>OJAQ01000292.1_pt1 | contig 9015 bp, 5 predicted proteins | sample 1589731 | NCBI WGS metagenome assembly OJAQ01 (sample SAMN05416733, study PRJEB24817) | seawater metagenome | isolation source: Sea water | place: Canada:Atlantic | collected 2013-07 | reverse complement strand
TACGAGATTCGCCTTAGTCTCGTGGGCTCGGAGATGTGTATAAGAGACAGCATAACAGCCACTTTCATAGCCTTTACCTTCTAAAACACCGCCGTCAACCAATACCGTACCACCTTCAGCTTTTGCTTTTTCAATAGCCGCTAAATACGTATTCACAGAATCATGATCGATTAAGGGTCCAATATGATTCTTTTCATCCAAAGGATTTCCAATTGTCAATTGCCCATAAGCACCTACAATGGCATCCCTTACTTTATCATATACAGATTCGTGAATAATCAGTCGTCGTGTAGAAGTACAACGTTGTCCGCAAGTTCCTACAGCACCAAAAATAGCACCTGGCACCACCACTTTTAAATCGGCGGTTGGAGTAATAATAATGGCATTGTTCCCCCCCAATTCTAATAATGATTTTCCAAAACGTTGAGCAACCGTAGCACCCACAATTCTTCCCATTCTTGTAGAGCCAGTTGCTGAGACCAAAGGGACTCTCGTGTCCGTCGTCATCATTTCACCTACTTTGTAATCTCCATTAATAATTGAAGAAATTCCTTCAGGTAAGTTATTTTCTTTTAAAATTTCGGCAATAATATTCTGACAAGCAATAGAGCACAAGGGTGCTTTTTCAGAACCTTTCCACACACACACATCCCCACAGATCCACGCTAAAGCCGTATTCCAAGCCCAAACAGCGACAGGGAAATTAAACGCAGAGATAATACCAACCACTCCAATGGGGTGCCACTGCTCTCTCATTACATGACTAGGGCGCTCAGAAGGAATGGTTTGCCCGTTTAACTGTCTAGACAGTCCAACCGCAAAATCACATATATCAATCATTTCTTGGACCTCTCCATAGCCTTCTTGAAGGGATTTCCCCATTTCATAAGACACTAGTTTTCCTAGCGGCTCCTTAAGGTCTCTTAGCTTATTTCCAAACTGTCGAACAATTTCTCCTCTTTGGGGGGCTGGCATTGTACGCCAATCGGCAAATGCCGCCGTCGCTGAGGTCATTACAGCCTCATAATCTGCTTGAGATGTGCAAATGACACTTCCAATTTTTTTACCATCTACAGGAGAATAGCTATCGATAGTAGGGCCGTTAGCAAAACTATTAACCCCTGTAGAAGTACCTAAGTTTATATCTTTAATCCCTAGAGCATCTAGCGCTTCTTGAATTTTAAAATCAGTATTGTTTGTGTTCATTTCTTTAGTTTTTAAGTCGATTTAAGTTGCGAATATAATAATTTTAAAGCCGTTTTAATGACAATTATTCAATCAATCCCAATCACAGAAAGGGTGTTGGCTTAGATTAGAATTATAATACTTTTTATCACCTGTAACCTCATCCCCTAGCCAATTTGGTTTTGAAAACACTTCATTTTCTGAACCAAGCTCAACTTCTGCAATAACAAGCCCCTTATTGGGGCCGTCAAACTCATCAACTTCAAAAAGATGATCCTCTATGCGTACTTTAAAACGTGTTTTGCTAATAAGAGTTTCTTCGCATAGCTCAAGAAGCGCTTCAGCCTCAGATTTAGAAATCTCTTTTTCCCACTCAAAACGACTAAGGCCGCTTTCATTACTCTTCCCTTTAATAGTGATATATCCTGTTTGATCACTCAGCCTAATTCTTACTGTCCGCTCGGGGTTACTACTCAAATACCCTTGAGTAAGAACAGCTTTGCTCGAAGCGTGTTCACGATAGCTGTTAGAGGTTATTAAAAATTTTCGTTCGATCTCAATCATAAGCTTCAATGTATGGATTAGAAGATCTAAATTTACAGTAAGTCAAACGATTTACCAATTTGTTATAGAAAACAACTTTAGACTTTCTATAAAATGAAAGGGGTAGTTTTACTGTGAGATATTGAAGGATTTCTTGAGTTTGTTAGGATTTTGTCTTGTGAAGTCAATCATTATACGAATATTCGCAAAAATATCCCTATTATACATGAGTTCTGAAGGTGCTTTAGTAATTTTGGGTTAAATTTAATGTACTAAATAAATGTCTACACAGCCAAAAATCACCAGGTTTAAACAAAATGTTTTATCAAAATATCAAATATACAATAGTATATTTATGACGCTTCCTTTTGATACAATTACCAAAACAGGCGCTTTGTTACCTCTCTTCTTTGAAACTTGTCAGAAAGGGTTTACAAAGAACGAAACCCCTACGGCGATTGTAGATTCATTTTTCAAAAAATATCAAGCGAGACGGTCGCCTAAAAGCCAAATTAATTTACTGTTTAGATTTATACAATACATCGAAAGACAGGTGGTGTTGTTTGATGCTATTGAAGACGCGGCTTTTCCTGTTGTCAATAATATGGACGGAATTGGAACCTTGCGAAGCTTAAAAGAAACGGCAAGCTCACAAAATAATTTAGAACTTCTTAAAAAATACCTAGAGGAATTTAAAGTTCGTATTGTGCTCACGGCACACCCAACCCAATTTTATCCAGGCTCAGTATTAGGAATTATTACTGACTTAACGGAGGCCATAAAAGAAAACGATTTAACTAGAATACATGAGCTGCTTGCTCAGCTGGGAAAAACACCATTTTTTAAACATAAAAAGCCAACGCCTTATGATGAGGCAGTTAGCCTTATATGGTATTTAGAAAATGTGTTTTATAAATCATTTGGTACGGTTTATGACTATATCCAGCAAAATATATTTGAAGGAGAACACATTGAAAATGACATTATAAATATAGGCTTCTGGCCAGGGGGCGATAGAGATGGAAACCCATTTGTAACACCAGAAATAACTTTAAAAGTAGCGTCTAGATTGCGGGAAACAATAATTAAAAATTACTACCGAGATTTAAGACAGTTAAAGCGTAAAGTGTCTTTTGCAGGAGTCGAAGATCGAGTTACTGAGCTCGAAGGTGAAATGTATAAAATGACAACCAATAAAAAAACGTATTTGACGTTGGATCATTTAGTATCTGAATTAAGAGAAATTAAGGCAGAAATTATTCAGAAACATCAATCGCTTTATGCGTCAGACGTAAACAGTCTTCTGAATAAAATACATTTGTTTGGATTTCACTTTTCATCACTAGACATACGCCAAGACAGTCGAGCACATGAAGCGGTTTTTAACGACATGGTTAATGTTTTAATTGAAAGTGGAAGTTCTATATTCCCCGCAAACTACCACAATTTATCGGAAGCGAAACAAATAGCGACCTTGTCTAAAATAGAAGGCCATTTAGACATGTCCTTGATAACAGACAAAGAAACTTTAAAGGCTCTCAAAACAATGGTGGCAATTAAAACCATTCAGGAAACGAACGGAGAGAAAGCTGCTAATCGCTACATTATAAGTAACAACCAAACAACGCTTAATGTCATGCAATTATATGCGATGCTTAAGCTTGTGGCTTTTGAAGATCAACTAACGGTTGATATTGCGCCACTTTTTGAGACAATCACAGATTTACACAACGCTCCCTCTGTTATGGAAGAGCTATATACAAATCCAAATTATGCCGCTCATTTAAAAGCACGTGGGAATAGACAAACCATTATGCTAGGGTTTAGTGATGGCACCAAAGACGGAGGGTATTTAATGGCAAACTGGGCCATATACCAGGCCAAAGAGCATTTGACGGCTATTTCTAGAAAGTATGATGTCACTGTTATTTTCTTTGATGGTCGAGGTGGGCCTCCTGCAAGAGGAGGCGGAAAAACACATAACTTTTATGCTTCACTTGGGCCAACTATTGAGGATAAAGAGGTTCAGCTCACAATTCAGGGTCAAACAATAAGCTCTAATTTTGGAACTTTGGACTCTTCTCAATACAATTTAGAGCAGTTAATAAGCTCGGGAGTACAAAATAGTTTAAGCGATAAAGACCTAGCCATGACTTCTGAAAACAGGGCGGTTATGTCTCATCTTTCGAAGCTTAGTTACGAGGCATATGTGGAATTCAAGGCACATCCAAAGTTTATCTCTTATTTGGAACACATGAGCACTTTAAAGTTTTACGCAAAAACAAATATAGGCAGCCGCCCATCAAAGCGAGGTAAATCAGATGGACTGGTTTTTGAAGACCTAAGAGCCATCCCTTTTGTAGGCTCTTGGAGTCAGTTAAAACAAAACGTACCTGGGTTTTTTGGTGTTGGAACAGCACTAAAGCATTACGAAGATATTGGGGAGTTTGAAAAGGCACAACACCTGTTTAAAACTTCGGATTTTTTCAAAACACTTATAGAGAACAGTATGATGTCTTTGTCTAAATCGTTCTTTGGTCTAACAAAATACATGTCTGAAGACCCTGAGTATGGGGCCTTTTGGAATGTTATATATTCAGAATATGTTACAACAAAGCGATTGTTACTAAAGCTAACTGGATACGATGAGTTAATGGAGGAGGAGCCCGCAGGAAAAGCCTCTATTTCAGTCCGTGAGTCTATTGTGCTGCCTTTGCTAACGATTCAGCAATATGCGCTAAAGAAAATTCAAGACCTAGAAAAAGAGTCTCCCAGAGACGAAGCTCAAATAGAGGTGTATGAGAAGATAGTAATGCGCTCTTTGTTTGGAAATATTAATGCAAGCAGGAACTCCGCTTAAAAATAATATTCACATCAAATAAAAAACCTCAAAAGAAAACTTTTGAGGTTTTTTTATGGGCATTTAACCCCTCCTTAATTCAAGTTCATGGAGGCGCTTTGTTTATCTTGGAATAGCAAGCGATAACGTATAACACCTAAGTTAGTAGTTGAGGTATACTTTTTATTGCTTTAAAATGATCCATCCTTATTCATTAAACAAATACTAGATTACTTTTCTAACGCCAATTATTGTAAGGTATCTCAATTAATAAAAAAAACCCGCAATTGCGGGTTTTTTTGTTGACTAATTTAAAATAGTTAATGCTCATTTAATCTAAAATCTGGGTATGCGTCCATCTTATGCTCGTGTGCATCAAGCCCTTCTAGCTCTTCTCTTTCCGAGACTCTTATTCCAATTGTTTTCTTAAGCGTATATATAATCACAAATGATGTGACTATGCAAAAAGCCGCGTAGCAAGCCACGCCAATTAATTGAATAACAAACTGATCAAATCCAGCCTTTGCACCAAAAAGACCTACAGCAAGTGTTCCCCAAACGCCACAAATTAGGTGTACTGCAATAGCTCCAACAGGGTCATCTAGTTTTATTTTATCTACCAAGCTCACAGCAAATACAATAAGCGCTCCAGCAATAGCACCTATAAGGATTGCGTCTTCTGGGCTCATTTGATCGGCGCCAGCAGTAATTCCAACGAGGCCACCTAAAATACCATTAAGAAACATTGTCAAATCTAGGTTTTTATATAAAATAGTAGATGTAATCATTGCGACAACGCCACCAGCAGCAGCAGCTAAGCAAGTGGTTACCAACGTTAATGATGTTGCTTCTGGATCAGCTGAAAGTACAGAGCCGCCATTAAAGCCAAACCATCCCAGCCATAAAATAAGAACTCCTGCTGTGGCTAGTGGAATACTATGCCCAGGAATCGCTTGCGGTTTTCCGTCTTTAAATTTTCCGATACGCGCTCCTAGTAGCCAAACAGTTACAAGTGCCGCCCATCCTCCAACAGAGTGCACCAGTGTTGACCCAGCAAAATCATAAAAGCCTGTTGCGTCTCCAAACTCGAAGCTTGATAAAAATCCGCCACCCCACTGCCAAGATCCTGCAATTGGATATACGAATCCAACATAAACAACAGTAAAGATCATGAAAGCGCCAATTTTCATACGTTCAGCAACTGCACCCGATACAATGGTCGCCGCAGTGGCAGCAAACATGCCTTGGAACAGAAAGTCTGTCCACCATGTATAGCCTCCGTCTGCATAGTCCGCAGTCATTCCGTTTTCAGGAGGCGTAATTCCAGTTACGATTGAACCAATGTATCCATTAAAGTCTCCCGGATACATTAAGTTAAAGCCTACAATATAGTATAGTAAAAGCCCAACCGTTATAATAAAGATGTTTTTAAATAATATGTTGATTGTATTTTTTTGTCGTGTCAGTCCGATTTCTAGAAATGCAAATCCTGTGTGCATAAAGAAAACGAGTGCCGTACAGATCATCATCCATACGTTATTGATAGTTAATAATTCCATGCTAGTTATTTTAATGTGTTACCGCCTTTTTCGCCGGTTCTAATTCTATATACTTCGTCCACCTGTGATACAAATATTTTTCCGTCTCCTACCTCACCAGTAGAGCCGGCGTCAAGGATTGCTTTGATTGTTACCTCTTCAAAATCATCATTCACAACAATTGACAAATAACGCCTCTGGATATCGCTTGTACTATAAGAAACACCTCTGTATACGTGTCCTTCTTTTTCGTTACCTAAGCCGGTAACATCCCAATAAGAGAAAAAGTTGACCCCAACTTCGTGCAGTGCTTTTTTGACCTTAGAAAATTTAGATTTTCTAATAATTGCTTCTACTTTTTTCATTTATTATAATTTTAGTTTGTAATCAAAAATAAAAAAAAACCACAACACCTATAGCAATTTGGGGGTGTTGTGCTTTTTTTTATGAAATCAACAGTAATACCCCATTTACATTAAGGGTATTTTAATTAATAGTTAAAATAAACAAAAAACCTTAGAGGCTCGCCTCTAAGGTTTTTAACACAAACTAAAAATCACAAACTTATTTTTAATTTTTTTAGAGCGTATAATTGCTCAATGATATATTGAAATTAGTCTTGACCTCTTTCTCTTTTTCCTGGATATGCAATAGATCCATGTTCAGAGATATCAAGCCCAGCAACTTCTTCTTCTTCTGTTACTCGTAATCCCATAGTATACTTAAGGATTCCAAATACGACAAAAGAGAGTACTACCGCCCAGACTGCATAGGCTAATCCACCGGTAAGCTGAGCTACAAGTTGAGCAGAACCTCCTCCGTTAAAGATTCCAAGTCCAGCATCGCCGTCTACACCCCAAAGGCCGATAACAATCGTTCCCCAGAATCCAACAACTCCGTGAACAGAAGCAGCTCCAATAGCATCATCAATTTTAAGTTTCTTTTCGATAAACTCGATGGAGAACACAACGATAATACCACCAATTAGACCTGCTAATACCGCACCACCAGCCGTCATGTTTCCACAACCTGCAGTAATACTCACTAAGCCAGCCAAAGCACCATTTAATGATTGTGCCAAGTTTGGTTTTCCGTACCATATCCATGTTGTAATAAGCGCCCCTAATGCTCCAGCAGCAGCAGCAAGATTCGTGATTAGTACTACTGTAGAAGCAGCAACCGCATCGTCTCCACCCCAAGCAAGTTGAGATCCACCGTTAAAACCAAACCATCCTAACCAAAGTATAAACACCCCTAAGGTTGCTAATATTTGGTTGTGGCCTGGAATAGGCATTACTTTTCCGTCAATGTATTTTCCAATTCTAGGGCCTACCATATAAGCAGCAACTAAAGCAGCAAAACCACCAACAGCATGCACGATTGAAGAACCAGCGAAGTCAATAAAACCTAGCTCAGTTAGCCAGCCCGACCCTTGCCATTGCCATCCACCAGCAATAGGGTAGATAATAGCAGTCATTACAATTGAAAAGATAATGTAGGTTGAGTATTTTGTTCTTCCTGCAATTGCTCCAGAAACAATTGTTGCTGCAGTTGCGGCAAACATTGTTTGGAAGAATAAATCAGCACCTTCTCCTTGCATGATGCCACTCCAGAAAAACCATCCGTTAGTGGTGTCACCATACATTAAAGAGTATCCTACAAACCAGTAGGTAAGAGACCCTACAGCAATATCAAGCAAGTTTTTCATTGCGATATTTACTGCATTTTTTGAACGTGTCATTCCTGATTCTACTAAAGTAAAACCAGCTTGCATAAAAAATACTAAGATACCAGCAATTAGCATCCACAACATTCCCATGTCGTCTTTGATCGCTCCAGCAAGACTTTCAACTGTAACAGTCTCCTGAATTATTAGAGGTAAAGTGTTTATAAAATTTGACATAAATTATATATTTAGTTGGTTAGTATTGGTGTGAGTACTAGAAAGAGTAAACTGCAGCAATTGTTAGCGCTGTGGTATTTTTCTCAGTATCTGGTCCGAATCCCTCAATTTTGTAATCGTCAGAACTGTCATAACGTAATTCTGTTATAAGCTTTAGGTTGTCGTCTAACTGCGTACTTGCTGCAAGTGTTAAGGCTAAAACATCCTCGCTGTCATCTGCGGAAGTATATGAGAAAAACTCTGGGCGTAACCCTAAAGCAAACGTTTCAGAGAAAGTGTTCTCTAAATAAAGAGCAGCACCTTGGTATCCTGCTTCTTCTTCATCAGAGTATGCGTATGCAGCGTTAATTCCTACGAAGAATGAGTCAGATAAGTCAAAACCTCCTGTGTAATCTATAAAGAGAGCGTCTGTTACAGATTCTGCTTCATAAGCACCATAAATAAAGTTTAAGTATTGTCCTTTATAACCTACTTGAGCACCAAATTGAGTTGCTCCGCTTTCACTTGCGTCAGCACTAGATATGGCATGCGCATTAGTCACAGCTAATAAGAAAGACAAATCCTCTGAAGCCGCATAGTCTAATTTAATTCCTGTGTGGGAAAATGGACCCGCATTAAATAAGTAAGATACAGAGTAGTTAAAGTTAGCAGCAGGCGAAATAACCTCATACCCAAGAAACGTATTAAACTGACCAGCAGTAATAGTTGCTTTTTCACTTAGATTGTAGTAAGCATACAGTTGATTTATAGCCCCTGCCATGTTTGCATCGTCAGCTCTTGGTCCAAAAGCAATATCAGCAACTACTCCAGATTTGGCGCCGTCGTAAGAGAACACTGTGTTTGCCATTCCAAGCCCAAAGCCATTCGCTTTATCTGGATTTGCAATTAACAACCCTGGTGTTCCTGTTCCGTCTACCGTATTTGTTGTGCCGTATACATCAACAGTTCCTGAGACAGATAATTTAGGAGCGTCGTCCTGTGCGTTTAATGTTAATGCTCCAACTAAA
>OJAQ01000291.1_pt1 | contig 9024 bp, 5 predicted proteins | sample 1589731 | NCBI WGS metagenome assembly OJAQ01 (sample SAMN05416733, study PRJEB24817) | seawater metagenome | isolation source: Sea water | place: Canada:Atlantic | collected 2013-07 | reverse complement strand
CTACACGTAAGGAGTCGTCGGCAGCGTCAGATGTGTATAAGAGACAGATATATAATATTCTACTCATAGAACTCCAAGGTTATACATTATCTCACGAAGACCACCTCAGAATCACAATCATTCATCTTTAAATACTCATCAAAAAAAAGTCTTACACACTCCTCCTCTTCTTTAGAGGGGTTTTGAGGATTATCTATCTGAATGTTTCCTGGAATAGTGTTCCAATATTCCCAAAAATCTTGACCAAATGTATAGGTAATTTCCTCTCCATTTTTTAATGTCACATTTGTATAATAGAAGCCATAGTCGTCCTCTTCCTTAGTCATAGGTCCAACATACTGAACAAACTGAAGCTTTATAATATTACCATTATTTAATTCATAAAACGAATAATAAAACTTATGCTCTATTATCTCACCAGCATTACTGTTTTTTAAACCGTAGTTTTTATATCTGACAACCTTTAATTTCATTTTCGGTAAATATTTATTCTCAATTCCTAATTTATAAATATATAATATTCTACTCATAGATCCCCAAGGTTATACATCATCTCACGAAGACCACCCCCAAAAGGAAAGTCATATTTTTTAGACAAGTGGATCCCAATTCATAAACGTTCGGTATGATTTTTTTGGGTTTTCATAAGTCTTATGAGTATTGAAACCTGAGACAAGGAAATCAATATCTTTTTTACTTTGCTATTTCTAAAAAGCACAGCGCATTAAAACTTTTTTTTGAGAAAAATAAAGGATTGATGCTTAGTGTATTGCGTTTTTTTTATATTTACTTTTAAATACCCTCTAAAATGCAGCCAAGAATATTTCTATTCTTATTACTTAGCCTATCCTTTCAGACTGTTTTCTCACAGTTTCAAAATCAAATGCTATCATCCATGGGTTCTACTAGTGAAACTCTTCTATTAAAAAGAAATTTAATTTTTAATGTATAAAACATAAAATTATATATACTCTGCCTCAAAATTTACATTTTTTGGTTTTTTTATTTTATTATAAAACTAATCAAATACGTAATATTGTAAATTATCTACCCCACAAAAAATAAAATTTATTATTATGTACAAAAAATTACTACCTCTTATATTTTTGGCTTTTATAAGCCAAAGTATATTTTCACAAGACTTTTCAACAAGCGCAACGACAGATCTTGATTCCCTTTTAGATCAAATAAACAATAAAAAAAAATGAACCAATGAAGCATTTTTTTATATTTTTAGCAGTATTGTCAATATCTGCAAGTGCGTATACACAGGTTGGTATTGGTACATCAAATCCAGATACTTCTGCATTATTGGATATTACCACTACCACACAGGGTTTACTTATTCCGAGAATGACCAATGTAGAACGCCAAGCTATTTCTAACCCACAGCCAGGGTTAATGGTATTTGATACAGTTTCAGTTACTTTTATGGTTTATAATGGTTCTGGCTGGACGAACCTTTCAGTATCAGATATTACAGCACCAACAATTTCAGCGGTTACAGAAGTTGTAACCCCAAGTAATGATACAACCCCTAGTTATGTGTTTACCACTAATGAGGCAGGAACGATTACAACTAATATTTCAGAAGGATTCTCAACAAGTGCTTCGGCAGCTAACGGTAACAATACAGTAACTTTTAACACTTTAGCCGAAGGTAAGTACGAAAGCAAAACAGTTACAGTAACAGATGCGGCAGGAAATGCAAGCAGTCTTACGTTAACTACTTTTGATATAGATACAACTGCCCCAACAATGACAATCACAGCTACTGAAGTAAGTGATGGAGAAACTTCTAACGACGCAACTATCGCACTTACTTTGACCTCAAGTGAGTCAACAACTAATTTTGATGTAAATGATATTACTGTAACTAATGGTACGTTGAGTTCATTCACAGGAAGTGGAACAGCCTACACAGCAACGTTTACACCTTCTGCTGAAGGAGCAACGACTATTAATGTTGTAGGAGGAGCTTTTACTGATCTAGCAGGCAATAACAATGACGCAGCAACACAGTTTACATGGACTTACGAAGCAACAAGCACACCAACTCTAGGTACACCCTGGACTGTTGATTTAGGAGGAAGTCATGACGTTGAGGCAGTCTTGGTAAGTGGCGATTATGCATATGTTTCTAAGCATGCATCAGGAATCACAATGGTTGATATTAGTGATCCAACAGATCCAAATGTTGTTTCAACTTTTAGCAACGGCAACACGAATGGGGACATGTATATTTATACCGTAGGATCTAATGAATATTTAATTACAAATAATTGGGTGTCTGGGATTAATGTTTTTAACGTTACTGATAAATCAAATATTACGTTGCATACCAGTTTTTCATTGTCTAGTTACGACGGTGGTAGGGTAACTGATCTAGCAATCAATGGTACTACCCTTTATGCATCAATAAGAGAGGAAGGTCTTGTGTCAATGGATCTATCAAATTTAGAATCAACTGGAATATCAGTCTTAGATCATGAAGATCTTGGTGGGGATGATGGTGATAGATGCAGAAGCGTCGCCATTAAAGGAAATTATGCGATTGTTACTAAAGAAGGTGCAGGCGTGGCAATTATTGATATTTCAAATCCATCAAGCCTTGGTTCTCCCTCATACGTGTCAACAACTGGAAGTGCCAAAAGAGATATAGTTGTTTCTGGTAATTATGCTTACGTAGCCAATGATAATGCAGGCGTGGCAATTATTGATATTACTACCCCATCAAGCCCAGGAACGCCTGTATACATCGCCGGGTCTTTTACAGAGACCTATGGGATAGCTATCAATGGTAATTATCTTATAATTAGTGATATAACTGATGGTACATTAGGAATTATTGATATATCTGACCCAACAAATCCTGGTTCGGCTTCCTATGTTAATTCAGGGAGTTCAAAACTAAGAAGAGTTGCATCTAGCGGTAACTATGTTTATTTTGCAGCAGACAAGAATCTAGGAATTTCACTTATTTCAAATTAAAAAACAAAAAAACTATTAACTATTAACAAATGAAAAATATATTCACCCTTTTAGCAGCCGTATTACTAACTGCAACAACTTTTGCTCAAGTAGGCATTGGCACGTCAACTCCAGACGCTTCTGCAGCATTGGATCTTACTTCTACCACAGGCGGTCTTTTACTGCCAAGAATGACTAATGCACAGTGCCAAGATATTTCACCAGTAGCAGCAGGTTTAATGGTCTATGTAACCGATCTAAACGGCGGTTCATTTATGTTTTATGATGGTAATAGCTGGAATGCTTTTGCATCTAATTTAGTAGTTCCAGACGCTCCCACGACAGTCACAGCTACCGCTGCAGATAGTGGAGCTACGGTTTCATTTACAGCCCCATCAAGCAATGGAGGTTCAACCATTACTAGCTATACGGCTACGGCTACCTCCACAACTGACACGCATACAATAAGCGTAACTCAATCAGGTAGTGGTGATATTACAGTAACAGGTTTAACCAATGGTACATCTTATACGTTTACAGTAACGGCTACCAATGCCATAGGTACAAGTGTTGCCAGTGTAGCTTCAAATTCAGTAACACCATCAACAGCAATAGCAATAGGAGATTTTTATCAAGGCGGTGTTGTTTTTTACATATTTCAATCTGGAGATACTGGTTATATTGATGGAGAAACCCACGGTTTGATTGCGGCAGTAGCAGACCAGAGTTCTGGTATACAATGGTATAATGGTAGTTATGTTACTACAGGAGCAACAGGGACAGCTGTAGGCATAGGAAGCGCAAATACAGATTATATTATAACTGAACAAGGCGATACCAAAACATCTTATGCAGCAGGACTGGCAAGGGCATATACAGGAGGAGGATATGCCGATTGGTTTTTACCCTCAAAAGATGAGTTAAATAAAATGTACACAAATAAAGCAACGATAAACACTACAGCTGCATTAAATAGTGGTAGTGATTTTGTAGATAATTACTACTGGAGTTCTACGGAGGGCGATAACGATATCGCGTGGGGTCAGAATGTCTACCGTGGTAATCAGGGCAACGACGGTAAGGGCTCCACGAACAATGTGCGTGCTGTTCGGGCTTTTTAGTTATTTAATTATTTATCAATTTAGCGAAGCGGTCTCACAAACACCTTTCAAGAAAATAAGGAAGGGTGCGTAATTTAATTAGTGCCGCGTAAGCGGCCGAGTAAAAAAAAATTAAAACAAAAAACAAATCATTATTAATTAAAATTAAACTTTCATGAAAAATAGTTTACTTAAAAAACCTTTATTGATTCTTATGCTACTTATAGGTAGTGTTTCTTATGGACAATCAGTAAAAGGAGTTGTTACTGATGCCGATGGTAGTCTGCCAGGTGTTAGTGTTACCATTCAAGGTACGACATCAGGAGCACAGACAGACTTTGATGGAAACTACACAATTAAAGCCAGCCAAGGTGATGTGTTAGTATTCAGCTATCTTGGTTACAAAACTGAGGTAAGAACTGTAGGTTCTGAAACAGTAATTAATGTTACAATGACCGAAGACTCAACACAATTAGAAGAGATTGTAGTTATTGGTTATGGAACAACAACTGTCAAGGATGCAACAGGATCTGTTGCTTCAGTTAGGGCAGAAGATTTTAACAAAGGAGTTATTGCTTCTCCAGAACAATTAATTCAGGGTAAAACTGCAGGGGTTCAAATCTCAAGTACAAGTGGAGCACCTGGAGCTGGAGTTAATATCCGTATTAGAGGAACAAATTCAGTTCGTTCTAATAACAATCCTTTATTTGTTGTTGATGGTATCCCTTTATCTGGGCAAGCAACAACTTCAGGAGGTAATGTTATTGGTTTAGGATCTAATCCTGCTAAAAACCCTTTAAGTTTTTTAAATCCTAATGATATCGAAAGCATAAGTATCTTAAAAGATGCTTCAGCAACAGCTATATATGGAACTAGAGGATCAAATGGTGTAGTTATTGTTACTACTAAGTCAGGAAGATCTAAGAAAGGAGAATTTAACTACCAAGCAAACATAAGTTCTTCTGAAGCTAGATCAACTTATAATTTATTAAATGCTGATCAATTTCTTACTGCAAGAACATCAGTTGGTTTAACAAATGATGCGGTGAGTAATGCAGGTTCTTCTACAGATTGGCAAGATGTTATTTTTAGAAGGTCTACTTCTCACAACCAAAATTTAAGTTATTCAAAATCTCACGATAGTGGTTCATACATAGCTACCTTAGGTTTTGGAAATCAATATGGTATTGTAGAAAATTCAAATTTAGAAAGACTTACGGCAAGATTAAATCTTAATCAACGTTTCTTAGATGATAAGTTGAGGTTAACCTTTAATGGTTCTATGTCTAGAGTTAACGATAATTTGGCTCCAACAGGAGGATCTGCAGGTTACAGGGGAGATATATTAGGAGCAGCTTTTTCAGCAAATCCAACTTGGCCGAACGATCCAAGTTATGATACAGGAACTTTGGTAAATCCTGCGAACTTATTAGCATACACAAAAGGAACAACAAACACGAATAGATATTTAGCTAATGTGTCTCTTGAATATGATTTAACCTCTAACTTAAAAGCAAAAGTGTCTTTAGGTATTGACAAGTCAGATTCTGATAATTTTTCAGTTACTTCCTCAGAAATTTTAGGTTTAGCTGACGGTATTGCTGGAAACGGTAGAGGTGCTTACAATACGTTAGACGTTCAAAATGATCTATTAGAAGCTACTATTGCTTACAACAAAGAGTTTAAAAACTCTAAGTTGGATGTTTTAGGAGGTTTTTCTTACCAAAACTTTAAAAATCAAGGATTATTTTCTGGTGCATGGGGTTTTTCAACAAAAGATTTAGACCTTATGGGATCTACATTACAAGATGTTGTTGAGGGTCTAGCAGGTGAAGTTGAAGGTAATTACCAACAATTTGGTTTTGCACCAAATGTTTCAGGAGTATTTGTAAGAGGGTTTGATGGAAATGAATTTACCACATCAAGCTTTTCTCCTGTTACTTCAATCTCAGGAGTGAGATCTTTAGCTGTTGATTCTAATAACTATAATATTGAATTGCAATCTTTCTTTGGAAGAGTAAATTATTCAATAGCAGACAAGTACTTATTTACAGCAACTATAAGAGCTGATGGTTCTTCTGCTTTTCCAGAAGAAAATAGATATGGGTATTTCCCTTCAGGAGCTTTTGCATGGAAGCTTAACGAAGAAGATTTTATGAGTGACAGTAATATGTCTACACTTAAACTACGCTTAAGTGCTGGTTTAACTGGTAACCAAGAAGGTGTTGGATATGGTTCTTACACTAATAGATCTCGCTGGAATGGATTAAATCCAGGTAACGATGGCTTTATAGATATAAATAATGGTAATTCAATAATTTCTTATGGAGGTCCAGAACTTAAATGGGAATCAACATTACAATATGCAACAGGTTTAGATTTTGGTTTTAATAATGACAGACTATCAGGAAGTATAGATGTATATAGAAAAGAAACAATAGATTTAATCTTTAATACACCACAAGCTCAACCGGCAGTTACACCAGTCAAATTTCAGAACTTGCCAGATTCTAAAATTATAAACCAAGGGGTTGAATTTTCTTTAGGGTATGATTTAGTAGAATCTGAGGATTTTAACTGGTCTGCTAACTTTAACGTAGCTTACAATGACAATATGGTTGAATCTTTATTAGGTCAATATGACTTTGCTGATGTAAATGGACCAGGTTTAACCGGTGCTTTTGCAATGAGGTTACAAGAAGGGTATCCAATGTTCTCTTATTATTTATTAGAATTTGAGGGATATGATGCAGCTGGTCAGGCAATTGTAAGTGATGAAAAAAGTTTTGTAGGAAAGAGTGCCTTACCTAATTTAACAGGAGGTTTATCTACAAACTTAAATTATAAGCAATTTTCATTGTCTGCTTATTTTAATGGTCAATTTGGTCACTACATCTACAATAATACAGCAAATGCATTCTTTACAGCAGGAGCATTTGGAACCACTAGAAATGTACTTCCAGAAACCTTAACAAGTGGAGAAGCTATTGGAGCATCAGCACCAGCTTCTACTAGGTTTTTAGAAAAAGGAGATTTTGTAAGACTACAAAATTTAACTTTAGCATATGATATGCCAATGTCTGGAGAGGGAGTTTTTAAATCTATGGTATTCTCTGTTACAGGGCAAAACCTATGGTTATCTTCAGATTATTCAGGATTAGATCCGGAAGTAAATTCTGCGACAGGAGGGGCTTTCCCATCTATTGGAATGGACTACGGAGCTTATCCAAATCCAACAACAATTACTTTTGGAATTAACGCAAAATTTTAAAAAACACAAACGATGAAAAAACAATTTAATTTAAAAATAGTTTTACTATCACTTATTTCTATAACAGCACTTTACTCTTGTTCTAACTTAGAGCTTGAAGCTACGGATTCAGTGATACAAAATATCGAATTTACCGGGTTAGCCGATTCTCAGGCATCCTTAGACGGTTTATACGGTGCAACATGGGGTATGTTAGGAGATCAGGCAAATTTCTTTGCCTTGAACGAAGTAACTACAGACGAGCAAGTAATTCCTACTAGAGGAAGTGACTGGGGAGATAATGGATTGTGGCGTTCACTTCACAATCATACATGGAAAGTAGATCACGGGTTCTTATTATCTACATGGAATCAGTTAAATGAAAAAGTATTGCAAGCAAGCTTTATCATTGATCCATTAAGTAACTCTACTTCACAACAAATAGCAGAAGCAAAGTTTTTAAGAGCTTTTAATATGTTTTTTGTGTTAGACATGTGGGGTCAAAACCCTTTTAGAGAGGCTACAGACTTACCGTCTTCTACACCTATTGTACTTTCTTCATCAGAAGCATATGATTTTATTTTAAATGACTTAAATGAAGCTATTGCAGATTTACCAGAAGTTTCACCTAGTGCAGCAACAATTGGTGCTTCTAAAGCAGCGGCAAACTTTTTAAAAGCAAAATTAATTTTAAATAGTGAGCGCTACACAGGGTCAACTCCAAATTACCAAGAGGTAATCAATGCTGTAAACGCTGTTGAAGCTAGTGGATTTGCTTTACAATCTGGATATTTCGATATCTTTTTACCAAGTGTAGATTCAGAAACTGTATTGTTCGGAAATATTAGTATTGGGAACAGAATTTGGAATGGAATGCATTATAACATCGTAACTCCAGACAATGGAGGAGGTGGATGGAATGGATTCTCTACTTTAGCTGAATTTTATGACTTATTCGAAGGAGATCCTAACGAGAACTATATGGGTTCAGGTCAAGAAGAAAGAAGAGGTTGGGTTCCAGATGCATCTAATGCAAACAATACAGACAATTATGGTATTGGATATGGATTTTTAATTGGTCAGCAGTATTCTGCTTCAGGACAACCATTATCAGATAGAGCTGGTAATCCTTTAAGTTTCTCAAGAGACTTTAGCCTAACTAATAGTAATGAAACGCAAGCGATTAGAGTGATCAAATATCACCCTTTTGATGGAACAGGTTCTGCTTCTTTTAGAAGTCACGAAATCATTTTTAGATATGCAGATGCTCACTTAATGCGAGCTGAAGCGATGTTAAGAAGTGGAGACGCTGGAGGAGCTTTAGCTGAAGTTAATGAATTAAGAGTCTTAAGAGATGCAACTGCATTAGGATCTGTTAGTCTAGACGATATGATAGATGAAAGAGGTAGAGAATTGTATGTTGAATTTTTTAGACGTAACGATTTACTTAGATTTGGTCAATTTACAAAAGATTGGGAATTTAAAGACCCAGCATCTGTAGGAGATGTGAATAAAAACTTATTCCCAATTCCATTAACAGCATTGTTATCAAATCCTAATTTAGTTCAGAATCCAGGATACTAGATTTATCTTTTTATTGATATTAAAATTAAAGAGGGTATTTATACCCTCTTTAATTATTTATAAAACTTAATTACTGTCTCTTATACACATCTGACGCTGCCGACGACTCCTTACGTGTAG
>OJAQ01000284.1_pt1:7500-9178 | contig 9178 bp, 5 predicted proteins | sample 1589731 | NCBI WGS metagenome assembly OJAQ01 (sample SAMN05416733, study PRJEB24817) | seawater metagenome | isolation source: Sea water | place: Canada:Atlantic | collected 2013-07 | reverse complement strand
TTAGTCTCGTGGGCTCGGAGATGTGTATAAGAGACAGGTCCTGTATATATTTCGTCGGCGGGGCGCGAACTTACACCCTCCCCAACCCATGCCAGCGCAGTACCAACCGGGCAAAATCGGTATCTTAAATCACATGACATCAATCCAGAATTTGACTGCTCAGCCTGTCGAGGACGACCATAATGTTTATCGCTCCCGTAAGAGCATTCAGAAATTGCTTCAAAAGTCGATATTTCACGACTCAAGAGCGGGGTATTGGGTATAGTTTTCAACTAGCAATAACAGCACCTCTCTATTCGATCACTGGTTACTGTATCGCCACTGCGCAAAGTTGATGATGAAGATAATGTTATACTGCCAGAGTTCAGAGCTCCTGGACTCAGAGTCACTCTTTTCGGTTGTAACCTATGGAATGAAGAAAATTATACTCAAGTAGGCAGAGAAGAGCGAACATTCGGAATGTTATTAAAAAATATTATGATATATGAGGACCACGCATACTTAAAAAAGCAATATCTGTGATGCGTATTACTCCCCCTCCTGGTGAATGGAATTGGTACTAAATAACACATTCTTGAGCTTAATGACCTGGACACAGATGTTCATTCTTCATCTCCCGATTCGTTCTATAGTATCAGAGGATCACCAACAGAGATCCTTTATAAATGCCACTCAGACGATGACATGTCCGTATCGGAGATTGGAAGTCCCCGAGCGATCATCAACGTCGAGAGTTCCAAAGATCTGCTCAACCCTTTCACGCTCAGGACACGTCATGGTACTCATCATCATGGTTGAGTAAGATTTCAAGTTTCAGACAAGAAACAAGTCATTTATACTACAGAAATGATCCTGTGAAGTATAATCTTATCTCAAATCGCCAACAATTAACTCCTAGATGAAGTAATAACTTTTCTCATGCTCATTCAAACTATGTCGCTGTGGACAAATCGACTATTTTCGCCCGAAGGCAGTTCTACTACTATGCTTAGGACACCCAAACCAAGAGACATACACCTACAGTATGGCTTTATGCTTTATCCCTAGGTATGATGCTACATGAGACAACCAGAGCCATCTAGGAACATTTCAATCATTTCGATGTTGGTTGACTTACAGTATTGTTTAGGCAGGCTTTCTTTAGCCCTGAATAAAATAGTTTGTGACTGACTAAGACAGACACTCAATCCCGAGTGAACTCAGGGTGAGCGACCTATCCCAGCAGACGTTGATACACACCTCTTGTAGAAGTGAATCAAGCAATTTATAGCTTGGTCGTTTTAGACAAAGATTGATAGATTTCTGAGCCCCCCGACTGCCTAGACAAATTGTTTTCAAAGGGGTGTAATCATACACTCTAACTTTTAAAGCATCATTATATTTATGAAGAAAATATGTCAAAAGGTCAGCCAAAAAATTGTGAGTACATTCATTAATCATTTTGGTAGATATTACATAGAAAAACCTTACAGTTTCTAAAAATAATGCTTAAAAAAACTATAAATTGGTTGATACGCTATCGCCATCTTGCGGACAAAGGCAATTTTTGAATCACGCAACCTCGACCACTACACGTAGTTAAACATATCAAGTGAATCAATGCATCTTTCTACACACCCATGAATCGCTGTCACGACGTTCATACAGATTTAAGTGGGGAAGTGGGCCGATCCTAGCG
>OJAQ01000284.1_pt1:0-2500 | contig 9178 bp, 5 predicted proteins | sample 1589731 | NCBI WGS metagenome assembly OJAQ01 (sample SAMN05416733, study PRJEB24817) | seawater metagenome | isolation source: Sea water | place: Canada:Atlantic | collected 2013-07 | reverse complement strand
TTTTTTATATTTTCAGATATGTTTACCTGCTAAACCGCCACGATGTTAGGGAATAAAGGAAATTTGTTGGACTGCACTTTCTCCGGCTATTACCCGCCTCGGTAGCGCAGTAGGCAGCGCGTCAGTCTCATAATCTGAAGGCCGTGAGTTCGAGCCTCACTCGGGGCATATCTTTTATTTTTTCTTCTCTTTCTTTTAAACTTAGGACTGAAAAAAAGAAAAAGAGAAGCCTACTGCACCGAGTATTCCCAGGCGGTCACCCATCCAAGTACTAACTCGGCCCGATGTTGCTTAACTTCAGTGATCGGACGAGAACTGGTGTGTTCAACATGGTATGGCCGTAGACATTGTCAGTTGCTTTGTTTTCCTTAGAAATAACACTTACCTAATACAGCAATTAACCTTTTTTCACTTATATTGCAAAAATGGCCAATTTAGGGTCAAAAAGGGCTGTTTTAGGGTCAAAAAGGGCCATTTTAGGGATTTTGGCTAAATGAAGAATACATCAATTAACCTAATTCACTAATATAGCAGAAATGGCCACTTTAGGGTCAAAAAGGGCTATTTTAGGGTCAAAAAGGGCCTTTTTGTGGATTTTTGCCAAACAAAAGTAACATCACTAAGGAAACTGTTCATGATTAAACTTTAAGTGGCTTTCATTAGCCAAAAGAAAAAGGAGAACTTCCAAATACTTGGATAAAGTCCTATTCGACACACACCTCTTAATGAAGTGAATCAAGCGTTAATTGCTTGGTCAATGTAGACAACTTTCATTAGCCTGCAACGTGTTGGTTCTTATATTTATTAATGATCTTGTGTGTGACTGAGAAAATACTAATAATAATTCTAAAAAGGCAAAAAGTGAGCCTACTGCACCGAGTATTCCCAGGCGGTCACCCATCCAAGTACTAACTCGGCCCGATGTTGCTTAACTTCAGTGATCGGACGAGAACTGGTGTGTTCAACATGGTATGGCCGTAGACATAGAGAATGACCAAAAAAACCTTACCAATAATGCTTTTTGAGGTACTCGCTGTTAGGGTGCATTTCGATGTCAGGATAAGGCTGTCTTTTACCCAAGGTAGCGTGGCCGAGCGGTCTAAGGCGCTGGTTTAAGGCACCAGTCTCCTCGGAGGCGTGGGTTCGAATCCCACCGCTGCCAACAAATTCTTTTTCCATTATTTGATCCTTTTTTTTTATACATCATAGTTAAATTCATCAAAAAGTGTAGTCAATATATATACAATATTATCAACCATTGGCTCAGTGGTCTAGGGGTATGATTCCTGCTTTGGGTGCAGGAGGTCCCGGGTTCAAATCCCGGCTGAGCCCTTGTAATTATTTTATTTTGCCTTTGGTGCTGGTATAGAGGTTCAAAAATCAATGCTAGGGGACACTCGGATTTGAACCAAGGACCTACCGGATTGCAGCCGGGTGCTCTACCACTGAGCTATATCCCCAATCATGCAAATAAGTTGAAAGATTACCTTTACATTTACATTGTTTCATAAGGGAGATAAAAAATGTTTTTGTCAGAAAGGGGATTCGAACCCCTGCCCTCATAAGAGGACCAGAAATCTCATACTCACTTCCTATCAGGAAGCAAGGATTGAACCTTGAGTCTGGCGCCTTAGACCACTCGGCCATTCTGACATCTCCCTTTACATGCTTGTACCTAGGACTAAAGCTTAAATAGTCCAAAGGAAAAAAAAATCATGTTCATCCCATCTGGGGATCGAACCCAGGACCTTTGGATTAGAAGTCCAACGCGCTATCCTCTGCGCTAATGGGACATGCTCTGATAAAGTGTGAAGCTCACTTTTCATGCTGAATCTGCCTTTTATCAATTTTTTTTTTTTTTTAAGGAAGACAGGAAAAACTGATTGAAAAAAAAATGTTTCTTAGCAGAGCGTAGTTTCGATCTACGGACCTCTGGGTTATGGGCCCAGCACGCTTCCACTGCGCCACTCTGCTATTGCTGGAAGTAAAAGGTTTGTCAGAAGAGGGATTCGAACCCTCGCCCACAGAAGTGGACTGCGACCTGAACGCAGCGCCTTAGACCACTCGGCCATCCTGACTTGCTGTCAATACGTTTATGTTTATTTTACCGCCTCCCCCACAAATTCCCGCCAAATTTAGCTTCAGTTAAGCTTCTCCACTGTCAGCTTGGCCCGTTAGCTCAGCTGGTTAGAGCGTCGTGCTAATAACGCGAAGGTCACGGGTTCGATCCCCCTACGGGCCAAATATTTTTTGTTCCTTTTCTTAACTAAGAATGGAATGAAAAAAAATTTGCTTCGCCCGAGCAGGGGCTCGAACCCTGGACCGTTAGGTTAAAAGCCTAACGCTCTACCGACTGAGCTACCCGGGCAGCTGTTCTACCATTCTGGAGCTGAAAACAAAAAGACCAACAGTTTGAAAAGAAACGTTGAAAGTCAAAAAGTTTTACTCCCCGACCGGGAATCGAACCCGGGCCTTCCACGTGACAGGCGGAGATCCTCAC
>OJAQ01000283.1_pt1 | contig 9178 bp, 11 predicted proteins | sample 1589731 | NCBI WGS metagenome assembly OJAQ01 (sample SAMN05416733, study PRJEB24817) | seawater metagenome | isolation source: Sea water | place: Canada:Atlantic | collected 2013-07 | reverse complement strand
GCCTTAGTCTCGTGGGCTCGGAGATGTGTATAAGAGACAGCAAATATAGTGAAAGAAAGAGCCCTCTTAGAACGAATTAATTTGTTAGTAAGCCTAACATATTTTCTTGAATATTAACACCTTTGTCTTTATTGTACCATACTTGTAATTCTTGTTTGAAAGCTGCATCTAATTTTCCATGTTTGTTTTTATAATCCTGCACCATTTTTGTAGCTATATTGGGTCTAGGGCCCCAAGTATTAAGTACTTTATTTTCAGAATTTAAAACAAGTAATTTAGGAATTGATTTTCCCCCATTGGTTAGAAAATGACTCATTAACTCTTCATGTTCGTCTCTAAAAATAATTTTTAAAGTAATTAAATCACTTTCATTAGCAATTTTATTAATAATAGGAAGTGTTTGTGCGGCATCTCCGCACCAGCCCTCTGATAATATCAACCAAGTAATGGGTTTATCAATTTTTTTTAATCCAAGAAGTGTTTCTTGACTAAGCTGTATTGTTTTATCTAGTCTCGTCATTCTTCGATCATTTAACTTACTATAATTCAATAAATCTTCTGACTGTATTGGTCCACTTGATTTTCCGGATGCTATTAAATCACTTATAAGTTTTCTGTATGATGTATAAGAAATTGCTTTGTGAAGTCCCTCTTCTACACTTTTTTTCATCAATTTTTTGTTTTTTTATTTTAGGTAAGCAATTAAAAAGTAATCCTATATTTTTAATACTAAATTTATTGAGCTACTAAATTTTCGAGAATAACTTTTGTCATTTTGGACAGGGTATAATTAGGAGTCCAACCCCAGTCCTCTCTTGCTTTAGTATCGTCTATTGAATCTGGCCAACTATCAGCAATAGCTTGCCTATAATCAGTTTTGTAAGTAATTGTGAAATTTGGGATATGCCGTTGTATCTCTAAAGCTAATTCTTTTGGTGAAAAATTCATAGCTGATAGATTATAAGAAGTTCTAATTTTTATTTGATCAGCGTTTACTTGCATAATCTGAACAGTTGCATCAACAGCATCTTCCATATACATCATAGGTAAACAAGAATTTTTATTTAAAAAACACTCAAAACTTCCTTGCTCTACAGCTTTAAAAAAAATATCAACAGCATAATCTGTTGTTCCGCCACCAGGTTTTGTTTTCCAACTTATAATTCCAGGATACCTGATACTTCTTACATCTACACCATATTTATCATGATAATAATTACACCAAAATTCACCTGAAATCTTACTTATTCCGTAAACAGTGGAAGGCTCCATTATCGTTTTTTGAGGTGTCTGAATCTTAGGACTAGTTGATCCAAATACTGCAATAGAGCTTGGCCAAAATACTTGATTTATATATTTATCTTTAGCAAGATCTAAGACAGCCAACAAAGAAGTCATATTTAAATTCCATGCTTTGTGAGGGAACTTTTCTCCTGTAGCAGATAGCATAGCGGCCAGAAGATAAATTTGAGTGATATTATACTTTTTTACAACAGTTAAAATTGCCTCTTTATCTGTTGCATCAATGATTTCAAAAGGTCCTGAATTCATTAATGATGGGGATCCATTTCTAATGTCAGACGCTACTACATGAGCACTTCCATAAACTGTGCGAAGTTTTTCTATTAATTCAGTTCCAATTTGCCCACTAGCACCTAATACCAGAATAGTTTGACTCATGCTAATTTATGTTTTTCATAAAAACAAAGGTAAATAATTTAACTATTCATAAAAAACAATTTTTTTAAAAGAATTAATTAAATTATCTGCAATAAAATTAATAAAATGCTCTTTTATTAAATATAAAGATTTTTAAGAGATTTTATGTATTTTTATTGACTGATATATGACCTATGAAGTTTATTTACTATTGCGTGTTTATTTTACTAATTAGCTCTTGTAATAATGATACTACAACGGCTAAAAAAGTAGTTGATAAGCCTGAAGCTAGTCGTGTGAAAAAACATAAACAGGTTTCAAAAATTCAATCAAAATTTCAAACGGATATTGATACTTGGATTGAATATGAAAACCTTACCATTTTCTTACAACAATACCTTTCTATTTCACCTAATGATGCTTTAAATAATTCTAGAGAGTTAAATGACATTACAAAAAGTATCCTTGATAGTGTTAAACCTCAATTTTTAGAAACTGTTGCGTTCAAAGCACGAGTAAATTTATTATATAATGAAACATTAAGGCTTTATGACATGTCTTCTATTCCAGCAATTAAAGCCACAGAAGTAAATAATCAAGTAGCTAATATTTTAAATGCATTTTCATCTGTTAATTTTAAAATTAACACTATTCTTACACAAAGTGAATTAGAACAAAACATAACTGAGCCAGATTTTAAACTTAAAAGACCCAGTAATGCCCTCATAGCTGTTGATTTACCAGCACCGTTAGGTCCAAGAATTGAAACTATTTCACCCCTGTTTACATCAACAGAACAAGAATTAATGATATCAGGTCCATTACCATAACCACCTGTCATTTTTAAACCTTCAAAAAAAGCCATTAGTTTTCATCCTTTAATTTTGATCCTCTGCCTAAATAGCTTTCTATAACTTTTTCATCTTTTTTAGCTTCTTCAGCGGTACCTTCAAATAAAACTGATCCTTCTGCCATAACAATAACAGGGTTACATAATCTACTTATAAATTCCATATCATGTTCGATCATACAAAATGTGTACCCCTCTTCCTTATTTAACTTAAGGATAGCAGTCCCTAGATCTTTAAGCAGTGTTCTATTAACACCAGCCCCTACTTCATCAAGCAATACTAATTTTGCATCAACCATCATAGTTCTTCCAAGTTCTAATAATTTTTTTTGGCCCCCAGACAAATTTCCAGCCAATTCATTTGATAAATGAGTTAGATTTAAAAAATCAACTACATCCTGAGCTTTTTGTTTTACAGCAAGTTCTTCAGTTCTAACTAGACTTGGTTTCAGTAAAGCTGTCATTAATTTTTCACCTGATTGGTTTGCTGGTACCATCATCAAATTTTCAAGGACAGAAAGATTAGTAAACTCATGTGCTATTTGAAAAGTTCTTAATATCCCTTTTGAAAATAATTCATATGAGGGAACATCAGTTACATCTTCGTCATAAAATAAAACTTTTCCACTTGATGCCTTTAAGTTTCCTGCAATCAAATTAAATAAGGTAGTTTTGCCAGATCCATTAGGTCCTATAATTCCTGTAATAGATCCTTCTTTAATTTTTAAAGAACAATCTGAGACTGCAGCCAAGCCCCCAAAATACTTAGATAGATTTTCAATTTGTAAAATATTCTGTTCTTGATCCATGGAATTTTATTTATTTAATCTTTTACGTATACTGTTGAGAGTTTTTTCTAAAGATTTATAAAAACCTGCTTTTGTTAGCTCTTTGACCCCTTGTTCATTTAAACCTTTAGGTGTTTGAGATTCTTTTACTAAATATTTTAAATCTTTTTTAGAATTAACAACCGCATCTTCTGATAACGCTAAAAATAAAGATGTTATATATTTTTGTGCATCATTTCGCTTAACTCCTCTTTTAACCAGCCAGTCAGTCATTACTCTTAAAAGCTCATAAAATGGAGCCATCATTCCAGATGTTGACCAGAAATTAATTGAAGATTTTTCATTTTTAATTTCAACTGTTGTGCCAATTTTATTAAAAAAATCTTTTACTTTTTTATTTGGTGGGCAAATAGGCACTGGTCCTTTTTTAAGTGAAATTGGTGGCAAAGGTATAGCTCTTATAATTTTAGCTTTAACTTTAATTACTTTTTTTAACTGAGCCAAAGTAATTGTTGATATGAAACTAATTATAATTTGACTTGATCTAAATTTTAAATCTTTAATAATTTTTTCACCTACAGTTGGTGTCACAGATAAGAAAATCCAGTCACATGTATTAACTATTTCCTGATTATCTTTGCTAATAGTTATCTTTTTAAACTTTTTTTTTAAGGTGCTAGATATAGATTTATTTCTATGGGAAATGATTATTTTTTTATATGAAATATTAGAGCTGCAAATACCAGTGATCACAGCAGATGTAATTTTACCTGTTCCTATAAAGCCTAATTTCATAAATATAGTTACTTTATAGTGATATTAGTGAATTAATTAATAAAAAAAGAGCCTCTAATTCTCAACAGTTCTCTACTTAAATCTTTATTCTCTTTGAAGGGTTTTCTTCCATGAAGCCAAAAATAATTATTAGCTACAATGCTTGACCCAGGTGCTAGTTTAGTGATTACTTTATTCTTACTCTCCTCTAAACCATCTGATAATTTTTGTAAGAAAATTCCTTGATCCATATTTTTTGGCTCAGGGAATTGATCAATATAAGAAATTTTTGGCTTACCTTTATCATCTGTTGTGAAAACTGGATGTTCAACTTTATATTCTATATTTTTACTTTTAGGGGAACCCCAAACAAAATCTTTTCTTCCAACTGGATCATTAAATAAATCTTCACAATGTTCCCAGTCATCAAGATGAAGCATTGCTGTTTCTCCACCCTGTACATTTTGTTCTTCAATTTTAGTCATAAGTAGCCAATCTGTGGTCTCCTTAACATATGTGCCGTCTGTATGAAGATCCATATTTGTGTAGGCTTTTCTCAAATACGAATCACTTTTATCTTCGTGCTTTACAAAAAATCTTGCATAATATTTTCCAGCCATTGCATCATGGTTTGGATTGCCAATTAAATAAGCAATTGCTGTTGATAGTTTAACTAAAAACGTATCATTAATTTTTGAACTTATATTTTTTGGACCAATTATAAAACAACCTGTGTCTCTATCTCTTACTATTGAGTTAAGTAATTTGCTTAACTTATTAGAAGTTAAATCGTCTAAACTTTTAGCAATAGTAAATCTAGTAAATGGTTTATACTCTAAAGCAGTGGTATCAAATTTATTGAATGGAAATATCAATTTATCTAAAATTTCATCTTCAATTCTAATATCAATTATTCTTTTTGAATCTTGATGTTCTGTTATTGTTATTCCAGAGATATTTTCCATTAGAGATAATTACTTAGTACTGTCATCATAATAGCAGAAATCACAGTTGGATAAACAAAATTTCTTTTTGAAATAAAAAATATGAATAAACAAAATAAAACCACAACAATTCTACTTAGATAACTAGCATCAGACAAAACACCTACTGGAAATATAATTGTTCTGGCTATTAATGCAGCTAGTGTTGAATAAGCAAGACAATTAAACCATCTAAATAACTTTGAAGTTTCTTTTATTCCTTCGGATGAAATTACACCCAATAATCTAGATGAAAAAGTTGCTAATGATGTAACTAAAATTGCAAGAATTACACTAGTTGACATTTAACTCTCCAATAAAATATGCAATAGTTCCACCAACTACACCACCAAGTAAAATTGACCACTCAGGTGATAGAAAATAAAATATTGGTCCCAATAATAAACCCAAAATTACTGCAGCTGTAATTTGAATGGTCTTCATTGCACCCACCATCATACATAAGAAATAAATTGGGTTTAAAATTGCTAAACCCATCATCATATTTTTATCTAAATAATCTGAAGCATAAAAACCAATAAAAGTGCCTATTACTGCTGTAGTCCAGGTTGCACAACCAATTCCAATCCAGAAATCAATTCTGTGTTTTTTTTCAATACTTTTATAATTACTCTTCATTATTAACCATGCCGACACAGCAATAAAATGACATGAAAAATAATATTTCCACTTAGGTTGACTTTTATGCATCATTAATGGGAATAAAGAAACAGCCATTGGATAAAGACGTGCATTAACAAACCACACAGCTAGAAAAATATTTAATAATGACGCTCCAACTAATAACGACTCAGCCATTACCAATGATCCAGGCAATGCATAGGTAAGCATCGTTGAAAAAATACTTTCCTGAATATTAAAACCCAAGTTTTTAAGAAGTGCACCTATGGCGATAAAACAACATCCTAATGCTAGTGCAGGACTATCTGGAGCTAAAATAGATTTAAAACCTTTAAAGAAAAACTCTTTATTAATCATTAACCACCAAGGAATAATCTGCCAACATCAGGATTTTTTAATAAATCATCCCCTTTGCCAGCAATAGCAGTTTGTCCTGATACTAAAACATAACCAATATCTGCAAACTCTAATCCTTTTTTTGCATTTTGTTCCACTAGGATAATAGTTTTCTTTTCTGTTTGTTGGAGATCTCTTAATATTTCAAAAACCATATCAATATATCTTGGTTCTAAACCTATTGAAGGTTCATCTACAAGTAATACTGATGGCTTCATAACTAATGCTCTTGATATTTCTAATAATCTTCTTTCGCCACCTGATAAAACCTTAGCAGGTTGATTTCTTCTATTCCTTAATCGTTCATATTTTTCGAAAATTCTTTCTGCTTCTTCATAAGATTCGTCAGTGTTTTCTTTGGCATAGCCACCCATTAGTAAATTTTCTTCTACAGTCATGTCTGGAAATACCGAGTTATCTTGTAAGATATATGCTATTCCACATGACCTAAGTTTTTCAGCTGGAGTTAAGTGCGTAATTTCTTTACCATCAATTTCAATTTGTCCTGAAAAAATATTTGTAAATCCATAGATAGAATGAAGTATTGTAGATTTCCCTGCACCATTTGGTCCAATCAAACATAGTGACTGGGCCTTACTTACATTTAAATTAAAATCATGAAGTATTTCCATTTTACCATAACCAGCTGATAATTTTTTTATAGTTAAGTGAATATTATCTGGAGATAATTTTTGTAAATCTTCTGGCCCTGGTGCTTTACCTAATACATCATATTGATTTGACATTATTGTGCTCCCAAGTAAGCGTCTAGCACACGCTTATCATTTTTAATTTCATCTGGAGTTCCGTTTGCTAACATTTGACCATGCGCTAAACAGAAAACTCTTTGTGCTAAATTCATTATTACTTTCATGTTGTGCTCTATAACTAGCAAGGTAATTCCATAGTCTTTATTAACACTAATTAAACGATCAATAATTCCATTAATTAATGTTGGATTAATTCCAGCTGTTGGTTCATCTAATAAAAGCATTTTGGGTTCATTCATTAGTGCCATAGCAAGTTCTAGTAATTTTTGCTGCCCAAAAGAAAGATCTCCTGCTCTAAGTTTTCTTTTTTGATGAAGTCCTACAAATTTCAATAATGTCTCAGCTTTATCTGTTATATCTGAAGGTATCTTTTGAAATACTGTTAATATTCCATCATTCTCAGGTTTGTTACTGATTAACATATTTTGAATACAGTTTAATTTTCCATAAATTCTAGTTTGCTGAAATGTTCTAAGTAGTCCAAGCTTTGCAACAACAGGCACTGGCAGTTCTGAAACTTCTGTACCATCAAATTTAATTGAACCATTGTCGATTGGATAGGTTCCTACAATTGAATTAAATAAAGTAGTTTTACCAGATCCATTTGGACCAATTAATCCAACAATTGAACCTTGTTCAACTGACATTGAAATATCAACATTAGCTTTAACACCACCAAAAGATTTACTTACATTTGATACGTCTAATATAGCCATTACTTTAATTCCACCTGTGCTTTTAAGTCTGCTTCATCTACAACTTCGCCAAATCTTTCAGGATACTTTTCTCTTAACCATCCCATCACCCCTTCAGGAAAATAAACAACGATTACAATAATTAAAACTCCAAGAGCAACATACTGCCAGCCCAAGAAGTAAGTCCAAAAACCTTCTTTAAATAAGTGAAATATAGTTGCACCAACAAGTGGTCCCCATAAAGTTCCTTTACCACCAAGGATTGCCATTAAAACCATGAACACACCAAAAGTTGGTCCAGCAAATGCAATCTCAGTTGGTTCAATGTAACCATTGATATGACCCATTAATCCTCCAGCAATTCCAACAAAGAATGCTGATACCATCCAGCCAATAATTTTATATCTCATGGTGTGAATCCCCATTGCTTCAGCTTTATCTTCATTGTCTCTTATTGCATTTAAAACTAATCCAAACCTTGTGCTGTATGCCCACTTCAAAGTAATAAAAGTTACAACTGCAAGAGTAAGACACAAATAATATAAAAACTGAGAAGATGATGCATTAGATCCAAAACCTTTTGGCCAAACTGGAACTGTCATACCTTGACCTGCACCAATAATCTCAATTCCACCCGCAAGTTCACCTGCAGCAATTCCTAATGCTAAAGTACAAATTGCAAAGTAGTGTCCTCTTAAACCTAAAATCCCATAACCAATTACTCCTGCAATTATTGTCGGAATAATTCCTGCTAATAATATTCCAACTCCAAAACCTTGAAAAAATTGAGGGATGGTATGAACAAAAGTTTTTTCTCCACCTGCATCTGTCCACTCAGCAAGTGAAAAGAACATTGCTATTTGTGTACTTGAAGCAACATACATTCCAACACCAAAAAATAATATATTACCAAATGTGTTGTAACCCATCTGTCCACCTTGAACATCCCAAGTCATAGCTAAAACAATTAATATATAAAGAAATGATAACTGAAGTTTGTAAGCAGGGAATATGAATGCTCCAGCCAACCCAAAGATTATTAAGCCTGCGTATAGGAGTGTATTTTTATTCATTATTTTAAATACTCTCTTTTTCGAGCTAATTTAAACCTTCTATAAACCAATATAATAACTAGTAACGAGAATACCGCTGCAATTCTAAATTCTGTTCCAAGCAAATAATCTGCCCATTCCTCAAATACTCCAAGACCCATACCAGATATTGCAACAGCTGGTAAATTTCCAAGTCCTGCAATAATTACAATCATGAAAGATCTAACCGTGTAAGGTAATCCTGTGTAAGGGTGAAGTGTGAATGTAATTGCAATACATGCTCCTGCTATTCCACATAATGCTGCATTAATACCAAAGGTTGCTGCATAAACTTTCTCAGTATCAACACCTAAAATTTTTGCTGCTCTTGCATTTTGAGCTGTTGCTCTAATTGCTCTACCTAGTTTTGATTTCTTCATGTAGATGACAAGAATAATTGCAGATATCACACAAACTGCTCCTGAAAATATTTTTGCATTAGGAAGTGTTACTGAATTATTAAACAACATTGTTGTTCCAAAATTTGATTGAGCAACAACAACATCTGCACCAAATGCAAAGTTCATTAG
>OJAQ01000280.1_pt1 | contig 9231 bp, 7 predicted proteins | sample 1589731 | NCBI WGS metagenome assembly OJAQ01 (sample SAMN05416733, study PRJEB24817) | seawater metagenome | isolation source: Sea water | place: Canada:Atlantic | collected 2013-07 | reverse complement strand
TTAAATTTGACCAAAAATTACAATCATGAGAAATATAATCTTTCTACTATTAGCAGCAATTACATTTACTAATTGTGAAGATACTCCAGATATTTTGGGGATGGTAGATCCTATTGACTATTCTGTAGAAGGTAAATGGTTATGGTCTCCAGATCCTAATGATAGAACCTATGCAAATACCATGTATGAATTCCAAAACGGAACTCGATATACATCCTATGCAAACTGTACTACGAATACCCCTTGTACTGATTCAGATTTTAATGCATTAGATGCATTAGATAGAATACCAGGTTCAGAGGCTTATAGGTTTGAGGATTTTATTCTAACCATTGATGGCATAGCCCAAACTATCGCATTTAGATGTGATGGTGGTATTCTTGTTTTTGAAAACGGTGGTATTTTATGGAAATTAAGTTCAGATTGTCAATAAAAATTACAATAGAAGATATACTAAGATAATCATGACCAAAACATACATTATTGAAGGCATGACTTGTGAGGGGTGCGTGGCTAAAATTAGCTATGTACTTCAACAACATGCAAGTATTTCTTCTGTTTCTGTTGCACTTCCAAACAAATCTGCCACGGTAACCATGAGTGAAGAGTTATCTATTGAAGAATTACAACACCTTTTTGGCACGTCTAGTAAATATACGGTTGGCCCTTTAGAACCATCAACTATTCAAGAAAGTGAAAGCGTTTTTATAACCTATAAACCCTTACTTCTTATTTTTATATTTATAGCAGCAACCACAGCAATTGCTTCAATGAATGATGGAAAGATTGATCTAATGCTATGGATGCGTTATTTTATGGCTGGTTTTTTTATTGTTTTTTCATTCTTCAAATTTTTAAACTTAGCTGGTTTTGCAGAAAGCTATGCCATGTATGATGTACTTGCAAAAAGAGTAAAAGTATATGGGCTTATCTATCCATTTCTTGAACTATTTCTAGGTGTTGCCTACCTCACAAATTTTGAGCCTAAAATTACCTATATAGTTACCATTTTTTTAATGAGCTTTAGTAGTATTGGAGTGATTCAAAGCGTCTTAGACAAGAGAAAGATTAAATGTGCTTGTTTGGGAGCAGTTTTTAATTTACCAATGAGTAAGATTACCATCATAGAGAATTTAACAATGGTTGTAATGGCGTGCTTGATGCTATGGAAAGTTTAGAATAAAAAATATAATCTAAAGTTTAATCAAATCCTCTCAAAAACACTTCGATGTTACTCTCCTTGGTTCCAAAATTAAAATTCTATCCCATAAGGTTGAGTTTTCTCTTGTTTACACTTCTTTAACAAGAGTTCAAATCGTTTTATTATATTTAGTGATTAGATAATTTTATGTTGCGATTAATAAAGTTTTTAATGTTAGGTGTTTTTATCCTTAGTCTAGTTGTAATAATTATAAGTCTATTGGTGCAACTTATCCCCTTATTATTCTTTTTTTAACTTGAAAACTGAGGAGACTGTTGGAAAATAATTCTATATGAAACAACGAATCAAATACTGTAAGGTATGTAATGAAGATTTCTCTACCCTATATAGAGTGCAATATAAAAACCCTAAAGAATGGGTATTTGTATGTAAAGATTGCTTAGTGTCTCTTAAAAAAGAGAACCCAAACTACAAATACGGAGGTACATGGAAAAAATAGAGATAAACACTAATTTAGCTTGCTCTAAAACTAAATTTCACGGGTTACTAACTGATTGTATTATGACTAAAAACATAAAAATACTAATACTTTTAATTGGCTGTAGTATGGCTTGTATTAGCTGTTCCCATGATAAAAAAATAGAACAAAGTACCCCAAATATAATTTACTTTCTTGCCGATGATTTAGGCTATGGAGAACTCGGAGCTTATGGGCAATCGATCATCAAAACACCCCATATAGATGCATTAGCAAAAAATGGAATGAAGTTTACCCAGCATTATTCTGGAGCTCCAGTTTGTGCACCTGCAAGATATGTGTTTTTAACAGGAAAACATGCGGGACACGCTTACATAAGAGGTAACGATGAGTGGAATGAAAGGGGTGATGTTTGGAACTATGAGGAGGTTTATCATAACCCAGGGCTAGAAGGGCAAAGACCCATTCCTAAAAACACAATTACCTTAGGAGACCAATTAAAAAAAGCTGGATATACCACGAGTATTTTTGGAAAATGGGGTTTAGGTGCTCCTGAATCTGATGGCATACCCACACTGCAAGGATTTGACTTTTTTTATGGATATAACTGCCAAAGGCAAGCACACAACCTCTACCCTTCTCATCTTTGGGAAAATGAAACTAAAGTCTTATTAAATAACCAATTGGTAGCACCAAGAACCAAATTAGACTCCTTAGCAGACCCCTTAAAAGAGGAAAGCTATATAAAGTTTACTCAGAATGACTATGCGCCTCAAAAAATTCAAGAAAAAGCATTGTCTTTTATTGAAGCCAATAAAGACACGCCTTTCTTTATGTATTATGCATCTCCGCTACCACATCTCCCCTTGCAAGCTCCTAAAACCTATGTAGATAAGTATAGGGAGATTTTAGGTGAAGAAGACCCCTATCTTGGTGATGATAGTTATTTTCCGAATAGGTACCCCAGAGCTACCTATGCAGCAATGATTAGTTATTTAGACCATCAATTGGGTGAGCTGGTTAAAAAACTAAAAGAAAAAGGAATCTATGAAAATACCGTTATCATTTTCTCTAGTGATAATGGACCTACCTACCTAGGTGGGGTTGACTACGATTATTTTGAAAGTTCAAAACCATTTTCAAATGGGTATGGAAGAACCAAAGGGTTTGTATATGAAGGAGGTATTCGAGTTCCTCTTATTGTGAGTTGGCCAAATTCTATTAAACCCGGAACTCAAAGTAAACACCTGTCTGCTTTTTATGATCTTATGCCTACCATCTCTGATTTAGCCGGAGTACCTCCTACAAATTCTATAGACGGCATTAGCTTTAAATCTACGCTGCTAGATCTAGAACAAAAGCAACACGAATTTTTATATTGGGAATTTCCTAGTTACCATGGCCAACAGGCCGTAAGAATAGGGAAATGGAAGGGGGTTCGTAAAAATATTTTTGATGGAAATTTAGATATTGAGTTGTATAATTTAGAAACAGACATTAAAGAACAACTAGATATTGCTAGCCAGCACCCTAATATTGTAGCACATATAAAAAGAATTATGGTTGAAGAACATGAGCCAGCTTCTAACAAAAAATTCAAGTTTAAACAGCTAGGAGATCTGTAGTAAATCTCATCAGTATTATTATAAAATAATACACTTCCCATTTATTAAAAAAGTATTGTTTTTGTAGCTAATTACTATTCATTTTTTTTATAAACTAATATTATAACACGGTTTGAACAATTTTTTAAGCAGATTGACCGAAAACAGAACTATTAAACTTGTATTTAATCTCAATTTTGTTGTTTAATCTTGTAAATTTTCAATGAAAAAACATCTTTTAATTCATCAAATCTTTATTCTTCTTTTAACTACAAGTTTTATTGCACAAGCACAATCAGTTAAAAAGGCATCCAAACAAAAACAACCTAACTTTTTATTTGTATTAGTTGATGACCAACCTTTTGATGCTCTTGGACTCTCTGAACGCTATCCGTTTTTAAAAACGCCAAACATTGATCGATTGGCTAAAGAAGGTGCCAATGTAGAAAACTTCTTTGTAACGCAATCTATTTGCTCTCCTTCTAGAGCTAGTTTTTTAACAGGAACTTATCCTCATATTCATGGAGTAAATCAAAATAATAAACATGTAGATCCAAATTGGGATGAGTTTGCACCCTATTCTAGTCATTTACAAAAAAGTGGTTACGAAACAGCACATGTTGGAAAAATTCATATGGCGCATTATAAAGGGAAAAAACACATCAGACCAGGATTTGATTACTGGTTTAGTTTTGTGGGCCAAGGAAAATACTTTGACCCTCCAGTAAATGAAAATGGTAAAGAGTATCAGGAAGAAGGATATATGACAGATATTTTAACCGATAAGGCAATTTCTTGGTTAAAAGAAAAAAGAGATCCTGGCAAACCTTTTAGCTTAAATCTGTGGCACAAAGCGGTTCATCAACCTCACTTGCCTGCTCCCAGACATGAAGAATTATACCTTGGAGAAGAATTACCAAAACCTCCTTATGATACTCATAAAGAAACCTTTAAAGGGAAGCCAGAATGGCAGCGAAAAAAAACCTATGGGTTTGAATGGAAAAAACATTTACCAATTCCCTCAGAACTACCAGAACAAGAATGGCCTATAAATTATGATAGAAATATGCAGCTTTTACGTTGTTTAGTTGCCATTGATGAATCTCTAGGAAAAGTCTTAGCTACCCTAGAAGAATTGGGAGAATTAGAAAATACTGTGGTTATATATAGTAGTGATAATGGTTATTTTATGGGAGAACATACTTTTTTAGACAAACGATTAGCTTATGAAAACTCTATGCGAGTGCCAATGCTTATTCGTTATCCAAAAATGATCAAAAAAAATACTAAAATAACAGAGCAGTGTCTTAATATAGACATAGCTCCAACGATTCTAAATTTAGCAGGCATTAATAAGCCAGACTATATGCAAGGAGAATCTATGGTAAACCTGTTAAAGGGTGAAAAAGAGCAAAACTGGAGAGATGCTATTCTCTTCGAATATTATGTAGATAGCTATTGGCCATATGCAGGCCCTAACCAAATTGCTGTAAGAACAGAAAATTACAAGCTAGTAGATGCTTTTTTAGCAAATGATATCGATGAGTTGTACGACCTTAAAAAAGACCCAGGTGAAATGAATAACCTGATCAATGTGGAAGCCTATGACAAGATAGAAGCAGAACTCAGAAATGAAGCTACCAAATTAAAACAACAATACAACTATAATCCAAACCGAGATTGGTGGTTAAAGAAAGTAATGAAATCTAAAAAGAGGCCCTAAAACCCCAAAGCCATCTTTTTTATTATAATCTGTCAAACTATAATAAAAAGCTTACAATGGAAAAATTGTATTTTTACCAATAGGAGTATTTTTAGAGTTAACTTTTTTTAATCTTTTTTATGGTGAGACGCTTTTATAAGATAGCTAGCTTCTTATTTTTTTTACTTCCCATTCTAGTTTGTAGTCAGCAAATAAATCATTTAGGTGTTTATGACGGAATTAGAAGTGGAGCGGTTCGTGCTTTTGAAAAAGATACTTTGGGCTACATGTGGATTGGCACCTCACAGGGATTAAATAGATATTCTGGATATCAATTCAAAAATTACGATAAATTTCTATCAAGCGGTGTTGTAGATATTATTAGTGAAAATGGAAATCTTTTTGTTCTCGGGGCTAAAGGAGAACTTCTGAAATACAGTTACGAACAAGACACCTTTAAACAAATTTTAGCCTTAAAAAACGTAAAGTTTTTATCTTTTAAGATTCTCAACAGCACTACTATTATCATTGGACTTCAGAAAGGGCTACTAGTCTATGATTTAGAATCTAAAAGCTTAAGTAAGATTTTGCACTATAATGCAATGTTTAATCGAAGAATTCATCTAAAAGAAAATAAAATTTACGTCGCCACTACAAAAGGAATCAATGTATATGATTATGTTCAGAACCCTACTCGATTAGTAAAACGTAAAACATTACTAAAAACTATTGAAGTTCTTGATTTTGATTTCGATAATCAAAATAGGATATGGGTAGGAACTTATCAGAAAGGACTTTTTGTAATTGATAATAAAAATGTTCAAAAAATAAAACTCTATGATGAGCGAATAAAAACATATACCATTAGAGCACTTAAATTTGATAAAAATAATAAGGTATTAATTTCCTTAGAAGGCTCTGGATTAATTATTATGGATAAAGGTTTTAAAGTTCTAAATAAATTAGAATACGATCCTAATAGTTTAAATTCTCTGAGTCAGAATAGTATCTATGAGATTTTTGTTGATGATGACAATTTCTACTGGCTAGGTTTGAGAGAAGTTGGTGTTGATCTAATATACCCTAGAGATAACCCCTTTAAAAATATCTCTTATGTTCCTTACAAATTAAATAGTATTTACAACAATAATATTCGTTCTATTTATTATGAAAAAGGCGGGAATGTTTGGTTTGGTACCGAAAACGGGATCAGTAAGATATCACCTGATGGAAAGTGGGATAATTTTAATACGAACCCAGATTTAGCAAACAAGGCAGTATTAACAATAAACCAGTATGGCGATTATTTTATTCTAGGAGTTTATGGCATGGGATTGATTAAGTTCAACCCCAAAACAGGAGAAACAGCTAACTTCTCTCTAAAAGAAAAAGAAAAAAAATCTAAATTAATTTTTGCAACCTACCTTGATAAGAAAGAGCTATGGCTTGGAGGGTTTGATGGCCCTGTTAAACACTATCAAAATAATGTCTTAGTAAACAGTTATAAGACGGGTAATGCTAGGTCAATTGTTGCTGGGAAAGGAGATTTAATGTATATAGGTTCTGTAAATGGACTGTTTGAAATTAATAAGGTGACAAAGAGTTTACAAAGAATAAAAAATGTAGATTTTAAAAACACCGATCAGATTCATTCCCTATATTTTGACAAACAGAATAATTACCTTTGGATTGGAAATACACAAGGCCTATTAAAGTACAATCTAGCCACAAAGGAAATAAGACTAATTAACAAAGATGTAAACTTTGAATCGGGAACGGTATTTTCGATTCAAAAAGATTCGAAAGAAAATTTATGGTTTTCAAGCTATTCAGGTCTGTGGAAACTAGATATTCAAAAAGAAGTTGTTAGAAAGTATGACAATGGAGATGGTCTTACTATAGGTACTTTTGGATTTGGAGCATCTACAAAATCTGAAGATGGTCGCCTAGCTTTTGGAGGCCCAAAAGGAGCTACACTATTTAATCCATCTAATTTACCAAGAGAAGAAGGTATATCGAAGATTTATATTTCTGATTTTCAAGTTAATGGAGTTTCGGTAGATTCTGTCTTATTAGAGAAAAATATAAATTTTCTTAATGAAATTGAGCTCAATTACAATCAGAATTCATTAAGTTTTGATTTTGAAACGCTCTCTCTTCATGGATCAAAAAAAACTACATTTTCATGGCAGCTAAAAGGGTACGATGAATTTCCAATAGTATCAAAAAATAGTAGAAAGGCTATTTACTCAAAATTAGCTCCTGGCAGCTATTCTCTTGAAACAAAAGTTACTAATGTAGATGGAGTGCCTTCTGTAGATACCTATAAAATTAATGTTTTAATTAAGAATCCTTTTTGGCTCAGCCATTGGGCATTTATATTATATGCTCTCGTGGGATCTGTGTTGTTGTATTTATTTGTTTTAGTAAAAAGATCAAGAGCTGATCAAATGTTTAATGAAAATAAAATAAAATTTTTCATTGAGGTAGCACATGATATAAGGACTCCTATTACCTTGATTCAATTATTGGTCTCTCAATTGTTATCAGAAAAAAATAAATTTAATAATAATATTGAGCTAATTAATCGAAATACTCAAAATTTAAACGAATATGTTACTCAGCTTTTAGACTTCCAGAAAGCAGATCGTAATATGCTAAAATTAGCTGTTCGACAATTAGACTTAAAGAAAATATTATACAGAATTGTTGCTGAAGTTCAGCCACTACTAAAAGATAAGTCAATTGATATTATTGTTTCTGTTCCCAAAATAAATTTGTGGTTTGATGAGACTAAAATGTCTAGAATTTTTTACAATTTAATTATAAATGCTATAAAATACAGTGATGAAGGTGCGACAATAGAATTGAAAGCTTCAGCAAATAAAAAAAATGTTACCATAGATTTTATAGATAATGGATTAGGGATTCCTGAGAAAGAACAGAAAATGATTTTCTCAAGATTTACAAGAGGAACTAATATTAATAATAATGGGATTGCTGGTTCAGGGATTGGTTTAATGATATCAAAAAAAATTGTTGAATTACATGGTGGAGAAATCCAATTAAAAAGTAAGGAGAATTTGGGTTCTACTTTTACTGTAATTTTAAAAAATGGAAGTGAGCATTATAATGAAAAAGATTTAGTAATTGAAAATACCACTGCTCATAGAGCAGCGTTTTTAGAAGATAATTTAGATACACATAAACTCATATTACTTGTTGAGGATAATGTAGATTTAAGGAGAACAATTAAAGATGAATTAGAAAAGAAATTTACAGTAATAGACGCTCCTAATGGTAAAGAAGCACTAGTACTAGCATTGGCAAAAAATCCAGACTTAATCATAACAGATGTTATGATGCCTGTTATGGATGGTAAGGAATTATGTAATATCATAAAAACTAACTTTCAAACCAGTCATATACCTGTGATGATGATTACAGCTTTAAGTGAAGTTGATGACAAAATTGAAGGACTTGAAATTGGTGCTGATGCTTATTTAGAGAAGCCATTTAATATGAAGATATTAAACGCAATGGCTATTAACCTAATTAAATCAAGACAAGCACTCCATCAAATTATTTATTCAAAGTCAGATGGAAAAATAAAAGTAAAATCACCCGACGAAAATTTTTTATCAGAAGTAGTTCAGATTATCACTAAAAATTTGACAAATAAAGCGTTTTCAATTGATTTTTTATCTGATAAAATTGGGCTTAGTAGATCTAATTTATTTAGAAAATTAAAAGGCTTAACGAACATGTCTCCTTCAGATTTAGTTTTAAAAATTAAACTAAATTACGCATCAGAATTGCTTAAAACCAACAAGGCTATTAGAATTAGTGATGTAGCTTATGAATCTGGATTTAATGACCCTAAATATTTCAGTACTTTATTTAAAAAAACTTTTGGAAAAACCCCTAGGGAGTATAGTGAAGAGTTTTAAATAATAGTGTACTATTTAAAAATTTACTTGAAATTAATCAGTAATGTCAAATAGTAAACTTTATTGGATAAAATTTAAACTGCAATTTGTTTTTTTTTACCCAATTTGTTCCATTATTAATAATAATGATTATGTATAAGAAGCTGTTTTTATTTTGTATGCTGCTACCATCCTTTGTAATTGCTCAACAAATTACACTTAAAGGAAATGTAATTGACGATGATTCAAATGAATCACTATCTGGTGTTACACTATTGATTAAAGGAACCTCTTTGGGTACATCAACCTGTCTCTTATACACATCTCCGAGCCCACGAGACTAAGGCGAATCTCGT
>OJAQ01000274.1_pt1 | contig 9371 bp, 10 predicted proteins | sample 1589731 | NCBI WGS metagenome assembly OJAQ01 (sample SAMN05416733, study PRJEB24817) | seawater metagenome | isolation source: Sea water | place: Canada:Atlantic | collected 2013-07 | reverse complement strand
CTACACGTAAGGAGTCGTCGGCAGCGTCAGATGTGTATAAGAGACAGACTTAATAGCTCCTATTTAAAATTTGAAGATTATTCGTTTGAGATAATCGGTATTGGCAAAGAGGATGATATGAATATCTATTCAGTTGATATATCAGGTCACCATTTCCCACTTAAAGAACAGGGATATTTATCACTAGTTGAATACGAAATTCGTCATTTATTCCCAATGTTGACTCCATATGATATTAGTGTCCTCGGAAGAGGTAATCAATTAATGCATTGGATAAAAAGTAATAAACATTGTGGCTATTGTGGGGCAATTAAGACTTTTAGCGAGAGTGAAGAGGCACTATTCTGTAAGTGCAATAACATAATGGTTTACCCAACCATATCTCCCTGTGTCTTAGCTCTTATCTATAAGGATAGTAAGATATTACTTGCGCGTAATTCACTTTTCCCGGAGGGTCTTTTTAGCGCTCTAGCAGGATTTATAGAGGTTTCTGAAACAGCAGAGGAGTGCGTTGAAAGAGAGGTCTTTGAGGAGGTATCTCTAAAAGTTAAGAATGTAAAGTATTTTGGAAGTCAGTCATGGCCTTTCCCAAGTCAACTTATGCTTGCTTACATATGTGAATATGAGTCGGGTGAGATAAATGTAGATGGAAAAGAGATTGTTGAGGCTGACTGGTATGACCTGGATAATCTTCCAAACACACCGCCAAACTCAACATTGTCAGGGACTTTAATTAACTCTTACGTCTCGGATCATTTGAAGCCATAGTTGGAACTTCTCTTTTAGCCTTTGGCTCTCTAACAATTTCTCTTATTGCCGGCTCTTTCTTAGCAGCTGGTTTTGGAGATGGCTTAATATCCTTGGGCTTAGTTGAAACTGATTCCACTTTCTTTTCAACCGGCTTTTTAATGCTTTCATTTTTAATAGCCTTATCAATCTTACTTGGCGCTACATTTCCATCCACATCTTTCTTTGGCCTAGGTGTCGGATTAGAAGGTTTAGCATTTGGGTTTGTATTGGCTGGCTTAGCATTTACAGGCTTTGCATTATCAGACTTATTAGCAGGGGCCTTATTCTGATTAGGATTTTTAGAAGCATTAGCATGGTTAGGAGCCTTCTTCTGATTAGGATTCCTATTTTGATTCTGCGGCCTAGGTTTTCTAGTTCTATTTCTATTATTATTGTTTGTTCTTGCTGGTTTTGGCTTAGGCTTTACTTCAGTTTCAATCCCTGCAATATTTTTTATCCATCCAAGCAAGCCTTCTTTTTTCTTTTTAGGCATTTTAGGCGGCTTAATTTTATCGACCAATGGCTTCATTCCTTTAGATCTATTCTTATCATCTCTCCAATCAGTATTTGCCTCAGGACTATCTGGTGTTAGTTTATAAGAATCTTCACCTTTCATGTCAGATGACTTTACCCTCACAACTTTATAATAAGGCCTAGCTTTATAAGGATCAGCAATGATCATTACTCTTATGTTATTTGATTTCTCAATATTAATAATGTCATACCTTTTCTCATTTAAAAGATAACTTGCAACATCTGAAGGTACGTATACCTGAATCTCCCCAGTATTATCTTTTGCAGAATCTTCACCTATAATCCTTAGAATTGACTGACCTAAAGATCTTGGACCTCTAACTAAAACATGTTCAATATCATAAGATTCATTTAATGATGGTCTTAATCTTTGTCTTGAAACTTCGAGTAATCCAAATTTAGATATAGAAGCAATCTGCACTCTAGCCCTGTCTGAGTAAACAGCTTTTCTAAAAGCAGACTCTACCTTTTCTTGATGTGATGTATTTAACATATCAATAAAATCTATGACTACTAAGCCACCAACATCTCTTAGTCTTAGCTGTCTAGCAACCTCTCTTGCTGCCTCAAGGTTAGTTTTATAAGCAGTATCTTCAATATCTTTACCTTTAGTAGATCTCGCTGAGTTTACGTCAACGGCTGTCATTGCCTCTGTTGGATCTATAACAATAGAACCACCTGAGGGAAGTGATATTTCTCTTTGGAAGGCTAATTCAATTTGAGATTCAATTTGATATCTATTGAATAAAGGAATTTCTTCATCATACAATTTAACTTTTTCAACATGATCTGGTATTACTGCAGATATAAATTCTAAAGCTTCTTTATACACTGCCTCATCATCTATAAGTATTTCTTCTATATCATCCTTAAAGTAATCCTTAACTACACGAACTATTAATTTATCATCACGGTATATAAGTGCAGGACTAGGAGCATCAGGAATAGTTTTATCTATTTCATCCCAAAGAGCTAAAAGATAAGCAAGGTCCAAGCTTAATTCCTCAGTAGATCTACCTAAGCCATTAGTTCTAACAATAGCGCTCATGTTTTCTGGGATATCAAGAGCACTTAAGGCATCTCTAATTTGATCTCTTTCTTCGCCGTTAATTCTTCGTGATATACCACCAGATCTAGATGAGTTTGGAATTAAAACTATAAATCTACCAGCCAAACCAATTTGCGTAGTAAGAGCTGCGCCTTTTGTTCCTCTTTCTTCTTTAGTAACTTGAACAATAATTTCTTGACCTTCTTTAAGAGTGCAAGTTGATTTTCCTTCAGAGTTTTTACTAAAATATTCGTTCGAAAGATCTTTTAATGGCAAAAAACCATGTCTTTCAGATCCAAAATTAACAAAAGCAGCATCAAGACTAGATTCTACTCTAGAGACAGTTGCTTTAAATATACTTCCTTTTAAAAGTACTTTGTCAGGTGATTCTGTGTCTAAGTCATATAACTTAGCCCCATCTACAAGTGCCACTCTTAGCTCATCACTATATGATGAGTTGATTAAAATTCTTTTCATTTGATTCTCCCTATATATAGGAAGATAAGTCAGCAGCGCGCTATTTGAAGCTTCTATCAGTAAGTCTTATTATAAATTGCTTGCTGATTAACCCATTTACGGGTTGTTGTATAACTGTTGTATTTATCTTTCTTAAAAATTTAACTAGATTTTTCTAGTTATTTAGCTGTATATACTATAGATTTGCCTCATGACTGTCAAAAAAATTGAAATCACTGCTGATGATGCTGGAAGAAGATTGGATAATTACTTATTTTCTGTTTATAAACATGTCCCTAAATCTAAACTTTATAACATTATAAGAAAAGGCGAGTTAAGGATTAATTCTGGAAGAGTAAAGCCAAGCAGAAAGTTAGAAATTGGTGATATGGTTAGAATACCTCCAAATCTAGAAAATTCCGAATCCATTGACCGTAAGGTTAACGTACCTTCAAAAATGCTCGCAATCCTTAGAGAGAGGATTATTTATGAAGACGCTAATTATATTATTTTAAACAAGCCATCTGGACTGGCAGTTCACGGCGGTACAGATAATTCTTTTGGTGTTATAGATGTTTTAAGAGAAATGTTCGATGACTCTATAGATTTATGTCACAGAATAGACAAAGAAACTTCTGGTTGCTTAGTTTTATCTAAGAATAAACTATCTAATAGACACTTTAATACTGCACTTGTTGCTAAATCAGTTACAAAAAAGTATATGACTATATTAAAAGGACATCTTAAAAATGCAATGAGGGTTGATGTGGCCATTGAGAAATCTTATGACACCCAAACAAAGTCCACGATATCGCCAGAGGGAAAAGATTCCGCCTCCTTTTTTAAACCACTTGAGAAATTAAATGAGTGCTGTTTGGTAGAGGTAGAAATTTATACAGGCAGAACTCATCAAATAAGAGTCCAAGCGGAGCATATAGGTCACCCTGTTGTGAATGATGATAAATATGGTGACAGAACCTTTAATAGAAATGGTTTGCTGAAAAGCTCTAAAAGGATGGCACTTCACTCTTCAGAAATATGCTTTGTAGATCAAAATAATGAAATGATTAAATGTGAAGCTCAATTAGATACATCATTTAACGATTTAATAGATTTATTAAAGTAAAAATATCTACCAATAGTTGTATAATTTTGATAGGATACGTTTTTTTTAAGGTTAACAAATGGCAGTACAAAAAAGTAAAGTTACGAGATCTAGAAGAGGTCAAAGAAGATCTCATGATTCTCTAACAGCATCAACTCTATCAATAGATCCAGTTTCTGGTGAAAAGCATACTCGTCATCAAATGACAAAAGATGGTTTTTACAAAGGAAGACTAGTAATAGATCTAAGGAAAAAAGAGAAAGAGGTAGAAGAAACTTCAGCTTAATTATGCCTAGGCATATAAGTTTAGTTTTTCCAGGTCAGGGTTCCCAATCAGTTGGGATGCTCGACGATTTCTCTCAAGATGATATCTACTCTATTAAACCAGCTTTAACAGAACTTCCTTTTGATCTGATTGATATCATTAAAAATGATTCAGAAGACCTCTTAAATAAAACATCTATTACACAGCCAGCTCTTCTAGTAACTTCTTATCTTCACTATAAAAAATTTCTTTCATTAACAAATACACTTCCTAATATTATTGCGGGACATTCATTGGGTGAATATTCAGCGCTAGTTGCAGCTGACTCTATTAAGTTAAAAAATGCTATTTCTCTTGTTCATAAAAGAGGGTTGTTTATGGAATCTTCTGAAAAAGGATCGATGTTTGCTATTCTTAACTTAGATTTATCCTTTGTGATAGATATTTGCAATGATGTCTCAATTGCAACTGGCCTTATTGTTTCCCCAGCTAATATTAATTCACCAAATCAAATTGTAATAGCAGGTAATGAAGAGGCTGCTGTAATTGCTGCTGATCGATGCAAAGAGGCAGGTGCCAAAAGATGCATTCAGTTAAAGGTAGGAACTGCTTCTCATTGCATGTTAATGAAAGCGGCATCTGAACGTTTACTAGCTGAACTTAATTCAATTCATTTTAATGAACTATCCATTCCTATAATACATAACTATGATGTTTCTATTGAATCGTCATCTATAAATCTAGTTGATAAATTAACAAGCCAACTTACTTACCCTGTGAAATGGATTGATACTATGAATCTGATAAAAGAGTTTAATGGTATTGTTATTGAATGCGGTCCGGGTAAGGTTTTATCTGGCTTGGCAAAAGCCAATGGTCTTGATAATATTTTATCTACATCTAGTAATAATTTTAAAGAAGAGTTTAATGAATTATATGAATAATCAAGTTGTATTTGTGTCTGGTGCATCGCGTGGAATTGGAAGAGCAATAGCTATTCATTTTGCTGAAATCGGATGCAAGGTAATCGGGACTTCTAGAAGTGACTTTAAATTTGATAATGATTTTTCTGGTAACTTAATTTCAATGAAGCTTGATATTACCTGTAGAGATTCAGTTAAAAGTTGTGCAGAGCAGCTTAAAGAAAAAAATCTTTCACCTACTGTATTGATTAATAATGCTGGCATTACCTCAGATCAATTATTTCTTAGAATGAAAGATGAAGACTGGGATGATGTTCTTGCGACCAATCTAACAGGTACCTTTAATATAACTAAAGTATTTATTAAGAATATGATTAAAAATAGATACGGAAGGATTATTAATATTTCTTCTGTTTCAGGCTTGATGGGTAATCCTGGACAGGTAAATTACTCATCTGCAAAAGCAGGACTTGGTGGATTTACTAAATCCTTAGCCAAAGAAATTGGCTCTCGAGGCATTACTGTTAACTCTATTGCACCAGGCTTCATAGAGACTGACATGACATCTTTTTTAACAGAAGATGCAAAATCTATATTAGTTAAAGATATACCACTCCAAAGAATGGGTGATGTTAAGGATATCTCCGATCTCGTAGTCTTTCTTGCGAGCAATGAGGCTTCTTATATAACAGGTCAAACCATATCCGTTGATGGCGGTCTTTTTATGTATTAATAATTAGGTTCTATTCATTTATAAAAAAGATGTATAATTACCTACTTTTTTTATTAAGGAAATTTTATGAGTATAGAAGATAGAGTTAAGAAAATAGTAAGCGACCAACTTGGAGCTTCGGTAGACACCATTGAGAATGATTCTTCATTCGTAGATGATCTTGGTGCTGATTCTTTAGATACGGTTGAGCTAGTAATGGCATTAGAGGAAGAGTTTGATCTTGAAATAGCAGATGAAGATGCTGAGAAAATTTCAACTGTCAATGAGGCAGTAGCTTATATTAACGCCAGTTCATAATTCCTGAGTTGAGGCTGCAGTTAATATTTGTAGCTTTTACGTTAACAGTTAGTTCTTTTTCAAAAGAACACCAAATTAAAAAATTCCTTGTTTTTCATTTAAAAAATGATCTTCAGGGATTTTTTTTAACCTAATATAAGTAAATGATATTTTATAAAACCATCATAATTTCTTTAATCGTCTTTTTATCATTTATGGGCCCTTACGTTGGATTTTTAAATTCAGTTAATATTTCCAATGATTCAATTATAATTTTAGAGAGGGGTGAATCAATGGATTCAGGATTTGAGAAGATTTCTTCTAAATCTGTTATTAACAAAATATTTTTTAGAATTCATCTTTCTACTTCGAGTATTAGCTCTTTTGAAGAGGGTGAATATAAATCTACTAATAAATCTATTGCTGAGATGATAAGTTTATTTAATACAGGCAATACAGTAAGCCATAAAATAAATATAAAAGAAGGATCAAATATATTTGATTTACAAAAAGATCTTGAGTCATCATATTTTAATCAAGATTGCTTATATCTTGACTGTATTAATACAGACTATCCATTCAAGGAAGGGATACTTATTGCTGATACTTTCTTCTATAAGAAAGGAATGAACGCATCATCTGTATTGCAGTCTAGTCATAGCCTATTGGATGAATTTCTTTCAAATATATGGCTACTTAAACCTAAAGAAAACCCACTAATGACAAAGTACGATGCTCTTATACTTGCATCTATTATAGAAAAGGAAGCTGGAAATAATGCTGAAAAGAAAATAATTGCTAGTGTGTTTCTTCAAAGAATGGTTTTAGGCATGAAATTACAGGCAGATCCAACAATTATTTATGGGCTCATGCCAAATTTTGATGGCGATATTAAAAAATCTGATATTCTTAACAAAGATAATTTACATAATACTTATATGATAAAAGGACTACCCCCAACACCAATATCCTTTTCTTCAATCTCATCTATTGAAGCAGCAGTTTTAAGTGTGCCAGGTGAATATCTTTTCTTTGTAGCAGATTCGCCGACATCACATCATTTCTCAAAAACATATAAAGAGCATCGAATGATGATTAAAAAATTAGGATTAAATTAATGAAAATTATAAGTTTTGAAGGTATAGAGGGCGTTGGCAAGTCAACACAGATCAACATGCTCAACGACTACTTAAAAGCTAAAGGCATGAAAACTGAAATATTAAGAGAGCCCGGATCTACTGATATTGGAGAAAAAATAAGAGATATTCTACTTAACTCATCTGATGAGATTGCAGACGAGGCCGAGCTTTTGCTTATGTTTGCCTCTAGAGCTCAGTTAATTAACGAAAAGGTATTAGAATCTAATCTTGATTTTATTTTGTTTGATAGATTTTATGATGCATCTATAGCCTACCAGGGATATGGCAGAGGTTTATCTTTGGACTTCATCACGAACCTTATCTCCTTTATCAAATGCCCAGTTCCTGAAATTACTTTTTTATTAGATATCAGTGTTGAGGATGGTTTTTCACGTAAGGTCAATGATGTTAAAGACAGAATTGAATCCTCTGGTTTGAAATTTTTTAATAATGTTAGGGAAGGGTACCTTGAAGTTGCTAAATTAAATCCGGGAAGAATCAAAGTTTTGGATGCATCTAAGAACATAGAAGACTTACATGCTGAAATCATAGGATACGCAAATAAAATATTATGATTATCGACAAATGTAAGTGGTTAAAAGATTCTTATAACTCTATAAATTTTAAAAACTTACCTCATGGAATAATCATTAATGGGCCCTCAGGAATTGGTAAAAACATACTTGCAAAACAAATTGCAGCAGATATCTTATTAAATAACTCTAATGATAAAAATATCGCAGACCATAGAAGTCTTATCGATGCTTTAAACCATCCGGATCTTTATATATTAGATAAAGACAAGGTTTTAATTAACGATATAAGTAGAAGAGCTGGTAATTGGGATGACGAAAAAGGTAATAGAGATGTAATAAGCTTTTTATCCTTAACACCATCAATTTCTAAAAATAAAGTTGTTTTAATTCACAATGCAGATTCTATGAATGAGGCAGCTCAAAATGCCTTACTAAAAACTCTTGAAGAGCCAGCCTCTTTTTCATACATTATTATGACGTCCAATAGGCCAAAGGTTTTTAAAGAAACAATTTATAGTAGATGTCAGATTATTAATATAAAAAATATAAGCGTACAGGAGACGAATGACTGGCTTGGACAAGTAGGCATCAGCGATTATACGGCTTTAGATTTTCCAAGTTTTGCGACACCATTTAATATTCTTGAAGATATCAGAAATAATGATCAAAATAAATTTAAAGATTTTATTGAGGTTATTAACGATTTTTTAAATAACAAAGTTGATCAATCCCAGTCTATAAAATTGATTAACGACCTTGATCTTAAGCTTGTTGAAAAAATAAATTATTTAGTTGAATTTCTAAAAATACTATTGAAATCTAAAATTACAACTAATGAGCTTAGCGGCTCTTATAAATTGTTCAACAATGCTGAGTTTAATAAGTTAAAAATATCCAATGTAATAAATGACCTTAATCAGCTTAGGTTTGATTTTTATAAAGTCTCATCTATTAACGAGTCGCACGTTTTGAACTTTATATTTAGTGAGTTAAAGCAATCAATTAGGCTATAGTTGTTCCGCCATCAACAACAATCGTTTGACCATTTATATAATTACCAGCATTTGAGGCAAGCATCACAGCTATTCCTGCAACCTCATCGGGATCGCCAATTCTATTCATTGGGCATGTCTTTAAAACTTCATTGCATATTTCAGGATTTTCCCACAATGCTTTTGCAAAATCAGTCTTAATTAAACCAGGGGCAATTGAGTTAGCTCTAATATTTTTAGATCCAAATTCAGCAGCAATATTTTTAACTATCATTATATCTGCAGCTTTTGATATGTTGTAAGCTCCTAGCAAAGCACTTCCTTTAATACCACCAATACTTGATATTATAATTATTGTCCCATCTTTTTTCTCAACCATATGTGGCAGGCAAAGGTTGCATAAAATTTGATTAGATCTAATATTATTATTCATTACCTTCGTAAACTGTTCATTTGTCATGTCGAGCATAGAACCCATATAAGTATTTGTTGCTGCATTGCAAACAAGTGAGTCAATACCTCCTAAGGCTGTCTCTTATACACATCTCCGAGCCCACGAGACTAAGGCGAATCTC
>OJAQ01000267.1_pt1 | contig 9556 bp, 7 predicted proteins | sample 1589731 | NCBI WGS metagenome assembly OJAQ01 (sample SAMN05416733, study PRJEB24817) | seawater metagenome | isolation source: Sea water | place: Canada:Atlantic | collected 2013-07 | reverse complement strand
TGGGCTCGGAGATGTGTATAAGAGACAGATATACCAATTCATCATTTAAAATTTTTCCAAAGAGCAATACTCCAATTAAAAGAATATTCAAAATTATAGGTGCAGCCGAAGCTACAGCAAATTTATTATGTGAATTTAAAATAGCAGAAAAAAAAGATGCCAAACTAATAAACATTAAAAAGGGGAAAGTAATTCTTGTCAAAGTTATGGCTAATTCCATTTTTTTATAATCACCTTCAAAACCTGGTGCTATCAAAAAGACAAATATTGGCATCATTATCTCAATAACAAGGACTAAAAAAAACAACGCTATTGTCAATAATGTAAAAATATTATTTGCAAATTTTTGTGATTTTCTTTTATTATTTAATACTGATGAATAACTAGGCACAAAAGCTGCATTAAATGTTCCTTCTGAAAATAATCGTCTAAATGTGTTTGGTATCCTGAATGCCACGAAAAAGGTATCTGCTAATGGGCCTGCACCCAGAAAAACAGCTATCAATATATCTCTTAGGTAACCCAATAATCTGCTTATTATTGTAAAAAAACTAAATGTGCCTGTTGACTTAATTAAGTTCATAAATCATATTAGTCTTAAATTTGCTCCATTTGTATATCTAATTAACATAAATGAAAAAAACTAAAATAGATCATTATACTGATAAAGAAGCTCTAGAATTCCACAGCTTAAATAAGCCAGGAAAAATAGAAATAAATTCTTCAAAACCAATGACAACTAAGAGAGATTTGGCATTAGCTTATTCTCCTGGTGTTGCGGTTCCAGTTCAAGCAATCGCTGATAATCCAGAGACTGCCTACGATTACACATCTAAAGGAAATTTAGTTGCAGTGATAAGTAATGGCTCAGCTATTTTAGGAATGGGTAATTTAGGAGCACTAGCATCTAAACCTGTAATGGAGGGAAAAGCAGTTTTATTTAAAAGATTTGCCGACATAGATTCTATCGACTTAGAAATTGACTCTCAAGATTCTGATGAAATTATTAATAGTGTTAAAAACTTTGCATGCAGTTTTGGTGGTATTAACTTAGAAGATATCGCAGCTCCTGATTGTTTTATAATTGAAGAAAAATTAAAAGAAATTTTAGATATTCCAGTTTTTCATGACGATCAACATGGAACAGCAATAATAACTACAGCAGCATTAATTAACGCCCTAGATATTAGTGGCAAATCAATAAAAGACATTAAAGTTGTTGTAAATGGTGCTGGTGCATCTGCAATTGCTTGTACAAATTTATTTAAAAATAGTGGTGTACCTAGTGAAAATGTAATCATGCTCGATCGTAAAGGAGTGGTCTATAGGGGTAGAACTGAAGGAATGGACCAGTGGAAATCTGCTCATGCAGTAGAAACTAAAAAAAGAACTTTAGAAGAGGCTATAAATGGAGCTGATGTATTTTTAGGATTATCTGCCAAAGGAGCTTTGAAAAAAGAGTTAGTAAAAACTATGGCTAAGAACCCAATAATTTTTGCCTGCGCAAATCCTGATCCTGAAATAACACCTGAAGAAATAATGGAAGTTAGAGATGATGCTATTATTGCAACTGGAAGATCTGATTATCCTAATCAAGTAAATAATTTAATTGGCTTTCCTTATATTTTTAGAGGAGCATTAGACGTAAGAGCTACAACTATTAATGAAGAAATGAAAGTTGCTGCTGCAAACGCAATTGCAAAATTAGCAAGAGAAGATGTTCCAGACGAAGTTGTTGCTGCGATGGGGGGAGATCGTCCTAAATATGGAAAAGATTATATAATTCCATCTACATTTGATCCAAGACTAATTAGTGTAATACCTGCAGCTGTTGCAAAGGCTGCCATGGATAGTGGTGTTGCAAAAAAACCTATAAAAGATTTTGAAGCTTATAAAGACCAACTTAAACAAAGACTTGATCCCTCAGTAACTATTATGCAGGGTATTAACTCTCATATCAAAAAAAATCAAAAGAGAATTGTTTTTGCAGATGGAGAAGATGAAAACACTCTTAAAGCGGCAATTGCATTTAAAAATTCTAAATTAGGTACACCAATTTTAATTGGTAAAAAAACTAAAATTAAAGAAAGAATAAAAGAAATTGGCTACAATGAAAACTTTGATATCGAAATAGTTAATTCTGAAGACACGAAAAAAAGAGAGAAGTACGTAAACTTTTTATTTGAAAAAATGCAAAGAGAGAAAGGTCTTTTGGAAAGAGATTGTGATAGATTAGTTAGAAATGATAGGGTTATATGGGCATCTTGTATGGTTGCTTGTGGTGATGCTGATGGTGCTGTCACTGGAAATACCAGGAGGTTTGGAGCCTCTTTTGATAAGGTTACACAAGTTATAGATGCTAGACCAGGTGAAATCATGTTTGGGTTAAACATGGTTGTTGCAAAAGGAAAAACTATTTTTGTTGGAGACACGAGTGTAAATGAATATCCAAGCTCAGAAGAGCTTGCTGAAATTGCAATTTCATCAGCTAGAGTAGTTAAAATGTTTGGCTTTATTCCAAAAGTTGCTTTTGTTTCTCACTCTACTTTTGGTCAACCTCTAACAAGTAGAACTAAGCATATAAAAAAAGCTGTTGAAATTTTAAAAGATAAAAATGTAGATTTTGATTTTGATGGAGACATGCAGCCAGATGTTGCCTTAAATGAAGAATACAAAGAATTATATCCTTTCTCAAGTATTGTAGGAAATGCAAATATATTAATAATGCCAGGCCAACACAGTGCTGCTATTTCTTATAAAATGATGAAAAGCTTAGGTGATACCAGGGTTATTGGTCCTCTTTTAATTGGATTAGGTCAACCCATTGAAATAGCCCCTTTAAGATCATCTACTTCAGAAATTATAAATTTAGCATCAGTTGCTGCCTACTCTGCTGATGTAATTGATTATAAAAAAAATTAATTTTTTTGAATTCTTAAATCTTCAACCAAGACAATACTTGCAATAACATCTTCTACATCTAGTATTTCTTTTGCTTCATTTATTACTTCTTTTCTTTCTTCTGTGGTTAAAGAAATCCCATAAATAAATATTTTTTTCTTATAAGTATCAATTTGATAATTGGTTGCTTTAATTTTTTTGTTAAATATGAAAGCTGTACGAAGTTGAGATGTAATTAACAAATCTTTAGCAGATTGTTGAAAATTAAAATCTTCTTTTATTTTAATATCATTTTTGACTGATCTAGCACCTTTTGTCTCCCATGCAAGTTTGGTAATTTGAAGTTTTTCTTCAGGATCATCTACTTTTCCTGTTACAAATATTTTTCCATCTAAAACTTTTGTGCTTACAGTTAAAATATAGCTCTTGTCTTTTAGGACTAATCTTGCAGCAAGATTTTTCTGCATTACAGAGTCGTCTATTTGAGTACCTAAAGACCTTGGATCAAACGCAATACTAACTCCTGTTCCAAAAACTCCTTTTGAACTAATCCCAGCACATCCTGCAAAGATTAAAAAAATCAAACTTATTAAAAATATTTTATTTTTCATTTTTTATTTTTAGACAGTAATTATAAATCTCTTTTTTAGATACATTCGTATTTTGACTAATTAAATCTGTAATATCTTTTATACTTAGTTTTTTAATTAATTTTTGAATATTTATTTTATCAGATTCTTTTAATATTATCGATGAATTTTTTTCTTTTACTTTTTCAGAAATAACAATCGTTAACTCTCCTTTAGGATCAGATTTAAATGGTTCAAGTGTTTCTACATCTGTTCTTATATATTCCTCATAAAATTTAGTCATTTCTCTGCAAACCAAAATTTTTCTATTTGAAAAGTAACGTTTTAAATCTTTTATTGATCTATTAAATTTTCGTGGAGAAATAAAAAAAACAATACAGCCCTCTAAATTTGCAAGCCTTTCGAAATCTTCTTTTAATTTGCTATTTTTTTCTGGAAAAAAACCATAAAAAAAATATTTTTCATTAAATCCACTTATAGAAACTGCAGATGAAACTGCTGATGCACCTGGTATTGGAAAGATATCTATACTATTGCTAGCACATTCGTTGACCAATATAGCTCCTGGATCTGAGATCGATGGAGTTCCAGCGTCAGAAATCAAAGAAACAATCGACCCTGATTTTAAAATATCAGTAACTTTCGATAAATTTTTTTTTTCATTAAATTTATGATTTGCAATAAGTTTTGATTTAATTTCGTACCGTTCTAATAAATTTTTTGAAATACGTGTGTCCTCACACAGTACGTAATCGGATTTTTTTAATACTTCTAGGGCTCTTAAAGTGATGTCGCTTAAGTTCCCAATAGGAGTAGATACAATATAAAGACCACTTTTAACTTTATTATTTATATTTTCAGTATGTAGAATCATCAAATTATAATAGTTATAATAATAACATTAAAATGAACAAAATTATTAAAATTATACTTTTTTTAGCTTTTGCTTTCTCAATAGCTCCAGTAACACTTTTGGCAAATGATAAGATTAGGATTGGTCTTCTTGTCCCTTTAACTGGAAAGAACTCTGAAATAGGACAATCTATAATTAAATCTGCACGTCTTGCAATTAATACAATAAACAATGCATCAATTGAGATTATACCAAAAGATACACAGTCAAACCCTGAGGTCACTTTAGCAACAGCCAAAGAGTTGGCTAATTCAGGAATAAAAATTGTAATTGGTCCAGTTTTTAACGAAAGTCTAATTTACCTAGATGAGTTAAGTGAACTAACATTCTTAGCTCTAACGAATAAAAATGATAATTTTTCGAAGAATATTATTAATGCTGGAATTAATGCAACTTCACAATTAAATGCAATTAAAAATTTTATAGAATTAAATGAAATAAAAAAAACAATCTTTCTTACTCCAGATGTAAGTTTTAAAAATGAAATTGAAAAAGCTATTTCTAATTCTAAAATAAAAATATTAGAAAATTATATTTATAACACTGACCCCACTAAACTTACAAAGCAAATTGAAAAAATTACACGCTATGAAATTAGAAAGCAAAACCTTGAAGATGAAATAAATAGACTGGAGAAATCAGAACAAAATAATAAAGAACGTTTAATTGAAAGATTAAAAAAGAGAGATACTCTTGGTAGTGTGAAATTTGATTCAGTGGTAATTTCTGACTTTGATGAAAGTTTAAAAAGTGTAACAACTTCACTGCTTTATACGGATATATCTCCTAAAGAAAAATATTTTATTACTCTCAATCAATGGTTTGATGAATCGCTTTTAAAAGAGAATAGCTCACAACCTTTATATTTTCCTTCTGCAAATAAAGATAATTATGATGAGTTTTCAAATGAATATTTTGAAAAATACAATCAATACCCTAATCAATTGTCATTTTTAAGTTATGACTTGGTTGGACTTGTGTATTATTTAATTCTTCAAAACAAATCTATTGTTGATGAAAAGATGTTTACCAAAAAAACCTTGTTTAAAGGAAAAGTTGGAATTTTTGAAATTAAAAATAATAAAATTAATCATATTTTAAATTTTTATAAAGTTGAAGATGAAAAATTTAAAAAAGTTTTTTAATTTTTTTAAAAGCTTTAAATCTATGATCTATTTTATATTTCTGCGATGCACTCATTTCACCAAATGTAACTTTATTTCCAATTGGTATAAAAATAGGATCATAACCAAACCCGTTTTCACCTTTTATAATTGGTGAAATAAAACCCTCGACCTTACCAACAGAATTTATTATTTCTTTATTTTTACCGTAAATAGTTAAAGCACAAATAAACCTAGCTTTAATTTTTTTTTTTCGCCAGTCTTTGTCTTTTTTGTCTAGTTCTTTAAAAACTCTAATCATCGCTTTTTTAAAATCACCCTTTTTACCTCCCCATCTGGCTGAATAAATTCCAGGATCTCCATCTAAAACATCTATTTCTAAGCCCGAGTCATCAGATAAACATGTCATTTTTGATTTTTTAGAAAAAAATTTAGCCTTAATTAGTGAGTTTTCCTTAAATGTTTTGCCATTTTCAGGAGGACTTTTTATTTTAAAGTCCTGTGGAGAATATATTTCAAGTTTTTTAGGCAATAAGTCTCTAATTTCTCTCAATTTTCCTTTATTATTAGTCCCTATCAACAATTTTATAATTTTATTCTTTAACATCTAGCAATTATTAAATCTCATACCATATAAGTCTACATGGAAAAAGATCAAAACATTAATTCTGAAAATCAAAACGAAGAAATTAAAGAGACTGAAGTGGAAGAAAAAATTCAAGAAGTACAAGGAATTGCAGCAGAGAGAAAAGAGGAGGTAAATGAGTTTACCCCTGAAGAAAAAATTAAAGAGTTAGAAGATAAGCTTACTAGAACTTTTGCTGAAATGGAAAATCAAAGAAGAAGGTTTGAAAAAGAAAAAGATGATGCTTTTGATTATGGTGGATTTTCATTTGCAAAAGAAGCTTTAAATTTAATTGATAATCTTGAGAGATCAAAACAAATTTTAGAAAGTGATGAGGTGTTAAAAGATACTGAAGCTTTAAAAAAAACTTTAGAACATTTTGAAATTATAAGTAAAGATATGGTTTCAATTTTCTCAAAAAATGGAATTACACCTGTGGTTTCTATTGGTAAAAAATTGGATCCTAATCAACACCAAGCTATGATGGAAATTGATGATGACCAAAAAGAACCTGGAACAATAGTTCAAGAAATTCAAAAAGGTTTTATGATGAAAGATAGACTTTTGAGACCAGCATTAGTTGGAGTTTCAAAAAAAACTAAAATTCAAGATGATCAAAAAAGTGAGGAAAATAAAGAGAATTCAGACAATTAATTATAGTTGTAAGAACTTGTAGATTGAAAATTAACACTTATATGAAAGGTAGGAATTAAATTATGAGCAAAATTATTGGAATAGATTTAGGTACAACAAACTCATGCGTTTCTATAATGGAAGGTAGCCAACCTAAGGTTTTAGAAAATGCCGAAGGCGCAAGAACAACTCCTTCAGTTGTAGCATTCACTGAAGATGGTGAAAAGCTTGTAGGTCAACCTGCAAAGAGACAAGCTGTAACTAATCCTGAAAATACTATTTTTGCAGTTAAGAGATTAATTGGAAGAAATTTTGAAGACCCGACTGTAAAAAAAGATATTGCTGCAGCCCCTTTTAAAATTGTTAACTCAGAAAAAGGAGATGCATGGATTGAAGCAAGAGGGGAAAAATATTCTCCATCACAAATTTCTGCTTTCATTCTTCAAAAGATGAAAGAAACAGCTGAAAAATATTTAGGTCAAGAAGTAACTAAAGCTGTTATTACAGTCCCTGCATATTTTAATGATGCACAAAGACAAGCAACTAAAGACGCAGGTAAAATTGCAGGCCTTGAAGTTTTAAGAATCATCAATGAACCGACTGCTGCCTCACTAGCATATGGTCTGGATAAAAAACAAAACAAAAAAATTGCGGTTTACGATTTGGGTGGTGGAACTTTTGATGTTTCTATTCTTGAATTAGGTGATGGTGTATTTGAGGTTAAATCTACGAATGGTGATACATTTTTGGGAGGTGAAGACTTTGATAACGCTATAGTAGACTACTTAATTGGTGAGTTTAAAAAAGACAGTGGCATTGATTTAAAAACTGACAAACTAGCTCTTCAAAGATTAAAGGAAGCTGCTGAAAAAGCAAAAATTGAATTATCTTCTGCAGAACAAACAGATGTTAATTTACCTTTTATAACAGCTGATAAAACTGGCCCAAAACATATCAATCTAAAAATGACTAGAGCTAAATTAGAAGCTTTGGTTGAAGATTTAATCTCAAGAACGTTACCACCATGTAAAACTGCTCTTAAAGATGCAGGCCTTACTGCAAATGAAATTGACGAAATTGTAATGGTTGGTGGGATGACAAGAATGCCCAAAGTTCTTGCTGAAGTTAAAAACTTTTTTGGTAAAGAGCCAAATAAAAGTGTAAACCCTGATGAAGTTGTTGCAATGGGTGCTGCAATCCAAGCTGGAGTTCTTCAAGGAGACGTTAAAGATGTGCTTCTTTTAGATGTAACACCTCTATCACTTGGAATTGAAACATTGGGTGGAGTATCAACAAAATTAATTGAAAAAAACACAACAATACCAACGAAAAAAAGCCAAGTATTTTCTACAGCTGATGATAATCAGCCTGCTGTATCGATAAGAGTACTTCAGGGTGAAAGAGAGATGGCGACTGACAATAAAATGTTGGGAAATTTTGAACTAGTTGGAATTGCACCTGCTCCAAGAGGAGTTCCTCAAATTGAAGTAACTTTTGATATTGATGCGAATGGAATTGTGAGTGTTTCTGCTAAAGATAAAGGAACCGGAAAAGAACAAAAAATTCAAATCCAGGCTTCAGGTGGTTTAAGTGATGAAGAAATTGAAAAAATGGTAAAAGATGCCGAAGCTAATAAAGATGAAGATAAAAAGAAAAGAGAATCTGTGGATGCAAGAAATCAGGCAGATACTTTAATTCATTCAACTGAAAAAAATCTAAAAGAACACGGTGCTAAAGTTTCTGATGCCGATAAAAAAGCAATAGAGGACGCATCGACTGATTTAAAAGAAGCGATTAAAGGAACTGATACTGAAGACATTAAAAAGAAAACAGAAACTTTAGTTCAAGCTTCTATGAAACTAGGTGAGGCTATTTACAAATCTCAAGAAAAAAAAGAGGGCTCACCCAAGGATGGTGAAAAGAGTGATGAAGCAAAAAAAGACGATAATGTGGTTGATGCGGATTTTGAGGAAGTAAAAGAAGAAGAAACAAAAGAGGATAAAAAAGAAGAAGATAAAGAAAAAAGCGCTTAAGACTTAAAACAACTATCATCTTAAAGTAACTTATGGCTAAAAGAGATTTTTATGACGTCTTAGGTGTTAGCAAGAATGCAAGCCCTGAAGAATTAAAATCTGCTTACCGTAAATTAGCTGTAAAATATCACCCAGACAAAAACCCAGACGACAAAGCTTCTGAAGATAAATTTAAAGAAGCTGGTGAAGCTTACGGCATCCTTTCAGATAAAGAAAAAAAACAAAATTATGATAACTTTGGCCATGCTGCTTTTGAAGGTGGAGGCGGTGGAAGACAAGGTGGTGGTTTTGGTGGAGCTGATTTTTCAGATATATTTGAAGATTTTTTTGGAGATTTTGGTGGTGGACAATCAAGGGGAAGAAGAAAAACTAACAATAGAGGCTCTGATCTACGATATGATTTATCTATTACTCTTGAAGAAGCCTATGAAGGTAAAAAACAGGATATAAAATTCTCAACAACAGAAAAATGTAACACTTGTAAAGGTAATGGCTCTAAACCTGGTCATTCTCCAGACAGATGTACAGTTTGTGGTGGAAATGGTAAAGTAAGATCCAACCAAGGTTTTTTTACTGTTCAACAAACTTGTCCTCAATGTGCTGGATCTGGCGAAGAAATAACAAATCCATGTACAGATTGTAATGGTCAAGGCAACAAGCAAGCTTCAAAGAAAATATCAGTTACAATACCCAAAGGAGTTGATGATGGAACTAGGATTAGATTAGCAGGCAAAGGC
>OJAQ01000265.1_pt1 | contig 9600 bp, 8 predicted proteins | sample 1589731 | NCBI WGS metagenome assembly OJAQ01 (sample SAMN05416733, study PRJEB24817) | seawater metagenome | isolation source: Sea water | place: Canada:Atlantic | collected 2013-07 | reverse complement strand
TATAAGAGACAGCAATAGCGTTTAAAACCATTGGGATTGGCGTCACTTTTTCTCCAAACCTGGAAGCGAATATAAATGAAGCTGCTCGATTGGCCTTGTTTTTAGGCGGCAGGCTTGTGTTAATTCATGTAGGTGAATCATCAGACGAGAAACTAAACACGTTTCTATCTTTTTTAAATCCTTTTAAGGATCAAGGGCTGGATTTTGAAGTTTCTTTCAAAGCGGGTGATCCTGTAGAAGTGATTTTATCAACTACAGAAGAAAAAAAAGTTGACTTACTTATAATAGGAGCCCTTAAAAAAGAAAATTTTGTTAAATACTACCTAGGTTCTATTGCTAGAAAAATTACTCGTAAGGCTACATGTTCTATTTTATTATTAATAAACCCTTCAAAGGAAAGGGTGGGTTGTAACCACATAGTAGTGAATGGATTAAAAGACCCTAAGACAGAAGAAACGGTTACAACTGCTTTTTTTGTGGGGCATAAATTGGGAGCTAGCAGGGTGACGGTTGTTGAGGAAATTGGTGATGACGAAGTGAGTGTGAAAGTGGACGACGATAAATCACTAAGAAAGTCCACAATAGTTAAGGAGCGTTTACGTATGAGAGAGGAAATGCGCGTGAAGGCTATACTAAAAACGATTCCTAACGAACTTACAAAAGACATTATGATCAAGTCTCAGCCAATTTTTGGGAAACGCGGCTATTCAATAGGTCACTATGCGCAAGTAGCACGTGCTGACTTATTAGTAATGAACGCCCCTAGCAAAATGACTTTTTGGGACCGTTTGTTTCCTCATGATATTGAACATATTTTAACTGAATTACCAACAGATGTTTTAATCGTACAATGAAATCAAAAGAATCTTCACTTGGCGGGTTTATAAAAGCACTGCCAAAAAATATATTTTCTGGTTTAGTGGTAAGTCTTATCGCACTACCATTGGGTCTTGGGCTGGCCATGGCCAGCGAGGCACCGCCAATAGCTGGAGTCATTACAGCTATAGTAGGGGGTGTCATTGTTTCCGTTCTGGGGGGTAGTTTTGTAACAATTTCTGGGCCAGGAAATGGCCTAGTTGGAGTGGTTTTAATTGCTATTACATCACTTGGTTTGACAGCTACATATGCTGCTATTATTTGCTCCGGAATCATTTTAATTATACTGGGATTTTTAAGGCTTGGTAAACTAGCGGATTATTTTCCTTCATCGGCAATTCAAGGAATGCTAGCAGCCATAGGGCTTATTATTCTGGGGAAGCAGTTTCATATAATGCTTGGAAATAAAATTGTCAGAGACAGTGGTATTGATTATTTGTTAGAAATACCAAACACAATAATAACGGTTTTTCAGTTTGAGGATAAAGGGTTAATTTATGCCGCACTTGCAGGAGTTCTTAGTTTAGCTATTATGGTATTTTATTCAAAAATAAGGAATAAATATTTACAGCTCATACCAGCTCCTATGTGGATTGTGATTGTTTCTGTTGGGTTTAGCTATTACTACCAGTTGGTTCTTAAGTCCCCAAATCCTATATCTTTAGACTATATGATTCCTGCCATTCCAGATATTCAAACTATTGTAAGAGAAATTCCTTCGCCAGACTTTAAAATGGTAGGAAGTCTTTCCTTTTGGTCGAGCGTGGTCGCACTGACACTTATTGCAAGTATTGAGTCTTTATTAAGCATAAAGGCGGTTGATAAATTAGACGTTGACAAAAGGCGTTCTAATGTAAATAAGGACATAAAAGCTCTTGGGCTTGCTACTGTAGTTAGTGGGTTCTTAGGGGGGCTTAATGTGGTGACGGTAATTGCCAGGAGTTCTGTCAATGTAAACAATGGAGGGAGTAATCGATCTTCAAACTTATTCCACGCTCTCTTTCTGGTGGTCTTTATTCTTCTTTTTAGCTCGGAATTAACAAGAATCCCTTTGTCCGCACTAATGGCTATTCTGGTTTATACAGGGTACAAGCTAGCGTCTCCTGTTATTGTTAGAAAAATATTTACTATAGGAAAAGAACAGCTTATAATTTTCTTTGCCACTTTACTGGTAACTTTAAAGATTGGCTTAATTTCTGGGATTGTAGCAGGACTAATTGCAACATTTATAATTCATGTGGTTGTTACTAAGAGTCTTGGTCTGTTTATGAAAAACATATTAAAGCCTAACGTGCTAATGTATAAAGAAGAAGACGGCAGTTATTTTGTTAGTGTAAAGCATTTTTGCAGCTTCTTAAACTTCAACACCCTAAAAAATAATTTAGAAGCAATTCCAGAAAATAATGACGTAATTATTGACTTTTCGTTGTGTGGTTTCGTAGATCACTCCGTGATGGAAAGTGTTGATGATTACCAGGAATTATTTCATAAAAAAGGAGGAAATATTGAGGTGATTGGACTTGATGTTTTAGGTGCTAAATCTAAGCATCCGTTTGCTTTAAGGCGTATGTTAACTCTGCAAAAAATCTTGCCCGACAATAAAACAAAACGTCAAACCAATTTAAGTTTGGTTGCTGATAATTTTGATTTAACTTATAATCCTGTAAAGAAAACAGACGGTGAGTTTCTGGAAAATTTCATCTATTTTAAAACAAAGAAAATAGAACATATATTTAATGAGCTGACAGAAAAGAACGGTCAATATCGATCTTTTGATGTTACGTTTTCAGAAGGAGAATTTATTGCAAAAGAGGTTGTTAGAACAACAATGCTTTTTATTAAAACTTCTAAAACAATTCCTGCATTTACTCTTGATAAAGAAGGGCTCTTAGAGCGGCTTTATGCTCTAGCAGGCTACGAAGATATTGACTTTGAGAGTCACAAAGATTTTTCAAATAGATTTTACTTAAGGGGTGAAAACCCTGAAGAAATAAAAGCGTTTTTCACAAACGAACTAGTGCGTTTTTTTGAAAGTAACGCCTACTACCATGTCGAATCAAATAACGACGGGGTGCTAATTTGCAATAAACAACGCATCGCAAGTATTAAAGAAATCAAGGCTCTTTTAGATTATGGCGTCCGGTTAAATAAGCTTATTAACAACACTTAATATGAAGTTATACCCCATAAATGTTGGTAATTTTAAATTAGACGGAGGGGCAATGTTTGGAGTGGTTCCCAAGTCTTTGTGGAGCAAGACAAATCCTGCTGATGAGAAAAACATGATTGATATTGCTTCTCGTTGTCTGTTGATTGAAGACGGAGATCGATTAATCCTTATCGATACAGGAATGGGTACAAAGCAAAGTGATCGTTTTTTTAACTACTATTTTCGTTGGGGTGATCAATCTTTAGATAAGGCGCTCAACAATGTGGGTTTTTGTAAAGACGATGTAACGGATATATTTTTAACTCATCTGCATTTTGACCACTGTGGAGGCTGTGTTCAATGGAATAAAGACCGAAGTGGATATGAACTCGCTTTTAAAAATGCGGTTGTTTGGAGCAATGAAAACCATTGGAATTTGGCGGTGAAACCCAATAAGCGCGAAAAGGCTTCTTTTTTAACTGAAAACATTTTACCGATTCAAGACTCCGGTAATTTAAAATTTCTTCCAGTCCCGGAAGATGATATATTAAAGAGGTCTGAGCTTGGGTTTGATGTCTTTTATGCAAACGGCCATACCGAAAAGCAAATGATTCCTATGATTTCTTATAAAGGAAAAACGATTTGCTTTATGGCAGATTTACTACCTACTGTGGGCCATATACCCATCCCTTTTGTAATGGGTTATGACACGAGACCTTTACTAACTCTAGATGAAAAAGAACGTTTCTTAAAACTTGCCGCAGATCATAACTATTATCTACTTTTGGAGCACGACGCGCATAACGAACTAATAACCGTAAAACACACCGAGAAAGGAGTCCGTTTAAATACTATTCACGACTTCAATAATTTATTTTAAAAAAAACTTATGAAGCTAAAATTATTTAAAAACCTTCAAAAAACAACTTTTTGGTTTGGTTTATTAATGCTATCCAGCTGTGGATCAACTGCGAAAGTAACCTCCACCCCAATTGAAAATATTGATTTAATTCCGCTTAAGGAAACTAAGCTTACAGACAAGCAAAAAGAGACTTGGAGTCACTTTGACATTACAGCTGATACCGTTCCCGGAGTTAGTTTAAATAAGGCATATAAAGAGCTGGTGAAACCCAAAAGCAAAACTGTTATTGTAGCGGTTATTGATTCGGGTATTGATATTAACCACGAGGACCTTAGCGGAAACATTTGGGTTAACTCAGGAGAAATTCCTAATAACGGTAAGGATGATGACAATAATGGTTATATAGACGACGTAAACGGATGGAACTTTCTGGGTGATTCGAACAATGAACAACTAGAATACGTAAGGTTATTGGCTAGTAAGCAGACTACAAATCCAAGGTTCAAGGAAGCAGAAGAGCTACTTAAACAAGAGCGTGTAAAGTTCCTTCGTTCAAAAACACAGTACGACGGTATAATGGATCAACTGAGTAGGTCGGATGCTGTGGTGGCAAAACATTTAAACAAAAAGATTTACAAAAAGGAAGAGGTTGACGCCATTGATACGGAAGACGAAACATTGCTTGGACATGTGAGTGTTATTAAACAATCCTATGGTTTTGGTTTTGACAGTATACAGGCGTTGATGAAAGAACTGAATACAGGGCTCAAGTCTTTTAACGACCGCTTGGATTATAATTTAAATATCGAATTTGATGGAAGGAAAGTTGTTGGTGATAATCCAGATGATTTAAACGATAGGTCTTATGGGGATAATGATGTAACCGCAAAAAATGGTCGAAGCCATGGCACACATGTCTCTGGGATTATAGGGGCTATACGCAATAACGGAATAGGAATGAATGGAGCGGCCAACAATGTAAAAATTATGGCCATAAGAAATACGCCTAATGGGGACGAGTATGACAAGGACGTCGCTCTAGGAGTGTATTACGCGGTTGATAACGGAGCAAAAGTAATTAATATGAGTTTCGGGAAAGGATTTTCTCCGCATAGTGAATGGGTTAGGGACGCTATAGCTTATGCAGCTGACAATGATGTTTTGATAGTCGCTGCGGCTGGAAATGAAGGCCAAGATACAGATCAAGTAAGTAGTTTTCCAAATGACCAAATAGGAACAGGGGCTGAAATTTCAAATACATTTATTAAAGTAGGAGCTACAGGGCCTAGATACGGGTCCTCGTTAGTCGCCGGATATTCTAACTACGGGAAAAATACGGTGGATGTATTTGCGCCTGGATCTCAAATATACTCAACATACCCAAAACAAAGTTATGAGTATGCGCAAGGTACGTCTATGGCGTCACCATTAGTAGCGGGTGTAGCGGCTTTAGTTTTCTCTCAATATCCTAACTTAAGTGCGGCACAAGTAAAGGAAATACTTATGAAATCAGGATTAGCCATTAACAAAAAAGTATCTTTAGAAAATAGAGATGTGGTTCCTTTTTCTGAATTATCAAAATCTGGGAAATTAATAAACGCTTACAACGCACTTATAATGGCTTCAAAAATATCTAAATAATTATTCTACTATGAAAAAAACAGCTCATTTAATCTTACTACTTATAAGTTGTACAGTTTTAAGCGCACAAAATAATTATAGTTACTGGCAACAGCATGTTGACTATACTATGGAGGTTTCTGTAGATGTTAAAACCAGTTCTTATAACGGAACACAACAACTTGTCTACACCAATAACTCTCCTGATGATTTAAGTGTCGTGTTTTATCACTTATACTTTAATGCTTTTCAGCCAGGAAGTGAAATGGATGTTCGTTCGCTTACAATTGCAGACCCAGACTCAAGAGTTGGCGATAGAATAAGTAAACTTAGACAAGAAGATTTTGGTTTTCTAAATGTTATAAGCTTAAAACACAACAATGTTCCTGTTGGCTATAATGTAGCAGGAACCGTTTTAGAGGTTCAATTAAACACGCCTATAAAATCCGGAGACTCTGCTATATTTGATATGAATTTCGAGGGTCAAATCCCACCTGTTATCCGAAGAGCAGGAAAAGACAGTGAAGAAAAGGTGGCGCTATCAATGGCTCAGTGGTATCCAAAAATGGCAGAATATGACTTTGAAGGGTGGCACGCAGACCCATATATTAGTAGGGAATTTCATGGTGTTTGGGGAGACTTTGATGTAAAACTGACTATAGATAAGGAGTATACGGTGGGGGGAACAGGCAATCTTCAAAACCCAGAAGAAATTGGCCATGGGTATACTAAAAAATTAACTGATCATACAAAAAAAGAATTTCTGACATGGCATTTTAAAGCACCTAATGTTCACGACTTCACTTGGGCAGCAGATCCTAATTTCACACACGACACTCTAAAGGTAGTTGATGGTCCAGTATTACATTTTCTTTATAAAAGTTCTTTGAGTAAAAAATATAAAGACAACTGGGAAAACCTGCAGCCTATTGCAAGTGAGATTATTAGGCATTACAGTAAAACCGTTGGAAAATACCCATACGAGCAATATTCTATTATTCAAGGAGGAGATGGAGGGATGGAATACGGAATGTGTACACTTATTACAGGTGAGAGACCCTTTGAAAGCTTAGTTGGAGTAACTGCACATGAAATTGGACATACCTGGTTTCAGTTTTTACTTGCTTCCAACGAAAGTAAACACCCGTGGCTTGACGAAGGTTTTGCGGAATACACTTGCACAATTATTGAAAATTCTCTTTTAGGAAAAGAAACAAAAGACCCTTTGAGAAGTAGTTATAACCGCTATTTCAGGCTGGCTTTAAGTGGAAAAGAACAGCCGATGAGTACACATGCGGATAGGTTCTTATATAATAGTTCTTATAGCACATCAACTTATAGCAAGGGAGCGCTTGTTTTAGCCCAATTAAAATATATTATTGGAGAAGACAACTTTAATGAAACCCTTAAAAGGTATTTCAAAGATTGGGCGTTTAAACACCCAACACCAAATGACTTCATTCGTTCTGCTGAAAAAACATCGGGGATAGAGCTAGAGTGGTTTTTAACTGACTGGACACAAACGGTTAACACAATTGATTATGCTGTAAAAAGCATAGAGACGTTGAGGGCTATGTCTGAACAAATAGCTGCGGAGACCGGTATAAAAATAAGCCTAGAAAGAATTGGTCTTATGCCTATGCCTGTAGAAGTAGAGGTGCTTTTAAATGATGGAGAAAAATTAAATTACTACATTCCCTTGCAGATGATGCGAGGAGAGAAACCAGTAGAAAAAGAAGTGAAAATATTGAAAGATTGGGCCTGGGCCTATCCAACGTATAGTTTTACTATAGCTATTGCCAAAGAGGATGTCAATACAATTACAATTGATGCACATAACGAAACTGCTGACATAAATCAGAAAAATAATCAGAAAAAAACATTGTAGGCATGGAGCGCTTAAAAGGTAAAAAACAAATAGAAAAGTTGTTTGTTAGCGGGCGATCTATAGGAGCGTTTCCTTTAAGGCTTGTGTACATAGAGACTGAAATTATAAATAAAGTGGGGGTGTCAGTTAGTAAAAAACACTTCAAAAATGCAGTAGATAGAAATAAAATAAAACGACTGCTTAGAGTAGCTACTGAGAGTCATTTCCATAAGCTATTGGAGCCACTAGATTCTAAATATTGTTTGATGGTATTATATGTAGGGAAAGAAATGCCTAGATCAAAAGAACTTGATGTACAATTTACATCCATGACAAAACGTTTTAATAAAAAAATATTGAATGAAGTTAAGTTATAAAAAAAGAGGAAGGTTAATGGGGTTGACTATTTTAGTTTTTATCTCAACAACCGCCTATAATAGCGACTATTTTGAAATTGCTAAACAAGTGGAGATATTCTCCACTCTGTTTAAAGAAATCAATATGAATTACGTGGATGAAACGAATCCGGCAGAGCTAATGCAGGAAGGAATCAAGTATATGCTCAAATCACTAGACCCCTACACTACATACTTGACAGAACAAGATGTAGAGTCTGCGCGTATGAACCAATCTGAGGCCTATGTTGGAATTGGTGCTACTATTAATCTATCAGAAAGTAAGTTAATTGTAATTGAGGTATTTAAAGGGCTTCCTGCTGATGAAGTAGGTTTAAAAGCTGGGGATGAAATTACATATATAGATGGAAATAAAGTAAGTGATCTAGGAGTTGCTACGTTACAATTACTTAAAGGAAAGAGAAATAGTTCTGTTTTGTTGTCTTTGATAAGTAATGGAGAAACAAAGGAGGTTCGGATAAAAAGAGCTGGAATAACTCCAAAAGCAGTTCCTATAGCTAAATTAATGGATGATGGTGTTGGATATATTGCCTTAGATAGATTTACAAAAACAGCTTCGAAAGAAGTTGAAAATGCCCTTAAGCTTTTTATGATAGACGAAGCTAAAGGGATTATTCTAGATTTAAGAAACAACCCAGGAGGACTTCTTCAGGAGGCAGTCAAAATAGTTAATTTGTTTGTGCCTAAAGGACAGCTAGTAGTTTCAACAAAATCAAATATAGAGGGTTTTAATAACAGCTTTATAACTAGAAAGCAACCGTTGAATTTAGACATACCTTTAATTATATTAATAAATGAAAAAAGTGCATCAGCAAGTGAAATTGTGGCGGGAGCATTGCAAGATTTGGATAGAGCAGTAGTTATTGGAGAAAGAAGTTTTGGAAAAGGTTTGGTACAAAGGCCTAAATCACTGCCTTACGGAGGGCAGTTAAAGGTGACAATATCACGTTATTATACACCCTCAGGGCGCTGTATACAAGCTTTAGATTATAAAAATAGAGGAGAAGACGGGGAAGCTATTAAATACCAAGAAAACGACTATAAAGCATTTAACACTAAAAACGGTAGAACTGTTTATGATGGAGGTGGGGTGACGCCAGATGTTTTGTTAGGGAAAAGAGAAAAGTCTAAATTTATACAGAAGCTTATAGATAGCTCGCTGGTCTTTGAATTTGCTAATAATTATTACCACAACAACAATGTGAAAGACTTAGGTGATTTTAAATTAGGTGAAAAGGGTTTTAATAATTTTAAAAAAATAAGCCTTGTTCATCCTGTTTTTTTAGAAGATAAAAGTATAAGAGAGATAAATGATTTGTACGACCATATAAAAAAAGAAGGTTTACAGGGTCTTGAAGGCACATTAAAAGAACTAAAAAAATCTGTAAATGAATCAAAGACCCGTTTAATAGAACTACATAAATCAGAAATTACAACCGCCTTGGAGGGTGAAATTATTAAGCGCTTCTTTTATAGAAAAGGGTTGTATACTTATTACTTAGTAAAAAGTAAAGACGTGAAGGCGGCGCAAGAACTACTAGGAAACACTAAATCTTATCTTAGTATATTGAATAGGTAAAATATTTTATTACCTTTAAAAAGAAAGTAAATTATATATGAAAAAAATTTATTTAATATTATTTTTTGTGGGGCATTTACTCCATTCACAAACAAGTAGTACGCATGTCGTTTATTTTGAAACTGGGAAGTATAATGTTCCTGAAATTGAAAGTAATAGGCTTGTTTTATTTGTACAAAGCCTGTCTCTTATACACATCTGACGCTGCCGACGACTCCTTACGTGTAGATC
>OJAQ01000259.1_pt1 | contig 9755 bp, 9 predicted proteins | sample 1589731 | NCBI WGS metagenome assembly OJAQ01 (sample SAMN05416733, study PRJEB24817) | seawater metagenome | isolation source: Sea water | place: Canada:Atlantic | collected 2013-07 | reverse complement strand
CGGAGATGTGTATAAGAGACAGTATAAATATGCTTCTTGATTAATCTCTATTTAAAAGTGATAAAAATTTGGCATAAGAATTGCACCTATAAATATGTATATTAAATTTTCCAAGGAAACCCTATGAATAATGTTGCCGATATAGACACAAAAACTGTGCATGCAGCGAAAAAACTTATCTCAAGAGTTCTCAGCACTTCTATAAATAACCCAAAAACTGCAAATTCAATTAGCTTTTTTCAAGCTGATACTTATAGGTTTTATTTTTTAATGAGTTTTATGTGGGAGTTTTTTGAATCCAATGAAATATCTCAAGAGTATGCTATTTCCCTAGTTCCAAAGAAGTTTGCTTCTAGAATTAAAAGATTGCAGGTTTTAAAACAAGCAGTACAACTTGGTTATATTGAAGAAGCATCATCAACGGTGGATAGAAGAAGAAGAATTTATACCCCATCAAAAGTATTGCTAGAGGATTTTATTAACTATACAGATGCTGCCAATACCCGCTTTCAAGAAATATTATAAATTAGATTTATAAATTTAATGCTACCTATATTCATGGTTGAATATTACAATTATTAAATGTCAAAATTTACAAAATCTGAAGAAGAGTGGAGATCCTCATTATCAGAAGAAAGCTATCAAGTAACCAGGGAAGCGGCTACAGAAAAACCTTTTACAGGTAAGTATTGGGACTTTACTGAATCTGGAACTTATATTTGCATATGTTGCAATGAACCTTTATTTGAATCAGAAACAAAGTTCGATGCAGGTTGCGGATGGCCTAGTTTTTTTATTCCTCTTCGGGATGATTTAATATCTGAAACGCCTGATTATTCCCATGGCAGGACAAGAACAGAGGTAACTTGTTCAAAATGTGATGCTCATTTGGGTCATGTATTCGATGACGGCCCTGAGCCTACTGGTCTAAGGTACTGTATAAACTCAGCATCATTAGATTTTTCTGATAAGAATGAATCAGAAAATTCTTAGTTCTAATTCGGGCATTTTTAATTCTGTAAAAAAAGTTGGTGGATGGACTGGCATCTCTAGAGTATTTGGTCTTATAAGAGATATCACAACTACTAGTCTTCTAGGGGCTTCTGTTTTTCACGATATTTTTGTTGTTACTCTAAAAATCCCTAATCTATTTAGACGATTTTTTGCTGAAGGAGCATTCAATCAAGCTTTTATCCCAGTTTATAGCGACTATCAAAAAAATAATATTGAGAAAGATACTAAGGAATTTATAAATTCTCTTGCTGGAACTTTTGTCGGCATTCTATTTGTATTCACTGTCTTGGTTTTAATTTTTGCTCCTATTTTTATATTTATCTTTGCTCCTGGTTTCTACTTTGATGATCTAAAAAGAGAACTTGCTGTAAGCGTTCTTCGAATTATGTTTCCCTACCTCGCTTTAATTTCCTTAGTTGCTTTTGCAGGAGGAATTCAAAATACTCATGGGAGATTCTCTTTACCAGCATCAACACCAATCATATTTAATGTTTCATTGATTACAGCTGCAGTATTTATTGCTCCCATGTTTGAAATTCCAATATTTGCTTTAGCTTGGGGAGTCTTAGTGGCAGGATTTATGCAGTTATCTATTCAAGTTCTTCCGCTTAAGCAAATTAATAGGCTTCCAATTCCAAGATTAGACTTTTCTAACCCAGGCTCTAAAAAAGTATTTCAATTAATGATTCCTGCAATATTAGCTGGAGGCATTATCCAAATAAATTTATTAGTAGATACTATTTTTGCTTCACTTCTGGTAACCGGAAGTCCTACTTGGCTATATGTTTCTGATAGATTAATCCAATTTCCTATGGGTATTTTCGCTATAGCTATAGGAACTGTTTTATTGCCGGCATTGTCAAAAATAGATTTTGATAACCATAAACATGAATTTATAACTAGACTTAAAAAAGGTCAAAGGTTTGTTTTATTTATCGGCATACCTTCATTTATTGGCTTAGCTTTTTGCTCTATAGACCTTGTTAGCACGCTCTTTTACAGAGGAGAATTCTCTGAAAATGATGTAAATCAAACATCGCTAAGTCTAATTGCATTCTCATTTGGCTTGCCATTCTTTATGCTTATGAAAGTTCTTACACCAGCATTTTTTGCCAGGAAAGACACTAAAACTCCAATGTATATTGCTCTCGTTTCTTTAGTTTTAAATGCATCTTTAAACTATATTCTGGCATTTGTATTTAACTATGGTCATGTTGGCATTGCTGTTGGAAGCTCTATCGCTGCTTTTGTGAGCATAATCATTTTAGAAACAATCTTAGTAAAGAAAAATATAGTTAAACTAGAAAATCCTTTCAACAGATTTAATTTCTCTATACTTGCTTCATCAACTTTACTAATTATTTTTCTTTATAGTACCTCCTTGTTTATTAACTTTATTGATCTTAGTGAATTAGAAAGAGTATTTTATTTATTAGTAAAAATCTTTTTTGCAATTACAATTTATCTCGGTGTTGCTAGACTTATTAATCTAAAGCCGCTTAAGGAAATATTTTAGCCAACAATGTACTTAATAAGAGGTCAATACAATTTAAATCTTTTTACTAAGAGACATCCAGCATTGAGGTTATGTGGAACAATTGGAAATTTTGATGGTTTTCACTTAGGTCATCAATCAATTTTAAAAAAGATTAAATCTGATGCTGTTGACCTTAATGCCAAGACTATAGTATTTATTACTGAGCCCCACGCTGCAGAGTATTTTGCAGAAAAATCTGACCCTGATAAAATCCCTCCACGAATTCTTCCTTGGATAGATAAGGTTAAGTTACTTAATGATTTTGGTATTGATTATGTTTTTATTCTAAAGTTTGATAAAAATCTTAGAGCAATGAGCCCAGAGTCCTTTATTAAAGATATATTAGATCAAGTTGGCTTAGTATCATTAACTGTAGGTGACGATTTTAGATTTGGGTTGAATAGGGCGGGGGATTTTCATCAGCTTGAGTCCTGGGGCAGTAAAAAAAATGTAAAAATTTCAAGTACTGACACTTTTAAATTTTTAGATGAAAGGGTAAGTAGTACAAGAATAAGAGAAGCATTGATGTCTAATAATTTTGATCTTGCAGAAAGCTTATTGGGCCGGCCTTACACCTTTTCAGGGAAGGTAGTTCATGGCCAGGCTCTCGGTAGGACAATTGGCACGCCAACTGCTAATATTTGGCTGCCTAAACAAAAGCTACCAATATCAGGTGTTTACGCCGTAAAGTGTAATGTAGATGGCTTAATTCTTAAGGGTATAGCTAATATGGGGATAAGACCTACGGTCGGTGGAACCCATCCAGTTCTAGAAGTTCATCTTTTTAATTTTAGTGAAGACATTTATTCAAAAAGAATAGAGGTAGAGTTCAAGAAAAAAATTCGCGAAGAAAAGAAATTTAAAAATTTAGACATGTTAAAATTACAGATTCAAGAAGACATTTCTTTAGCCAATAAATTTTTAAAAGATTAGCATGACAATAAATTACAGAGATACTTTAAACCTCCCTGAAACTGAACTTTCTATGAAAGCTGGGCTTCCTCGAAAAGAGCCTGAAACTATAGATTTTTGGGATGAGTTAGACCTTTATAATAAAATTAGAGAAAAGAACCTTGGCAATGAGAAGTTCATCCTTCATGATGGCCCTCCTTATGCTAATGGACCTATTCATTTAGGGCATTCAGTTAACAAAATTCTTAAAGATATAACAATTAAATCTAAAACATTTATGGGTATGGACGCTCCATACGTTCCTGGATGGGATTGTCATGGGCTTCCTATTGAGCTTAATGTTGAAAAAAAACATGGTAAAAAAAGTGATTTAGTCCAAAACAAAAAGACATTCCAAGAGGCTTGCAAGGAGTATGCTTTAAGCCAAATAGACAACCAGAAAAAAGATTTTATTAGGCTGGGTGTTTTAGGGGAGTGGGAAAACCCTTATAGAAGTTTAGATTCTTCTTTTGAGGCTAATGCTGTTAGAGCCCTGGGTAAGATTTATGAAGCTGGACACATACAAAAAGGTGAAAAACCAGTTCATTGGTGCCAAGACTGTGGATCTGCACTTGCAGAGGCAGAGGTTGAATATCAAGATAAAATTTCAAAGTCTATTGATGTTGCTTTTAAAGTTGAGAAGTCCAGTCTTCCATCTGTCATCAATGCATTTGGGCTAAATGAAGAGAAGCCAATTTCTTTTATTATTTGGACAACTACACCTTGGACAATACCATCAAATGTAGCAGTATGCATAAATCCCGAACTCAAATACGTTTTAATAGAAGTTAATGGCGAGTATATGGTTATAGCAGAAGGTATGTATGATTCATGCATTGAGAGATGGGGTGTCACCGCCAAAATTATTTCTAAAACAATTGGCGCAAATCTAAAAGATATTAATTTATTACATCCTTTTATGGAAAGAAAATCTGTACTTCTTCATGGAGATCATGTCACAACAGAGGCAGGTACTGGTTGTGTTCATACAGCTCCTGCGCATGGTATGGACGATTACTTTATTTGTAAGAAAAATAACATTGAGACTTTTAAAGCACTTAACAGTAAAGGACTATTCAAGGAGGAGATAGGTTTTGTAGCTGGACTTCCTCCACTGAAGGCTGATCCTTTGGTTATTGCTGAGCTTGAAAGTAAGAAAGCATTAACTAATTGTGAAGATTATAAACATTCATATCCACATTGTTGGAGACATAAATCACCGCTAATTTTTACTTCAACTGCTCAATGGTTTATTTCAATGCATAAAGAAAATTTACTAGAAAAAGCACTTGGAAGCATTGATGAAGTTAAATGGGAACCATCTTGGGGTCTTCAGAGAATTGAAGGGATGCTCACTGATAGACCTGACTGGTGCATATCAAGACAAAGAAATTGGGGTGTTCCAATTACCTTAGTTATTCATAAGGAGACTGGATTGGTTCATCCAAACCAGCCAGAGCTATTCAATACATTTGCAGATCTGATTGAAGAAAATGGAATTTCAAGCTGGGACTCGCTCTTGCTTGAGGACTATATAGAAGATGCCGACTCTTATGTAAAAACATCAGACTCATTGGATGTATGGTTTGACTCTGGCATCTCACATTTTGCTGTTTCAGAGAAAAGATTTTCAGAAGGAGTGGTTGCAGACCTCTATCTTGAAGGCTCCGATCAGCACAGAGGATGGTTTCAATCATCTCTTCTTACTAGTATAGCCATGAATGGAAGAGCGCCATACAAATCTGTTTTAACTCATGGCTTTGTTGTTGACGAGAATGGAAGAAAGCAATCTAAGTCATTGGGAAATGTAGTATCACCACAAAAAGTCTGGGATAGCCTAGGTGCAGATATTTTAAGGTTATGGGTTGCCTCAACAGATTTTAGAAGTGAAATGGTTGCCTCTGACGAGATACTTAAAAGAGTTTCAGATCAGTACAGGAGAATTAGGAATACATTCAGGTTTATTTTAGGAAACCTTAGTGATTTCAATGAAGCGGATAAAATAGAGCATGAGAATCAGATTGAGCTTGATAAGTGGATAATAAATGCAACAAGAAATCTAGAAAAAGAAGTTATTGAATGCTATGAAACTTATTCATATCACAATGCAGTACAAAAGATTCATAATTTTTGTGTGAACGAGCTGGGTGGAACATATTTAGATATTGTTAAAGATAGGCTCTATACATGTAAGGATAGCTCGCATGCAAGAAGATCATGTCAAACAAGTCTTGATTATGTTATGAACACCTTGGTAAGACTAATAGCTCCGATTCTATCGTTTACAGCTGAAGAGTTATGGCAAACTCACCCATCTCTTAAAGAACAAGAAAAGTCAGTATTTCTATCAAAATACCATAATAAAAATGATAATTTTTCCTGTTTAATTTCGCCTTCTGAATGGAAGAGAATTTTTGAAATAAAAGATTTAGTAAATCAGTCTATAGAAAAATTACGTAATGAAAATATGATTAAAGGATCGCTTGACTCTAAGGTAATCATCTCAGCAAATTTAGAGGATAAGGCCATACTAGATAAGCTTGGAGACGAACTTCATTTTGTATTAATCTCCTCAGAAGCTTCAGTAATAAATGATACTGATCTATCGATTTCAATAGAACAATCAGATGAAGATAAATGTACTAGATGCTGGCATAGAGATGAATCAATTGGCAGTAATGAATCACATCCTGAGATATGCTCTAGATGCGAAAAAAATATAGAGTCTGATGGAGAGGCAAGGTTTTTTGTTTAAGGATAGATTATATGTGTACATGATAATAATTTTGTTATGTATTGATATTGCCTCCAAGCAAGCTGCACTGAACCTCCTTACTCAAGGAACTTCGCAAAGCTTCATTCCCTTCATAGATCTTTTTCTTACTTTTAATTCGGGAGTTGCTTTTGGATTCCTAGATTTTGGTGAAAGATTATTTTCTAATATTCTTATGGTTGTCGGTATCTTAATATTTTTATATCTTTTATATCTTTTAAAAGAAGAATCTATCCCTTCAAAAAAAATAGCTCTTTCCTTCATTTGTGGAGGAGCTCTAGGAAATATTTTAGACAGAGTACCTGATGGCTTCGTAACTGATTTTTTACATCTAAAGATAAATGATTTCTCTTTCTTTGTATTCAACTTTGCAGACGCATCGATAAGTATAGGGGCCGTTTTAATAATATATTTAGAATTATTTAAGAAAGATCATGTCAACTGAAACTAAAGAAATTAAGTTAGCCAATCCAAGAGGTTTTTGCGCTGGTGTGGATAGGGCAATTGACATTGTTAATAAGGCTTTAGAAATCTACGGAAGCCCCGTTTATGTAAAACATGAGGTAGTTCATAATAAATTTGTTGTGGAGGATCTAAAAAATAGAGGTGCTATTTTTGTAGAAGAAATTGATGAAATACCTGATGGCTCTCTCGTTATCTTTAGTGCGCATGGAGTATCTGATGCAGTAGAGAAAGTTACAAAATCTAGAAAACTTGAATACTTTGACGCGACATGTCCCTTGGTAACAAAGGTTCATATGGAAGTTATGAGACACGCAAGAGCAGAAAAAGATATCATTTTAATAGGCCACGAAGGTCATCCAGAGGTTGAAGGAACTATGGGTCGCCATATTAATAAAAACCTTAGCAATATTTACTTGGTTCAAGATGAAGATGAAGCTCAAATTCTTGAGGTAGAAAAACCAGATAATTTAGCAATTGTTACGCAAACAACCTTGAGTGTTGACGATACCAAATCAATAATTGAAGTATTAAAGGGTAGGTTTCCAAGCATTAACATTCCAAAAAAAGATGATATCTGTTATGCAACACAGAACAGACAAGATGCTGTTAAGCAACTCGCTTTAGAGTCAGATTTTATGATTGTTGTTGGCTCTACAAATAGCTCAAACTCAAATAGATTAAAAGAGCTTAGTGAAAAATGTGGTTGCAAGTCTGTGCTTATAGATAGTTTTGAGGATCTGGATCTTTCAGAGCTTGATGGCTGCAAAAGAATTGCAATAACTGCTGGAGCATCTGCTCCAGAAGAAAGGGTCCAGGAAATAGCTAATGCTCTTAAAGAATATACTGGAGCTATGATTAGCGAGCATGGGGTTGATGAGGAGAATATATATTTTAAACTTCCCCCTCAATTGAGATAAATGGAACTAAGAGATCACATTGTCCAAGGAATTAAATTCTTAAAATCCCCAAATTTTAATATTAGGCCTGAAAACCTAGCTATTGATCTTTTAGTCATTCATTCAATAAGTCTACCCCCTAAAAAATATGGTGCTGATCATATTGAGAAGTTCTTTTTAAATGAGCTAGATCATTCTTTGGATCCATTTTATAAGGAAATTAAAGGTTTAAAGGTCTCTTCTCATATTCTTATAAAAAGGAATGGAGAGGTAATTCAATTCGTACCTTTTAATATGCGAGCATGGCATGCAGGGGAGTCCTCATACAAGGGCGTGGATAATTGTAATGATTACTCTATTGGAATTGAATTAGAGGGTTCTGATGACGAGACTTTTGATAATGCTCAATACGACAGCCTGTGTGAACTCACCTCATTAATCCTGAAAGAGTATAAACTTATAGGTAAGAAAAATATAAAAGGGCACTCTGATATAGCTCCAGGAAGGAAATTAGACCCAGGAATTCTTTTTGATTGGGATAGGTATTTAAAAAATGTTTAACATAAGAAAAATGCTAGTAATGGGCACTTTTGGCTTCGCATCAGGACTTCCTTATATCCTTATTTTCTCCACTTTATCTGCATGGCTCAGAGATGTTGGTATAAGCCTTAGCTTGATTGGTTTCTTTTCTTGGATAGCCCTCACATACTCACTAAAGTTTTTATGGGCTCCATTTGTTGATAGATTTTCTGTTCCTATTCTTAATAGGTATGGAAGAAGAAAAAGCTGGATCATTTTGACTCAGCTAATTATTGTTTTTTGTATATTTACTCTCTCTTCAATTAATCCAATTGATAGCCTTTCATTTTTTATCTTTATAGCCTTTTTAATTGCATTTTCTGGATCAATTCAGGATATAGCCATTGATGCCTTTAGAATTGAATACGCTGATATCTCAGATCAGGGCAACTTAGCAGCCGCATATCAGTTTGGCTATAGGTTGGCCATATTAGCAGCAACATCTCTAGCTTTAATTTTGGCTGATAATTATGGCTGGTCTACTTCTTATGAGGTTATGGGTTTGCTTATGCTTATAGGTCTTATAGGTGTTGTTATTTCGAAAAAAGAGAATATTAATACACATCTAGAAATTTTAAATTTTAAAGACTCGTTTATAAAACCAATAAAAGATTTTGGCTCAAGGTATGGTTTTTACTTGGCATCATTGCTTCTTTTGATAGTAGCCACATATAGACTGACAGATATCGTAATGGGCCCAATGGCTAATCCTTTTTACTTAGATATGGGGTACTCACTAACTGAAATAGGAAGTGTTGTAAAAATAGTTGCTTTAATTGCATCAGTAATCGGAGTTTTTCTTGGTGGCATTCTTATAAAAAAAATTGGTTTATATTACTCACTTCTAACTGGGGCATTTTTAGTAATGATGACTAATGCCTGTTTCTCTTACGTGGCAATTTCTCAAGAAGAGTACATTTTACTTGGCTCAATTAAAATGCCCTTAAAGTTAAGTTTAATAGTGGGACTCGATAGCATTGCAGCTGGCATTGTAGGAACAGTCAATATTACATTTTTAACCAGTATGGTCTCAAAAAAATATACAGCAGTTCAATATGCTCTTTTAACATCCTTTATGATGCTTCCTGGAAAGTTTTTTGGAGGTTTTTCAGGTTTACTAGCAAGTTATTTTCAAGAGATTTCCAATTTAAATTATGGGTGGATGTACTTCTATTTATTCACATCGTTACTAACAGTACCTTCAATTATATTTATAATGATTAATAAAAATTTCTTCATCAATGACAAATCTATATAGGTTTATTTTTGCAGGCTCAATACTTGGAATAATGATTTTGAGCATTCTCCCTCTTTCAGATCTAGGTGCGCCTTCTTTCAATGACAAGTTCCTTCATATAGTGGCTTTTTTATATTTAGGTATGATCTCCATTTTGTCTAAGTTTGAGATAGATAAAATATATTTGTTTATTCTCCTTATTTCTTACGGATTGCTAATCGAAATAGCACAAACCTTCCTACCTTACAGATATTTTGAAATAAACCTGTCTCTTATACACATCTCCGAGCCCACGAGACTAAG
>OJAQ01000253.1_pt1 | contig 9849 bp, 2 predicted proteins | sample 1589731 | NCBI WGS metagenome assembly OJAQ01 (sample SAMN05416733, study PRJEB24817) | seawater metagenome | isolation source: Sea water | place: Canada:Atlantic | collected 2013-07 | reverse complement strand
TTGATGGACAGATAAGATACAGAAAAACCAAGGATATCATGATGACCGGCGTGCAAAACATATTAACAAGCAAACATGCTACCTACCTGGAGTTTCCCCCGCCGGGATTCGAACCCGAAACCGACTGTTAGTCTTTTACAACGAAGGAACTAGTTAATAACTTGTTCCCGGGGGAGAGCTCTTAAATATGAGTTATATAGGTATGGTTGGGATCACAGATAAGATTGATGTTAACAATGCTAAAGAGCGAGGGATTTCCGCCAAAAGGCACCAAATGGGTGGCTATAAGGTGGACAGTGGCGACACGATGTTCGCCAGGCTCCAAAAGGATGAGTCCTACAAAGGTGGGTTGGCCAAACTGGCGCAGCGAATAGCGGACACGGGTGAAACAGTGGTGCCACTTGTTGTAATCAAGGATTTCTTGGTGATGGTTTCCAAAACTGGCGCAATGAACTCAGGGGGATGTAATCTTGAGGCAATTGCTCATGGTCTTGATGCGTACCTGACTAAGCATAATGTTGCCATTGTTGCCATGGAGGGGGAAGTGCTCAATCGAAGTAGCTTTGCACTGGTGGATGGCATTGACTTCTCAGAGTCACTGACACCACTACCCGCTGCTCTTGGAGAAAGGAAGCTCGTCTCTGGGGTCAACGACACTGGTCCTCATACTACCCGGACCCTTGCGATTCTGAAACAAGCGGCTCAAAAGTTTATTACGCTGGAGCTAGAGAAGCGTGCTGGCGAGTGTTACAATGCTCCAGTGGTCAAGCCTCTCAGTGATCTGTCGGCTCAAGCCAAGCTTAACCTGCTGTCGGCGGATGTGCTTCGTGTCATCCAAAGCTTCCGGAGCGGGCAGTATATCATTGCGCTGATCATGTTGGCACTGGCAAAGAAGATCAAAGGACTGGTGCCGCATGGATCATGTAGTAGTCATCTCCAGACGACCATACGCCACATCGAATCGCTCATGTCAAAGTCCAACGAAGGGTTTGCCTCCCCGGTTATCCTGGGAGCGGATGTTGTGACAATAGGTCATTCAGCTCTTTCGTTAGGTATCACTGCTGTGGGAACCTTGGCAATACAGGCTTTTATGTTTCAGCACACCAGAGGTGTCGTGTTGGTCCAACAGGTGCGAATGTCGGCCGCGGTGTTGGGAATGGCGAGCATTAATCCCAAATGGTCACCCAAGGAGATGTTGGAATATGTGATAGTCACAGCTGGGAGTGGTTTGGAGCATGGTGGGGTGGAAACAGATGTTGGTTCTGTCTCAAGAGCGGTTATCAACCTTGTGATTGGAATGTTACAACTGCTGCAACTTGACCATGTTCTCAATGATGATGTGAGAAAGCTGTTGCAAGAACTTGAATCGCATTCTGCGAAAGCCCAGGAACTGGCGACCACAATGCCGCAGGAAGTGGGACGTTCCTTGACGGCGTGGAAGGAGGCCTCAGAGCGTACCAGGGCCACCCTCGAGGGAATTTACCACCTGTCTGAGTCGGGTGAGGGACTAACTGGGTGTCGTGGCGTCATCGCTCTGAGCAGAAGTCTTCTTGATAACGTATGCATCTCTCCGGAGTCCGTAGAAGCATGGCATGGTCTCGCCGAGCCCTCGGAGACTGGTGAAGATGGAACGGGCACTGGTGGTGCCAACGAGACAGGAACAGCCCAGGACATCCAAATGGTGGACTTGATGCGGCACATGGGGAAAGCGCATCTACAATCCTTGAGCCGTTGCGACGACTTCGTCCGTCTTGTTTTACAAAACGTTAGCAAATACGCCAATCATGAAAGTGAGCGAGTCGGGAAGTGGGTGCTACATCGGCTTGGTGAAATGAACGACTCTCCCTTAACCTTGGGTTCGCATGGAGGAAGCAGAAAATCGTCACAAGAGCGGCTCAAGAAATTGATTGGCACTGTGAATCAAGATCGTGCCCCCAGGACTGGTGGGGTGCCCACATCGCCAAGTGTGTATGCGCTTTGGGGTAAAGCTACTGCTGAGTCGTCCAAAACCGCGTTATTAGACATGCTGGAAGGAAGCCCGTCACGCCTTGAAGGTCACGATTCCCCCAAGATCGAGTTTGGGGAGCTCAAGTCCGTGGCCTTGGAACACAAGTGGGGTCATCCTCGATCGGAGGGTTCGCACTACATTGAACTGTCGAAGGTGGCTCCGTACGGAATCCAGGACGCTCGGTTCAAAGAGCTAAGTTTGCGGGAAAAGGCGGCGTTCCTGATGATCTTCCTAGGGGAAATGGAGAAGTTTGACAGCACAGCCGCCAGAAAGTACGTTGCAATGCTCGACGCATACAAGAAGGCGTGCGCAGACGAGCGTGCCGCGAAGAAAACGGCTGACGGCTTGTTGAAGGATGCAGGGCACGTGGCGATGCTCGCAGGGTTCACGAATCTGGACTATGACGAACAGTTTCCCGGGAATGGTGGAGCCCAACAAGTAGCCTATCTGTCTCATCAAGTAAAGCGATTTGGCAGCCAGCTGAAGTCGCTGCAGAATGCGTCAGCTGTCGAAGCGGCAGAGGCAGCATCGAAGTTGGAAGAAGAGCAGGAGACGGCACGGGAGGCTGAACACTGCCGTGGCTTGCTCAAGTTTCTCTCTTCTGGCAGTGCTCCACTGGAGCCAGCAGCTCAAGAGAAAGTCTTGGAGGAGTACTTAGCTTCCAAGTCGTGTCCCGGCCCATCCTGAAAGGTGGGCAATACGGGACCAGTTGATCGGGTTCCGCTGGCCGTACATGATCAACGCGCGAGGAAGGCCTATCGTGGAGATGGGAAATTCGCAACAAGCAGACTAGTTGGGTGGTCGAAGGTGGTAGGAGGTGTGTCGGAGGTGGCAGATGGTGAACTCGACGTTGGAGATGTCGGTGAGCCTTCGAAATTATCCGAGGTATGCAGTGGCATTCGAGAGAGGATTGCCGCTTCGAAATCGCGGGTGCAGGAAGGCCGAACGTGGTTAGGGGGAATCATGTCGAACAAGGTGAAACGTGATCGGACGGCCAAGCAGGATGTGCTGCGTCAAGCACGTGGACGGCTTGCGGCGCACCAGAAGACGGCTGAAGCCGCAAGACTGTCCAGAGCGAGGGATTGGATGGGCGAGCATGTGGTGCTTGATCGTAAGTACTCGCGGTGGTGGGATGAGGTGGTCAAAGCCGTGCCTGTGGGCCGTGCCGCGTACGAAGCCGTGCATCGGTCGCCGATTCCGTGTGAAGGTTCTGTGGGACGCTGGACGCTAGTGACTGATGGTCTACGTAACGTTCTGCCGCGTGGTCAAGCAATGGTGCTTCCTGGTGCTCCCCTAGGACCGTCACCCAAGCCGAGCAGGGCTGGGGTTATGCCAACCACCGCTGGGGTCCCCTTTGTGTGTGGTGGTCAGGACCCTCCTGTGCCGATGTACGCGAGCTTCAGTGCTTTCTTGGAAGACGTGGATGACGACCCGTCTGACGAGGCAGTGAACCTGTATCCTCCTGAAGTTCCGGTGGTGCGGAGCAAGGTGGCGTGTGCTCGGGTGGCGCATGACGCACGTCTCGGCACGCTGGAGTGGAAGGACCTGAAGGATAAAGCGCCTGCATGCATGCGTGATGGTTCCCAGGGCATGCGAAACAGCGCAGAGGAAGCAGTCTGGGAGGTGCTGAGTGATATTGGGACCGGCAGTCCTGGTTGGAACAGGTGCAGTGCCGCTAAAGCGAAGGGAGCGTTTGTCAAGGCGTCTGAGTCGCCGCCGTGGAGTGATGCTCAGCGGAGCAGTGAAGCGGAAGCAGCTCTGCGTGTGATGCAGGAGAGTCTCCATGCTAAAGCGAAATGTCTGCGTGAGAATAGTGCAGTTGGTGGTCATAGGATGTGTGGGGGTGATGATTTCTACACGGCTATGCATGAACATAACGTTGTGCTGGAGAAGGAAACGTCTGATGCTATTGGGATGTTGGCGGAAGTGCTTCTAGGAAAGACGGAGGGAGTGGTTGCTTCGGCTCTGGGTGCGTCGGGTGCTCTGGGTGTGTCGGGTGATAGTCCTGTGTTGAAAATTCCCGCTGGCGGAACGGCTGAGGGTTTCAGCATGGAACTGCCTGACGACACGGCGGCTCGTAGGGTCCGACTGTCCTTGGCTAGGAGGAAGTACGAGCACATGGTGAGTGTGGCTGACATTGATGAGCTCGAGGATGCTGAGTGTGAGGGTGCTGAGGCAAGAGGGCGATTACGGAAGAAGCTCGTGGAACGCCAGAAGGCCGTGGTATTGTCTGAGATGAGACAGTCGTGTACGTCTTCGGCTTTCCAGTGCGAGAAGGGTGTGCTTCTGAGGCAGCTGGGTGTAGGCTGTGCTGCGATGGCTCCTGAGCGTGAAAGCGTGGTGGCGATGTCTGGCGCAGTGGCTGAGGGGAGCACCAGGGTGCGGAGATTTGCTGCGGATTCGGCTTGTAATGTCCACCTGACTGGAGATGAGGGTGACCTGTCGGATGCGAAAACGGTACACTTCAAAGTCGTGGGCACTGCTGGTGCCTCTGATGTAACAAAAACGGGTACAGTGGTCGGAACCGCAGTTGACGTCAATGGTGAAAGTATTGACTTCAAATTCAAATGCAGTGCGCTGAAGGGGCTATCGATGAATTTGTTGTCCATTTCGCAGCTGCTGACAAACGGAAGCATTGTCCACCTCGAACAAGGCAACTCCTACATTCTGATCAAAGTTGGGATGAATCATGAAATGCGCAAGATTGTGTTGGAGGAGTCGAATGGGCTGTTCTTTCTGCCGCTCAACGTGGAGAGTGGTGATCGACACACCGATCCGGTGTGCAGGGCTCGAGCTCATCTCTCGTCGGCGTGCAGTAATCTGGTTCTGGATGCAAAACGGTTGATGGACGTGGGAAACACTGCGGTGGGTGCCGATACCTCTGCCTGTGCTTTTGCTGGGTCGAACGCTGCTACTCTGGAGCTGTGGCACCACAGACTGGGTTGTTCCAGGAAAAAGATCAGCCTCATGCACAAGGAGTCCAGTGTGCTGGGGCTTGGAGTGTCAGGGTCCACGAAAGCGGCTTGCAAGGGTGGGTGCAAGTGCTCTGTGTGTCAGCTGTCAAGAGCGTGCAAGAGAAGTCCTGCGAAGATGCGGGTGTTCGAGCAGGAGTGCACGAGGCCCTTTGGGGTGGTGTTTACGGACATCAAGGGGCCGCTCATGGAGTCACACTGTGGTCTTCGTTATTCTATAGTCTTTATTGACCAGGTGACGAGGTCTGCGTGTACGTACTACATGAGCAAGAAGTCGGATGCGGCTGACAAGTTGAAAAGGTATTTGTCATATGTCAAGAAGCTGGGTTGGTGCGTGGGCTTAATCCGAGCTGATAGGGGGAGTGAGTATTTTGGACTTGATGGCGAGCATGTTCAACAGGACTCTGTCAAGACGTTCACTGACTTTGAGCGTGTGGCTGATGAGAACGGTGTGACGGTGGAAGCGTCTCCACGGGACGGATCCACTGGTAATGGTTTAGTTGAACGGTACCATCGGATTATCTTTGAGATGGCGTCGTCGTTCCTCCGTCGGAGCCGGATGTCTCCTTTGTTCTGGGTAGAGGCCTACAAGTATGCTGAGTTCCTCTACAATAGAATGACCACGGCGGGAACTGGTGAGTTTACACCGCATGAGCTCGTCCATGGTCATCGGCCTCGGTTTGACAGAGTGAAGGTGTTTGGCTGTGACATGTACGAGCATCTGGATGGCCTTCCCAAGGTGCCTGGTGGGACTAAGGCTCGGAAGGGCTTCTTCTTAGGCATCCCGAGTGATTCTCCGTCGGGGTATCTCATGTATGACATCAATGCCGGAGTTGTTCGCACAGTGTTCTCTGCAACGTTTGACGAAAGTTTTGTGCGTCGTGACTGTGGTATCCGAGTGTACGATCAGGCACGTGCTATGGACAGTGCAAAGCGTCGTGGAAAAGCGTTGGGGAACAAGCACGTGGTGACATCAGAGTTGGTGTTTGGGGAGCCCGACGATCCGTTAATCATGGGTACGGCTCGCCGCATGCTTTCTGAACATGCGGGTCGGGAAACCCCTGCGTTGGCTCCCAGGGGAGACAAGATAAAGTGTGTCTCTTTTGTGGATCCTAAGGGAGATGGGACGCCAGCAAGTGACTCTGCTGTGGCTCCCAGGGGAGATGGAAATGTTTCTGCTGTGACTCCCAGGGGAGATGGAAAGTCAGACGGTCCTGAGGAGGTAGTCAAGCAGGAACAGAATGGCGTCATTGATGGACCACCTGACAATGGCCCTGATGAGAGTGCAGTGGATGTCGACAATTTGCCGAAGGGTCGTGAAGCAGTTGGTCTCAGGGTGGCTAAAGACTTTCGACAAGGTGTCTTTGTGGGGACGGTGACGAAATACCTGCCTCCTGCAGCGCATGATGATGTTCCACTCTGGCAAATAGTGTATGAAGATGGCGACAGTGAGCAGTGGGAAAAATCGGAGCTGAAAGAGGGAGTGTCTTTGTTTCAGTCTGAGCCCTCTGTGGGATTTCTTGCAGAGTCTGGGAGGCAGGGACCTGACAAGAAGATTCGGCGTTTTGTGAAAGACAAGAAGGATCTGTATGACTTCAGTTGGGTATCAGCTTCACAGTTGACGGAGCAGGAGTTGGAGGAATACAAGCTACATCTACTTACTCATAAACTGACACACACCGTTGATGATGAGGTTGAGTTGGAAGTGGATGAAGTGGATCATGATGTAGACGGCCCACTGGGTAAGCTGACTCGTGAACGAGAGGAGAGCAGGCGACTGTGGGAAGACGGTAACTGTAGGATACGACCCTTTAGACCTTTCAGTGCTGGGGTTGGGAAGAAACGAGCTCTTAGTGATGAGGATCGGTTATTTCTGACCTACGCTTTGGAAAACAACGTTCCATCAGTATACGTTTGGAGGAATCCGAAGAGAGAAGCTACTAAGGAGGGCGAGTGTGATTCCTACAAGCGGTATGAGTTATATAAAGGCTGTACCGCTCTGCGTGATGTCATCAATATCTCTGTGCTGTCAAGACCCAAAGGTATGAAGCAGTCTACGGCCAGTGGTTTGGCCATGCGTGATATCAAATGGGACTATGAGAGGGGTTTCTTATACTTTCCTCTTAATGAGAGTGGTAGGCTTGGTCACTGGATTGATGCGAAGGTCATGGCAGCTGATCGTGGTGCGAAAGGAGAAGCTATGAGGTTCACAGGGGAGCAACCTGAGGTGGCTATGAGTGGGTTGAAATCAAAGGTGAAGAGACAGTTTGATTGGCCCCCTCCAAAGAATGAGAAAGTTGTATACAGTGATACAGAAGGTGTATGGGTGGTACAAAGCACTGAGGTGCAGGCATTTGGAAATGTGTTGGATGAGATTAGTGTAGACGATTCGGAGGAAGATCAGACTGCTATGTTTGGTAAACAAGATACCTTTGGTGATGTTTTGGACCAACAATATCAACATGACACTACTGAGTGGTGGAATGATCCAATGGTGGTGGCTCACCTTGCGGATTCGAGTTTGAAGAAAGTGATGTATCGACATCCTGACACTGGAGTATTGCATGCTGAACCTGCTCATGTTAATGAAGCAATGAGGGGACCAGATGCCAAACTATGGCGGAAGTCGATGGAGAAAGAGATCGCGGCTATGAGTGAGTTCGGCGTTTGGGAAGATGTTCTAGAGATGAAGATACCTACCGGCACCAAACTGCTTGGTACCAAGTGGGTCCTCAAGATCAAGAGCGATCGGAATGGGTTTGTGGAACGCTTCAAGAGTCGTCTGGTCGTGTTGGGGTATATGCAACGTGAACATGTCCATTATGATCCAGCTCAAACCTACAGTCCAGTAATGTCTTATGACAGTTTCAGAATGATACTTTCTATTGGTGCAGCTCAGAATTGGGAAATTCGGTCAGCGGACATCACTTCAGCGTTCTTACAAGGTACTATCGATAAAGAATTGTATATGAGGCATCCTCTCGGTGATGTGAATCCTGATGGTACTCCCAAAGTGGTGAAGCTTCTCAAAGGGCAGTATGGTTTGATTCAAAGTCCCCGTCTATTTCACAACGCCTTACAAAAGCGAATGGAAGAAGGAGGCTTGGAAGGGTGCATCTTTGACCCTTGCGTGTTTAAAACGGTTAAGACGCGTCAGTGGTTGTTTGAGCAGCTTGGCAGCCCTCCAGAACATGCCGCCTATGTGGAAAGTGATCCTACAGCCACTGAGACAATGTTGGCAGGCTGTTGGGTTGATGACGTCACGGAGGCAGGAAGTTCAAATCTCATCCTAGACTGGTTCATCTGGCACCTCAGACAACGTTTTACCATCAATGAAAAGTCAACTGGTGAGTGTGAGTATATGTTGTCGGCTCGAATCGTGCGTGATCGAGAGAAAGGTGTGTTGTACATGGACCAAAGTGCTGCTATTACTCGACTGGCTCAGAAATGTGGATTGGACAAAGACCCTTCAAAGACTCATGTCTGGCCTACTCCAATGCATGTGGATCTTCCCACTAAACATACTGAGAAGACAACTGATTACGATTATCTTTCTGTAGTAGGTGCAGCGTTACACATTTGTGGTGTGTCACGGCCTGATTGTTCGTTTTCAGTGGGTTGTTTAGCAAGGCACTCCAAAACAGCTGGTGCTGAACATGTTGAGGCTCTGGAACGTCTTGTGTCATATTTGTATCAAACTCGCTTCAAAGCTATTGTGTACAGATCATCATCGTCAGCTGCAGATTTGAATGTCCCTCAAGTGTATGAAAGTGGTGTTCATCCCCTGGATGTGAATAAAGATAACCCTACAAAGGTCTTTGTGGATTCGGATTTCGCAGGTGCTGATGGACGTTCCACTGCTGGGCATGTTGTATTTCTGAACGGTGGTCCTGTTATCTGGAGTTCCAAGCTGATGAAGGTTGCTGCGACCTCAAGTGCTGAAGCGGAGGTGATTGCTGCTGTGGAGAGCGTGAAGACGGCGAGTCACTTCAGATGTCTTCTTGTGGAACTGGGTATGATCACTTCTGAGTTTGTTGATGTGCATGAAGACAATCGTGCTTGCAAGATGAGTGCTGAAAGTTTGAAATGTCATAAGCGAGCTCGACACTACCAAAGTAAGCTGAGATATCTACAGGACTGTCATCAAAATGGAAGCATTAAATTCCATCAGACCTCAACCAATGATATGATTGCAGACATCTTCACTAAAGCGTTACCAAAGCCTGCGCATGATAAACACGCGAGCACGCTGCTGAGTGATCTTCCTCAAGCGATCGTGGACATGACCTTATCATCCGACTCACAGGTTGCTCCGGAAGATCGTGCCGTTGAAAAGGAAGACTGCAAGCCAGCATTCGAAGGAGTACCTGAGTTTGAGGGCTCACCCAGTCCTCAAGATTCATCTGGTGGTCAGGAGCGTGCTCTGGAATATGCCTGCATGGCTAGAGTTGGATTGGGTCGTGAATTCTATGATATGATGGTGGAAGCTATGGCTGATGGCTAGTCTGGTGTTACGTCATACGTGACTCAAGCTGTAGATACAGTTTCAGGGGAGAGTAGAAACGTATAGTATTGAGTAGGGTATTTGACCACAACGGTGCATTCATTTGTAACGTTAAGTCTACAGTACCTAAACTCTACTACTACGTTAGGAAACTTAGTCTACAGTAGTCTTATTACTTTATCAAGAGTTAGAGATTACTTAAGCTAGGTGAGATCATTTAATCTAAGTGAGACTATGTAGTCTACAAAACAGTCGGTTAAACTGTTTTGTGAGAGAGTCTGATTGGTCGATGGCTAGAGAGAGACGTGATTGGTCGAGTTCGCACAACCGAAGAAAGTAGATGTTCAGAGACGTTGATCCTGAAC
>OJAQ01000243.1_pt1 | contig 10000 bp, 3 predicted proteins | sample 1589731 | NCBI WGS metagenome assembly OJAQ01 (sample SAMN05416733, study PRJEB24817) | seawater metagenome | isolation source: Sea water | place: Canada:Atlantic | collected 2013-07 | reverse complement strand
CGCCTTAGTCTCGTGGGCTCGGAGATGTGTATAAGAGACAGCTCATATACAGTGGCTTTTATTTAATTGTTTGCTGCCATTACTGGCGCCGCTGTGCGGAGTGAGGTGGTGGATAGGGTGGGCGCTCGCAGCCGTGGCGAGTGCCGCCCTCGCCGTGCGTCACGTGAGGAAGGGCCGAGGAAGGCCACCGCGCACGTCGGCCCCACGACACAGTGAAACAGTGACAGGAGCAGCACCAGCCGCAGAGGCGCCTGACAGCTGCAGCAGAGCAAAACCGGAGGACCCCCCGCGCAGAGAGAAAAGAAGCGAAAAAGCCAGACGGCGCGCTCGAAAAAGAAAACGCCGTACCCGGCGCCCAGAGCCAAGGGGACGCGAGGCGTGGACGGGGGCAGAGGTCGCCGCCCTCCCGATCCGCGCAAAAAAGAGAAGGGTGTGGGCGTGGAAGCGACACCGACGGAATGCGCGGCGGAAGGAGCGAGGGAAGCTAGACCCCGACCTAGCCTTCTACGGGGTACCCGCAGTCGAACCCATCTTGAGCCCGCTCGAGAGGGCGGACACGCGGGCGCAACGCCTGGGAATGGGGCCCCTCATCGACGAGGACCTAGCGCACCTGGGGATACCCGCGGCCTACACGTGGCACATACCCATCACCGAGTGGAACGCGCTCATGAAAGCACTGCACGGAAACGGAATGAGCAAGGGCAAACAGAAGAGGGCAACCGGGAAGAAGGCGCACGAACAAGCCCATTTCGCCACCCTCAACGTCTGCGGCGGGGGCCTCGAGAGCATAGAGGGGGCGATGGAGGAGATACGGGAACTAAGGGAGAAGGGGAGCGCACCAATCCGCAACACGGGACGGGAGGCAACAAAGAAGCTAGCGGAAATTATCAGGTACATAAAAGAAGGAGGGGTGTGGCTTGCCACGCTGGCGGATACGCACCTAGGCGAGAAGGAAATGTGCGAAGTGATAGAGTACCTGGAGACGATGGGGATAGAGGCGTGCGGGACCCCAGCCTACAATGACCCGGCCTCGCGCGCGCTCAAAGCGGGGGTGTTGATTGTGTGGGACCCAGACCACCTGCAAGCAAAGAGAGACGGGAAGGGTGAGGTGGCCATGGAAGAGGTGGTGAGAGGTCGCGTCGTGAAAGTGGAGATGGAGGACGCGGCAAGCGGACTGGAGTGGACACAGATAGGAGTCTACATGCCAGTGAGGGGACGGGCTAAGATAACGGTGGCGGCGAGAGGAGGAACGGACGACACAGAAACAAAGGACCCAGCGCAAGACGCGTGGGAGAGCCTAAGGGACGAGCTAGACAAAATCGACGGGGAGTACATGATCGGTGGAGACTTCAACGCCGAGACGGAGGCCTTCCTACGAAGCAGAGGCAAAAAGGAACGGACTCTCTCAGACAAGATGTTCAACAGCATGCTGACCGAGGTGGGGAGAGACCTGAGAGCGATGGCGAACGACGCAACGTACCGGGCGGGCACGCAAATTGACAACTGGATAGTCACCCCGGCGCTAGCAAATGTGATGGGGCGCGTACACATCATGCCAGGAGTATGCGGGAAGGACCATGAGATTGTGGCGGTCGAATACTACGGGGCGGACGACCCAGAAGGAGAGCGGGAATACCGACCGAAAGGAGTCAGCCGGAAGTTGGACCGAGACGCCGAGGAGGCGTTCACGAAGACCGTGCAGGAAGCCTACGACAGCGCGATGCAACCGCGCCAAGGCGAGACACCGGCAGAGAGGCTGAAGGCGATGACACAGGCGCTCACGGACCACGCCAAGGCCGTGATAAAAGAGGCGCAGGACAAGTTGCGACTAGAAAAGGAAGGGGATAAGGGCGGGCAGCCCGACGGGACGGACGAGGATAGGGGCGACCAAGAGGGAAGCGGGCAGCAAGACACTCAACGACGGGGACGCCCCCCCATGTCACAGAGGGAGAGACTGAGATGGAAGATAGCAAAGTGGAGACGGATCACGCACGCGGTCCGAAAATGGAGCGGAACGCTGAAAACGGCATACACAAGGAAGTGGGGGGGGAAGGGATTCTGGACACAGGAATGCCTCAGCAGCCATCTACAGACGATTGACACGCCGGACCTCTCCAACAGCGACAGACGGAAAGCGTTACTAGAGGAGTGTGAGACGCAGATCGGGAAGGCGACCTCCGAGTTCCTTGACTGTGAGGCGGAGAGGGGACAGAAATTGACGGAGAAGATGGAAGAAGTGGTCGTTGAACTGCACGGCAACGTACACATCGCGGTATTCGACATCGTACACACCGAGTCAGGAAGGAAGGCGAGGGGGGGGGAGCTTAGAGCAATGTACGTCGAGGGAGAAGAAGAGGTGACATGCCCGAGAACCAAGCAGAAGGTGAAGAAGCGAAAGGTTGTCCGAGGGGGGGCAATCCGAAAGGCGGCAGCGGAAAGGGGGAGGGAGATTAACAAGAAGCGAGAGGTCGACATGAAGGCGGTAGAGAAGCTGCTAGAACTGACCCAACCCGAGACGGGGGGACAACCCACACCGAGCGAGGGGACGGAACGATTGAAGGAGGAGGTACTCACGTGGGTGGCGTGCGAGAAGGCTATAAGACGATTCAAAAAGGGCAAGGCGGTCGGCTCGGACCTACTCGACGGATACCTACTGCGTATAGCAACGGAGGACATTCAAAGAGACTACTGGCGTCTGCTGGTAGAGATTGTCGAGACGGAAGCGTATCCGCGGGAATGGAATGACTGGATTGCGATGCTAGCGATGAAGCCGGGGGAGGACCCGAAGGAGCTCGAACGAAGGCGCGACCTCTGGGTCCAGCCACAGTCGTTAAAAGGTCTCATGCGTATGCTCCTACCCGAATACGATAGAGCGTGCGCGAGAGTGGTCCCCGGCTCGCAATGCGGCTTCACAGCCGGAAAGAACGCGCCAGCGCAGACACTCACCGCGCGCCTGCACGCAGAAGAGTGCATGATAGAGAGAAAGATGTGCGTGAGAGGATACATCGATCTCGGGACCTACTTTATGAGTGTAGTACACGAAGTGCAATGGAAGGTGGAACAATGGGCAGGGGTACCGCCCGACGTGACAGCTGTGATGAGGGCGCTAAGGGAAGGACTTGGGGAGGAGCTACCCTCCCTCCAAGGTAGATACGAGACGGGCTATGGACTGAGCGACCGATTTCCCATCGAGCAAGGCCTCGGCCAAGGGTGCCTCCTTTCGCCCGCACGTAGCAAGCTCATGCTGGCCGTGATGCAGCGAACAGTCAGCAAGCTGTGTAGAGGATTTGATTTCACAGCGGCGGGTGAGAGCGTGCCGCAGCTAGTGTACGCCGACGACGGCCTGTTCCTCAGCAACGACATAGCCACGATGCAGCTCGCGCTAGAGTGTGCCTGGTTAGTGACAAAGATCTGCGGCAACAGCCTCCAGGTCAAAAAGAAGAAGAAATCGGCATGGTCAGCGACGTACTGGGAGAACAACGAAGAGCGGGATGTCGAGGGCTACGAAATGAGGATGCCGGATGGCATGCCGATACCACAGCTGAAGGGAGACGAGAGCTACAAATACCTCGGAACGGAGCTAAGGACCGGGTGGGCAAACGGCGAGGGCCAGACGGAAATGAGGGAGCGGTGCGTAGCGGACTGCAAGAGAGTAATCTGGATCATAGGCAACCTGCCGCACTTGACAGGAGAGCAGATCCGACGCAACATGGCGCTAGCACTGAGCGGCATTATCGGCTACTACGGCCGGTCCACGGTCATCACATGGGAAGACTGCCAGAGCATCGAACAAGTGAGGGCGAGCGCCCTAAACGCAAAAGGGTACTCGGTAGGAATCCCGCGACTACAAATATACGATGTGAAGGAGAGAGGAGGGATGGGAATGGAACACGCGTACACGTACGCAGCGGCGGCGCTGATCGATCAAGTGGACCGGGCCCTCAGCGCGGTGGAAGGGGAACCAGCGAGGGTGGCCGTGGAGAGCAGCCTAGCGCACACTTTGAGGAGGCTGGGATGCCGAAGTGACAACCCGCTGGAGTGGAAGCCGAGCTGGGACTGGGAAAAGGAGCTCTCGGACGAACTAATGATCGAAGCATATCTAAAGGCAAAATGGAGGTGTGGGGTGGAGACGGTCACGACAGCTGGGTGGGAAGAGAGCAAGAAGGGGCCGCTCAGACCCGAGGCGTGGAGGACGACCGAGAGCCAAAAGAGAGTATTGGGCCCGCTCCTCTTTGAGACAAGGAGTCATGGCTGGAATAACCAAGGCCTCGCGTGTGACTTTGCACGTAACCTAGCCAAGCACGGGATAGCGACATGGTCGGACGTGTCAGAATGGGGCACCGGGGAAGTGTTGACGTGGCCGCAAATGAAGCGAGTCTATGGCCTCAAAGACAACACGACGGAACATAGCGAATACAAGAGGCTGGCGGAGCAGCTGGAGCGACCAGAGTGGGCGCAGCTGCGACAATACTGGAAGTGGGCGGCCATAGAAGAGCGCGCACACGGACAGAAGACGGAACGGAGGGCGCCCGATAGGGTGCGGAAGGTGAAGGCGGCAAGGAAGGCGCCGACCTGCTACGGGGGAGGCACGGAGGAGGACGAACACGGATGGGAGTACCTCTGCGAATGGGAAGGCGAGCAGAGCGACAGCTGGGTGTGGCACGATAAGATGCCCCACACATGGGAGCGGGAGCTAATGCACGCGCAAGGCGTGAGACGGCAAGCGGCGTCCTTCCGAGAGTGGCTAGAACACCGCAGAAGACTAGGTAGTTCGGGGCCGGAGGCAGCGCAAGCGGACAGAGCACTAGAGACGTGCGATGGAAAGAGTAATGATCCGTCGTGGAGCGACGTGCTCGATCGATTCATTGAATACAGCAGGGAGGTAAACGGGGTGTGCACAAGCGCACCCAACATGACAGAACACACGTTCGAAGAAGGGCGAACCAGGACGGACATCCGAGTGGAGGGGAAGGCCAGGACGCTCTACCTCGGAGGGAAGAAACCGGCGCAAGACAGCGGCACGCACCTGGGGTCGAGAGAGGACGGGGACAATCGAGTGATAAAGCTGGAGGGGACCCCGGGCCTCGATACGAACGCGACATGGGAGGAGGAGATACCCGAGCAAAATAAGATCACGAAGGACGCGGTGAGAAAGATGATGGAGAGACAGGAGAGGGAGCGACAGGAGGGGAGCCTCGGGGCGGATGAGACGTTGTTCCCAGAGGGGGCGCCCCAGAGACACATAAACTGGCAGAAAGAAGACTACGAGCTGTTTGTGGGGCACGGACACGGGGCGAGCGCGATCAGAGTAGGGGAGCTACAGGAGGACCCCCTAACGCGCTTCTTGCTCCGATACGACGAATTTGAGACGGGGGGAGAGCTGACGGACGGCAAAGGAAAGCGAATTAAGATGGGAAAAGACAGCGAGCCGCTGCGGTCGGGGAAGGGACGAGCCCTGAACGTGAAAGTAGCGCAGACATGCCTCGCGCTGCACGTCTCACACCAGTTCACACACTTTGCGGCGACGGACGGAGGAAAGGACCATGAAGACAAAATGGCGGAGGATGGAAAGTACGTGCCGAACCCTAGGGTGGCGTACGGCGTGTTCGAAGGACCGACACGATTCGGAAAGAGCGTCCCGGGAGACGCACAGGTAAAGGATCCCAACGGAATCGGACCCTGTGAAGAAGGGGAGATACGGACAGCGTTTGGGGCGGGAATGTGGGGAGGAAAGCTGCCGAACATGTGGGAGCCGATAGACGCGGAGATGTACGCGATACTCGCATACTTACGCAAAATGGCGAGCGCGAGCGATGCGCAATCGCGGCGGTGCTTAGTACTATGCGACTGCAAACCCGCGCTGCAGCAGATTGAGAATGCGCACCGCAAAGGGATGCCAGAAGGCCTGAGGGACTGGGAGAGAGGCGGGCTCCTGGAGGCGATTGCTTACTATAGATCGAAGCTAGAGGCGGTGGTCTTCATGTGGGTGCCAGCACACGTGGGAATAGCCTGCAACGCATACGCCGACGCGGTGGCGACAGCATACCTCGGAAATAACGACACGGAGGACGCCTCGAAAGTGGTGCGGGACGCGGTGCGAACGCGGCCATGCATGTACACGGTGCGAAGGGAGGCGGCAGAGAACACAGAGAAGAGGGAGATAGTGGACCGACGGACGTACGGACACATGTGTAAGAGCGCGCACGAGTGGGTGTGCGAGCAATATCGAAAGACGGTGAGGCCGGGATCGCACACGGCAGGGGTGGCGGGACGGTTGTGGAGCGAAGTGGCGGTAGCCAGCCTCAAGCATCGATGGGATAATAAGATGAGATTACCAGACGAGAACGGGGGGAAGGACAGGCGGGCGACATTTGACGACGTCGGGGATCACAATGTGACGACCAAAACGATCTTGGGGGCCAGGGTGAGACAACAGGTCGGGGTGCCACATGGGGCACACCACAAGCGTATTCTAGAGGGAGAAAAGAAACGGGGAATGAGGGGCCCCGCCACGAGAAGTGCGTTCTGGGGATGCAGAGCGTGCAAAGCGGCTAGGGATGAGGCCACAAAAGAGGCGCGCGAGGCAAGGAGGAGACGCGGAGAACTGAAAGACTGGGACGACTGGAAACAAGAAGACAGTGAGCCACCACAGGCGTCGTTGGCGCACATACTGAGCGGCAGCTGCGCTGGAAATAAGGAAGAGGCGCGTCACTTCATGCGGAAGCTCGACAAACACACAGCGAGGGCGACAGCAAGAGTTGAACGGGAGGCGCCGGACTCAAAAGACACCGCCACATTCCTGAGACGAGCGAGGGCAGCCTCCTTAAAGGCGAAAGGGTCTAGATTTGGAGCGCTCGCCGAAGAGGAGTACGACAAAATAGCGCCCGTGATTGCCTGCACGCTGCCCGCACTCACGGACTCCATACCCGAAAGAAAGAGAGGGGAGCTCGCGGGAGAGGTGACGAGTGAACTACAGGTAGTGGGGAAGGCAGCCTCGATGGCCATACAGACATGGATGCGAAACAACGACAAGACCAAGGCACGGGCAGAGGAACGAGAGAAGAATATAGGGTGGATAAAGCGCCTGTTCACGGCATGGAGGGTGAGCCACACCGAACGTACCAAGCGAAGAGCCGAGCGGAAGGAAGCCGGGGAAGACGACTCCGAGGAGGACGAACCAGTGGAAATCCAGTTGTCAGCCGTCACGATGCACCCGAAGGGGACCCCAGCGCCGGCATCATCCGTGGAGGCACAAGTATTCGAAGAGAGAGTGGACCTGAGCAACGATATGACTGGGCGGCAAATGATAGCAGTGGGCGTCAGAAGCTGAGTTGGCAGGAACGGCAACTGGGGTCCGTTCTGACTAGTACATGTAACACGTTCTGGCCCTCGCCATTCTGATCATTCCTGGAACACCCTCGGACCGACCCAGGTGGCCGGCCGGGTAAAACCCGGGTATACCCGAGAATTCTCAGGTATACCCGAAAAATACCCGGAGCGCGCGCGTCGCTATGGCGCCCTATCCCACAGGCACGTGCGCCAACTGCACCAACCACGGTGTGCTCAAGTATGCGCGCCGCACCATGTGTACCCGCTACAAATGCCAGAAGGCGGCCACGGCGGAGCGGCGTGGCGCGCCTCGCCGACGGCGGAGGAGACAACGCGGTCGTGCCGACATACTGCTTCGAGATCAACATCAAGGAGGTGATTGGCATGCGCTTCGCCGACCCTGAGCGGCTCGTCGCACGTCGGGAAGAAGCGGCGCAATGAGCTGGCCGCGGCGGAGACGTCGCTGTGCTACCTCACCCGCGGCAAGTTTGGAGAGGACCAGAATGACGACGGCTTCATTGATACGCGCTGGGTCGAGCTCGAGGAGCTGTACGACAACTGCGGCAAGCAGAACCTGAACCGGGCACTCAAGGCGTACCGCACGGCGGAGAAAAAGGCGGCGGACGAAGCCATTGTCGGCTTTGAAGAGGATGACGAATAGGAGGCGGCATAATCGTGTGGTGAGTGCTTTGAGTGGGTGGCTGTCCCGTATTGCATATAAATAAGGGCTGTTTGCTACCCTGCCCCCCTGTGCCCTCCCTCGCGGTGTCCTGCGGGTCTCAGCGCCTCAGGCCCGGGCCCAGTGGCCGGTGTTCTGAACGTTCAAAGAACGCATTCCGAGCCTTGCCATTCTGATCATTCCCCTTACCTTGCCAACTCAGTTTGCTGCGGTGTTGTCTGTCGCGGGGGAGGTCATGGACCCTCTGCCAAGGCGCCGGGCGGTGTTCGCCGGCGCCTCCGTTGAGCAGTGAGCCTGAGGGTGGGCGCGGGTCGGCCGGATAGCCGGCGGCCCCCACGAGATGAGCCGCCGTGCCGGGGTCCGCGCCCCTCCTGGAGGGTGAAGGCATGCCCGCGGTAGTGTGCGTTGCCTGCGTGCTCCAGGGTGCATTGGGCTCCACCCCGTTATGCCTGCCGAGGGGCGGTGGCCCATCGGCCGGCGGGGTGGAGCTCCGATCTTGCTGCTTGCCCATCGATGCTGCGTCGGCCTTGCGGCCGGGCTATGCGCTCGAAGGGGAGGGTGGGTGTAGACGCGGTGGCGTCCAAGCCCGGTGTTGCCAAAGAAGTGCTGCCGCTCACGCGACGGATCTTACGCTTACGTTTGCTCAAAGGGGGAAGCTGGGTGAGTACGACTCCCTGTCGCACTCACGGACTGAAGTCAGGAGCCTGCCGGCGGCCCGAGACTGAACGACAGGGCCTCCCTATGAGGCCCTCACACGACTCTGTGTGGCGTTCAGAGAGTTCGTTACACACGACGGGACCGCCCGTCCTCCTCAATTCGATTATCGGGACCCCCGGGGGCCGTTACATGCGCCTCGTCACTCCGTTGCGAGCCCCATTCGCGGCTCCAATCGCCCCGAGTCACCGCGGAGGGCTTGTCCACAAACCCTCCTCCGCGACAGCAGTACACAGCGTCCCGGCTAGGGACTTGGAGAGGTCCAGCCGGCTCGAGGGCGACTGTTGCCAATGCGAAAGGGAACCTCGCGCCCCTGCTCAGCCGCGTAGGCCCGTCGTCAATGCCCGTGGTCGTCGGGCGTCATGAATGTGTCATCAAAATACGTTGCTCCTCACCCCCCCCATTAGTTACGGTTGCGCCTGGCCGTGAAGGCGTCGACGCATCATGCCCTGTGTATAGTTACCATGCAAAACGCTGGACGCCGAAGCCTCCAGCAACATCCTTGTGGACGGCGATCAACGGTAGCCGCCCGACCCAGTCGCACCTTAGCTAGCGGCGACCAAACTCGATATTGCACAGGCGTCGCCCCACTGGTTGCACCCAAGATTGCGAACCCGTCGGCGCTCGCCCCCAACACTCGTCATGATCGGTCGAGAGGTGCACCTCACTCTGCTTGCCCCATTCGCCGAAGGCGCGCGGCCCGTCGCTTCCGAGCATTCGAGCCCGTCGAGCCGCCACGGCGTTGTGTAGCAGTGGAGGCGGCGCCCGCAGCGGTCGGCAGAGTCGGGTGCCGCGGAAAAGAGTCGTACATGTCCCACTCGTGGTCAAGTTCGGCCATCTCGCCGTTCGAGTAGAAATCGAACGCGAGGGACGTGTGCAGCCTGTGCCTCGGAAGCATTGGCACAGTAGACGAGGCTACAAAGAGGCCGTGCTTCCTCTCGATGGCCCGAGCGAGCTCGCGCTCGCGTGTGTTGAGGCACTCGCGGTAGCCCCAGCGCTGCCAGAGCCCGACGGTGCCCGGCGCGGCGGCAACTAAGACTCGTTGCTCGCAGTGGGGCCGGGAATCGGCGGCGTGCCGCTCGAGCTCCTTGACCATTAGTCTGCCAATGCCCCGGCTGCGGAACAATTCGTGCGTCGCGAGCGCCGGGCAGTAGAGGCACTTCTCTTCGTCGTCAATGATGAACCAGCACGCCGCGAGAAGCTCTCGCTCTTTGCTCAAGCAGACGAGAGCGCTGTACCCATGATGCCATCCTTTGAAGTCGAACTGCTCCTTCATGA
>OJAQ01000236.1_pt1 | contig 10223 bp, 10 predicted proteins | sample 1589731 | NCBI WGS metagenome assembly OJAQ01 (sample SAMN05416733, study PRJEB24817) | seawater metagenome | isolation source: Sea water | place: Canada:Atlantic | collected 2013-07 | reverse complement strand
GATTCGCCTTAGTCTCGTGGGCTCGGAGATGTGTATAAGAGACAGAAATAAAACAATATAATAAGAATTAATTGAAGTCTCGTGACCGGAATAATAAGAAAAAATAATTGTTAGAAGACAAAGACCAATTAAAGGAATATTAAACCATCCAAGGTAATAAATTAACGATCTAAAGTTCATTTTTTATAATTTAAAAATAAGGTGATATTTTGAATAACTCTTCAACCTTACTTAAATTTTCTCTACTAGATAACAAAATTACCCTATCATTAACGTTAAAGATTGTTTCCTTGTTAGGAACAATGACTTCTTTGCCCCGTTCAATTAAACCAATTTTAATTCCTTCTGGAATTTTTGCTTTTGCTATTGATAAATTCAAGAGCTCAGAGCTTTCTAAAATTTTAGCTTCTATAACTTCGTAATCACCATTATCTAGAGTGTATACACTTTCAATTTTTCCTTTATGAACATGCTTTAGAATTGTTGATACTGTAGTCATACGAGGGTCTACTATATCATCCAAATCTAAGGAAGATTGTAACAGTGAATAATTAGAACTATTGGTAATAGATATGGTTCTTCTTACACCCTTTTTTTTGCACATTAGGGCAGACATAATATTAACCTCATCATCTTCTGTTAATGCAAGGACTGTATCAATCTCATCAATATTAATTTCTTTTAATAAATTTTCATCCAAACCATCGCCCTTGATAACTATGGCTTCATTTAGATCGGTTGCAATTTTTTCTGCTCTTTCAGGATTTTTTTCTATAATTTTAATTCTTGGCTTTTGCTCATCTTCCTCAAGTAGTTTTGCCAAATCCAGGCCTATGTTACCAGCACCAATAATCAAGATTGTTTTTGCAAACTTTTCGTCTCTTCCAAAAATAGAAAGTGTTCGATCTACTTGTTTTGAGTTGGTCAAGACAAATGCTTTATCGTCTTTTAAAAGCTTATCTGTTTTTTTAAAAATTATAAATTTATCTTTTCTTATAGCTCCAAGTACATTGGCCTGCAGATCGGAAAAAATTTCAGAAAGTTTAGATAGAGAGGTATTTAACAAAGGGCATTTTTCATCTATTTGTATTTCTAACAATCTTACCATATCGTCAGCAAAGGGTATGCTATCAATGGCGCCTGGTGCTTCTAATTTTCTATACAATGATTTTGCGACTTCAAATTCTGGGGAAATAATAATATCAATAGGAAGATTTTCTTTACTAAATAAATTCTTCCATACAGGTTTTAAAAATTCTTTAGATCTAATTCTTGCAATTTTTCTAGGTACATTAAAAAGTGAATGCGCAATTTGGCATACCACCATATTAGTTTCGTCATTTCTAGTTACCGCTATGATCATATCCGCATTTTTAGCATCAGCTTTTTCCAACACAGAAGGATGTGTTGCTATTCCAACAATACCTTTTGCGTCCTGAGTGTCATTTACTATCTGAATGTCTTCACTATTTTTATCTATAACAGTGATGGAATGACCTTGTTTAGACAGTTGAGCAGAAATGGAAATTCCCACTCTTCCTGCGCCACAAATTATAATGTTCATTTATTTTCAATTCCCAAAGAAGTTAACTTACGATGCAAGGCCGATCTTTCCATACCAATACTTTCTGCGGTTTTGGAAATATTAGATCCGTTTTTTTTCAATTGGTGCATCAAATATTCTTTTTCAAACTGTTCTCTAGCGGTTTTTAGAGGCGAATTAAAGTCTAAAAAACTATCAGATTCATTAGTATTTTTTGATTCTATGCTTTCATTAACCAACAATTCGATGTTTTCTTTAGTGCCATCAGATAAAATTATTACACGTTCGACTAAATTTCGAAGCTCCCTAACATTTCCTGACCATGCGTGCTTGTATAATTTTACATAATTAGGCTTAATTGATATTGCTTTTTTTCCTAAATTCTTAGAAATTTTTTCCATAAAGTATTCAATTAATAATGGTATGTCTGAAGTTCTGCTTTGAAGATCGGGCAGTTGTATTTCTACAACGGAAAGCCTTTGAAAAAGATCTTCACGAAAATTTCCTAGTTCTATTTCTTTTCTTAAATTCTTACTGGTGGAACTTAAGAATCGTATATTTGTTAAAATTTCTTTATTGCCATTTACACGATAAAATTTTTGATCAGTCAAAACTCTTAAGATTTTGGTTTGTGTTTCCAGTGGTATTTCAGAAACATTATCAATCAATAGGGTACCATTGTTTGCTTTCTCAAAAAAACCGACTGTTATGGTGCTATCTGGATTTTCAATACCAAATAATTCTCGGTCAAAATTTTTTGGGTCCAAAAGTGCTCCATTGCATACAACAAAAGGGAAATCTTTTCTTAATGAGCTTTTGTGAATAGTTCTTGCAATCAATTCTTTTCCAGATCCAGCTGGTCCCAGAATCAAAGCTCTTGTTTCTGTAGTAGCTATTTTTTTGACTATATTCTTAATTTTTGTAATTCCCTCACTATCTCCAACAATTTCATAGGTATCGAAAAAAAGCTTATTTAGATTTTTATTTTCTTTTTTTAAATCTAGGTTTTCAAAAGCTCTTTTAGTAAAATTCAAAAGCCTATCCGTATTAAAAGGTTTTTCCAAAAATTCAAACGCACCAAGTTTTACAGATTCTACGGCAACTTGAATTGTTGCGTGACCCGATATCATGATCACAGGAATATCTTTATTAATTTTTTTAATTTTTTTTAAAAGATATATTCCATCTTTCTTTTTATCGTCTAAAGAAATGTCAAGGAGCACAAGATCAAAAGAATCGTTTTCTATAATATTTTCAGCTTCCTTAACTGTTCCAGCGACAATACAACTGTAGCCCTCTTCTTTTAAAATACTAGATAGAAGAATTCTTATATCTTTCTCATCATCAATAATTAAAATTTTTTTCATAGATGTTTATTAAATGTAAAATGAATATTTGCACCATTTTTACTGTTATAAAAATTAATATTCCCCTTGTGTTCAAAAATAATTTTAGAGACAATAGACAGGCCCAGGCCAGATCCATTTTGTTTAGTAGTAAAGTAAGGTTCTGAAATATTTGACATCTGATCTAGCTCAAAACCAATCCCATTATCTTGAAATAAAAAATCAACACTGCTGTCATTACCCTGTATTAATATTTCTACTTTTCCTTTGTTTTCATTTTTTTCAACTATAGATTCTACGCTGTTCTTAATCAGATTGGTAAAAAGTCTAAATGTTTGATTTTTATCACATTTAATAACATTGCTTTTTAAACTAGAATTTATGGTTATAGATATTTGTTTGTAATTGGTTTTGTAAGGCAATACTGCCCTGTCGATAAGATCAATGATATTAGTATCTGAAAATTCAGGATTTGGCATTCTGGCAAATTCAGAAAAAGAATTTAGCAAATTGGTAATCTCAGAAATTTGCAAATTTATAGTTTTTATATGATCTTCAAACAAAGTCTTATCTTCTACTATTTGTTTTTTAAATTTAGAATCTATTCTATCCAAAGAAAGTTGTATTGGGGTGAGAGGGTTTTTAATTTCATGTGCTAATTTTTTGGCTATTAATTTCCAGGCCTCGTAGCGACCTTCCTGAGATTTTTTGGTTTGATCATCCTTTATCCGTTTAATCATATTATTAAAGGTTGTGTACAATTGGGAAAAATCGGAATCTAAATTTTCATTTTTTAAGTGAATACTATAGTTTCCTTTTTCTACTTCGGATGAGGCATCAAAAAGATAAGTTAGAGGTTTTGAAATGTAGCTAGATAGATTAATTGAAACAATACTTGCAACAAATATTAGCAAAAGAGTAATAATTATATAAATAATCGTAAAAGTTATTTGAAGATTAAAAATGTTATTTTTTATATTAAAATAATACTCAGAAACTTTTCCTGTTTTTTTAATATAATTTACTATTTTAGGATCAACATCTTGAACTACATATAAAAAGGAATTCTTAAATCCCCGTAACTTGACCATTCCATAGGTTTTGTTAGTGTACGCACTTGAAATAATTACAGGCTTTCCTTTTTTAGCTGCTGTCAAAATATAAACATCTGGTTTGTTAAATTTTTTAATATCAACTCTTGGATTCTTATGAGTAAGTATTCCCTTGTCAGATACTATAAAGATATTTTTAATAGACCTTACATTGCTCTGAATCTGAATGTATTTTTCAAAATCACTATTGTTGTTCATCAATCTTTTGCTACTTCTGCTAAAATCATTTGCAATTAATAGAATGTCTTTACTGATAGACGACTGATGCTCGCGCAAATATTCCTTGGCTATTTCAACAGAGTTTGTAACCGTTTCATTAATTTTTTTATCGAACCATTTTTCGATACTATAGTTAAAAATTAAAAGTGAAAATATTGCAATAACGATACCTGGTATGGCAGACAAAGAAATAAAATAAATTAAGAACTTTTTTTTTGTGTTAGCTCCAATTAAATTTGAGCTCTTTCCCTCCGTAAAGAGTCTAAAAAATTTAAAAATTACAAAAAATAAAAAAATTGACAAAAGTACTAAATTAATTATTAAAAGAACTTGAATATTAAGAGAGTTGAGTTCAAGTAGTCCTTTTCCAGCAAATGTTTGGATTGTTAAAAAACCTACCAACAAAGATAAAAAGGTGATAAATCCAATCAAATAATTCATGTTTAATTTTTTAAAATTCATAAAATGTATTTAGGCGCTCTAATTGTTGCTGGTGGTCGTAGCAAAAGATTTGCTAGCAAAATACCCAAGCAGTTTAATATTGTTAATGACGATATGGTTATAAATCATAGTATTAAAAAGTTTTTAAAAAATAAAAAAATCTCAAAGATAATAATAGCAGTAGATAAAAAAAGTTACATTAAATTTGAAAAATTAATTATAAAAGACAAAAAAATTATAATAACAAATGGTGGAAAAACTAGGGCCCTCTCTGTCAAAAATGGTCTAAAAATTGCAAAAAGTCACCGTTTGACCAAGATACTGATTCACGATGCTGCTAGACCTTATTTTTCAGCGAAAATGATAAACGACCAAATAAGTTGGTTAAAAAAATTTAATGCAGTTATTCCAGCTATTGGATCTTCAGATACCACTATTTATAAAAATAAAATTATTCCTAGAAATGAAGTTTTTCAAATACAGACACCTCAGGCTTTTGATTTAGGATTAATTTACAATCTACACAAATTAAATAAAGACAAAAATGTAACAGACGACTCTAGTTTATTTTTAAAAAACAATTTACCCATAAAAATTACTAGAGGTGAAGTTGCTAATAAAAAAATAACCTACGTAAAAGATATTCCAATGCAAACTTTCTATGGCATAGGTTACGACATTCATGAAATGATAAAGGGTCGTAAATTAATAGTGGGTGGAGTTTTGGTGCCCTCTAAAATGGGGCCCATGGGTCATTCTGATGGTGATAGCTTGTTGCATGCATTAATTGATAGTTTTTTAGGTGCTATAAAAAATGGAGACATAGGAACTTTATTTCCCAATATTAATAAATTCAAAAATGTTAAGTCTTCTTTGCTTCTAAAAAAAGTAATTGTAATGTTGAATGAAAAAAAAATAAAAATTGATTCAATTGATTTAAATATAATTTTACAAAGTCCTAATTTAGGAAGGTATAAAGAAAAAATAAAAAACAATCTTTCAAAGTTATGCAAACTAGATAAAAACAAAATTAACATAAAAGCAAAAACAACAGATCGATTAGGAATTATAGGTGAGAATAAAGCCTTAGCATGTGAAGTTTTGTCTGTACTGAAATATGATCAATAAATTTTTATTATCTATTTTAACAATGTTTGGAGTTGGATATTCAAGATACGCACCAGGAACGTTAGCGTCTTTTGTTACTTGTGTGATTTTTTACTTCCTGTATTCAATTGGATATCTAGAAAGCAGAGGTATTTATCTTATCTATATAAATATTATAATATTTTTTCTCTCCGTTTTACTAATAGACAAGTTTTCAAGTTCCTTTAATGAAATGGATGCAAAAGAGATTGTAATAGATGAATTTGTTGGACAAAATATACCACTTTTTTTTCTTTTGTTTATTCCGTTAAATACAAACACTTATAATAAAGACTTTATAATTTTAATTGTTCTGTCATTTGTTTTTTTTAGATTTTTTGATATTTTAAAACCCTACCCTATTAATTTAATTGATAAAAAAATGAAAAATGGATTGGGTGTTATGTTGGATGATGTAATTGCAGGTATATTTTCTGCTCTATTAATTTATGCAGTTGTGTTGCTATGGTTCTAAAACTTCCTAATAAAATTGTTAAAATTTTACAAAAGAAAAGGATAAAAATATCTTTAGCAGAATCTTGCACTGGCGGTATGCTATCCAGTCAAATAACATCTGTGAAGGGAGCTTCTAAAATATTCGGCCTTGGTATCGTTTCTTACTCCAATCAATCAAAAATTAAAACTTTAAGAGTTCCAAAAAAAACCATTCTTAAATTTGGTGCTGTCAGCAAAGAATGTTGCCTATCTATGGCTAGAAATATTCAGAAAATAAGCAAGTCAGATATATCCTTGTCTATAACGGGTATTGCGGGACCTGATGGCGGGACTACAAAAAAGCCTGTTGGATTAGTATATATTGGCATCTGTAAGAAATCTAAAATTGATTTTAGAAAATATTTTTTTAATAGAAAATTAAGCAGAGCGCAAATTCAAAAGAAAACTTGTATAAAAGCCTTAAAGCTTATTGAGGAATTTCTTTAGGTCAATTTATCTTTTGCACGATCCTCAAAAGAGGAAAGAATTTTTTCAAAACCTATATCAAAAAATTTACCAAACATTGAGTTTAAAAGAAGATTATTCAATTCTATTTCTATAAAAAAATTAACCTCGCAGGAAGATTCATTAATGTCTTTAAATGACCATATGTTAGATAATTTTTTGATAGGACCAGACAATGACTTAACAATAATTTCAGATTTTTTTTTATCAAATACAACTTCACTAGTGTAAGTGTCTGCAATGAGTTTGTACCCTATCTCTAAATCTGCATGAATTATTTTTTTTACACTATCTTCATCAATTTTTAAAATCTTAGAACTTTTACACCAAGGTAAAAATTCATTATAATTATCAATATCCAAAACCAATTCTATTAAATCGTTCTTAGGAAAATTAAATTTTTTTACAACTTTTTTTATTGGCAATTTTCTATTCCAGATTTTCTGTTTGCTTGTAGAACAGCAAAATCTTCTCCTGCATGATAACTAGATCTTGTCAGCGGACTAGATGAGACCATCAAAAAACCCTTTGAATAAGCAATCTCTTTGTAGGTTTCGAATTCATCGGGTGTAATGAATTTTTTTATAGGATAGTGCTGCGGTGTAGGCTGCAAATATTGACCGATAGTTATAAAATCTACATTAGCACACCTCAAGTCATCCATTACTTGGCACAATTCATCTTTAGTTTCTCCTAGACCAACCATTAGACCGGATTTTGTAAAAATTTCAGGATTGTGAATTTTTACGTTAGCTAATAAGTTTAATGATTGAAAATACCTAGAACCAGGTCTGACCTTTAAATACAAGCTAGGGACAGTTTCTAGGTTGTGATTAAAAACATCAGGATTAGAATCTACTACAATTTTGTAGGAATCTTTTTTTCTCAAAAAATCAGGTGTTAATATTTCAACGGTTGTGTTGCTGTTAAGTGACTTTATAGAAGTAACCACATTAGCAAAATGAAGTGCTCCTCCATCTTCTAGATCATCTCTATCGACTGATGTTATAACTACATGGTTAAGATTAAGCTCTTTAACAGAATTTGCAATTTTTTGAGGCTCTTCCAAATCCACCTTATTCGGTATACCTGTTTTTACATTACAGAAAGCGCATGCTCTAGTGCATGTATCTCCCAAAATCATAAATGTTGCATGTTTTTTTGACCAGCATTCAGAAATATTAGGGCAACCAGCTTCCTCACATACAGTCACTAAGTTCTTATCTTTTATAATTTTCTTAGTTTCTGCAAATACACTTGAATTGCTTATTTTAACTCTTATCCAAGAAGGTTTTTTTTGGATAGGATTGTATTCTTTGTTAACTTTTTCTGGATGGCGTAATTTGCTCATAATTATTTAATTAGATAAATCTTTTCTCCAGGTTTTCCTACAACAAAAAGGTTCCTATATAAATAGTCTAAATAATCTAAATTAATAGTTTCCTTTAAAAGCATTGAATTTTTTAATCTAAAAGAATCTAGATTAGAGGTGATTTTTTTTTCTTCTACTGTTTTTTCTACAAGTAAGTTATTTTTTTTTACGTACGAGAAATAACCCCTATCTCCATCCAGTAAATTGATAAAAATGTATAAAAAAATAAATAAATTAATCAAAAAAAATTTGTGAAGATTTAAGTAAGCTGAAATTTTTTTCATTTAAATGTTTGCCATTACAATTTTGTCTTTGTTGGTATCCTCAACTCTTAAAAGACGATTGTACTTAGCAACTCTCTCAGATCTGGCCAAAGATCCAGTTTTAATCTGGTTAGAATTTGTTGCAATGGCCAAATCAGCTATAAAAGTATCCTCAGTATCACCAGATCTATGAGAGATAATAGTATTGAATAAATTTTTTTGAGCCAAGTTTATTGTATCAAGCGTCTCTGTCACAGAGCCTATCTGATTTACTTTAATTAAAATTGCATTTGCTGACTTGTCTTGAATTCCTTTTTGCAATCTTGTCTTATTGGTAACAAACAAATCATCCCCTACTACCTGAACTCTATCTCCAATTTTTTTAGTGAGCTTATTCCATGTGCCCCAATCATCCTCAAAGATAGGATCTTCTATAGACTTTATTGGATACTTAGATGTGATTTTTTCATAAAAGCTTATCATTTCATCAGGAGTGCTACTTTTATTGTTTTCTATATTGTAGGATTTTCCATCATAAATTTCATTAGCAGCCACATCTAAACATAAATTAAAATCTGTACCTGGTGTAAAGCCTGCACGCTCAATAGATTCTACAATGTAATCCAAGGCTTCTTCGTCACTATTTAAAGATGGCGCAAACCCACCTTCATCACCGACGTTGGTGCTAAGTTTCTTTTCAATAAGAATTTTTTTTAAATTTTGTATAACCAAAAAAGACATGCGCATACATTCAGAGAAATTTTTTGCTCCATCAGGTCTAATCATAAATTCTTGAATTTGCAGAGAGTTGTTAGCGTGAGCGCCACCATTAATAATATTTAGCATAGGATAAGGAAGAGAAAAATTTTTATCTTTGCTAATGTGTTCATATATTTCTATTTTTTGGGATTGTGCTGCTGCTTTACAACATGCAATTGAGACGGCTAGTATGGCATTTGCTCCCAAGTTTGATTTGTTAGATGTTCCATCAAGATCAATCATTATTGCATCTATTTTTTCTTGCTCTAATGCTGAAATGCTTTTTACGGCTGGAAATATTTTATTGTTAATATTTTCAACGGCCTTCAAAACACTTTTGTTTAAATATTTTTTATTTTCATCTCTTAGTTCATGAGCCTCATGAGTCCCTGTTGAAGCTCCCGATGGCACTATAGCAAATCCACGGCTTCCATCTTCTAAGATTATTTCAGCTTCCACTGTAGGAAAGCCTCTACTGTCGTAAACCTGTCTACCTTTAACAAAATTTATTTTGGACATTGTAAAAATTATTTTTTAACGATTGAGTCTATTTTTTTTAATTTTTTTAACAAAGATTCTAATTTATTAATATTTATCATATTAGCTCCATCTGAAGGAGCACGATCTGGGTTTTCGTGTGTTTCAATAAAAATGGCAGCAACACCAATTGCAACTGCAGCTTTTGAAAGAGGTTCAACAAATTCTCTTTGACCACTACTTGCTGTTCCTTTGCCTCCGGGTTGTTGAACGGAATGTGTAGCATCAAAAATAACAGGATAACCTAGTTTTACTAGAGTGGGTATTGCTCTAAAATCAGAAACTAAAGTGTTATATCCAAAGCTAACTCCTCTTTCTGTAACTAAAATATTATTATTTCCAGAGTTTTTAATCTTATTCACAACATTGCCCATGTCCCACGGAGCAAGAAATTGACCTTTTTTAATATTAATAATTTTCTTTGTCTTTGCTGCCGCTACCAACAGATCTGTTTGTCTGCATAAAAAAGCTGGTATTTGCAAAATATCAACATGGTTAGAAACTAATGAGCACTGTTCTGGAGTG
>OJAQ01000235.1_pt1 | contig 10310 bp, 9 predicted proteins | sample 1589731 | NCBI WGS metagenome assembly OJAQ01 (sample SAMN05416733, study PRJEB24817) | seawater metagenome | isolation source: Sea water | place: Canada:Atlantic | collected 2013-07 | reverse complement strand
CTTAAGAGGTTTAGAAATAGCTGAATTAAAGGAGGAGGATATGCCTATGGTTGAGCTTGTTCTGAATCTAAATTAGTGGAGTTGGTTTTAATAGCCTCTGAGAAATAGAATTTAAATTTCAGTTTATCTCCTACCATAACTGCGTAGGTGCTCTCAAGCCACTCAAATTCAAGCTTAACTTTCCCTTCTGGGGTATTAATAATAAACTCACCAAACTGTTTAAGAGAAATGTGTGCTGAGTTAAAATCGCTATCAATTGTGACATCTTCAAATTTTCGCTTACTGCTAATAATATCAAAACCTTCTACAAAAGCAATAAACTCTTTTTTGGAGTAACGTCTACTATTTTCAAAGATAAAAAAGTCCTCAGTAACCACAGAATCAAAACTGTCTAAGTCGTTATCTAAAACCTCAAAAAAGGTTTCAAATGTATCCATAACTTTTTTTTCAGAAATTTTTGTTGGTTTTTGACAAGCGAAGATTAATAAAGCGGAGAGTAAGAGTAGTTTTTTCATTGGTTGTAGTATTGGCTAATACTTCAAATATAGGGAATCCAGATTAAACATAAAGCCCTTAAGTCGCCCACAGTTAGCGTTTTAGAAAGGGTGACCGTTTACTTATCAGTTTAGAGTAGTGCTTCCCAAAGTCCTTCATATCTAAAACAATATCTTCGTTATTAATGAATTCAAGTCCAAGTTTAGCTCAGTAGCTTTGGAACAAAGCGTGTTGAGAAAACTACTAAAAGCGAAAAGAACAGAAATGTCTGTCAAATGTCTGTCAATTTTTAGTAAATTTAGACTGTTCTTTGAGATGTTTAGAAATTAAGTAAAAGATAGCTTTTAGTAGCTTTTCGAGACTGGTTAGAGAGTGAGAGCAATAAAAAAAGCCCTTACATCTCTGTAAAGGCTTTATAACTGGCTCCTCCTCTTAGGCTCGAACTAAGGACCCTCTGATTAACAGTCAGATGCTCTAACCAACTGAGCTATTGATTGTCAAGTAGTTATTCAATAATTATTGTTTAACTGTCTGACAACTGCCAAATGAAACTAAATTATCCAAAGGTTCACACTGACCCAAATCAAAAAGTGTTCATCTCTTTTCTTATCAATACTAAACGATTCAGACTCTATAATGCCAAGCGTATAGGTTCTGATACAAATCCAAACTCCTTTCCAATAAACCAACGCAATGATGTTGGGAAACTAATGGCTGCTGAGGTGTACAGATACTTGAGTAATGGAGGTCTATTATCTTCATATAGAACTAAGGAAGTGATTAGTGGTAAAATGGCTGACAAAGATTTCCTTACAAAAGCATTAGACGCTAAACTGCAAGGAGACTATTCAGATAAATACAAGTCAATGCTGAGGTTTGTTTATGATAGTTTTACATCTAAACTTACTGATGGAAACATCACTTCTAATGACGTTAAATCTTATCTCAATCACTATGCTTTAGGAGTGTCGTATAACACCATTAAAAGACACCTCAGCGTGCTTATAAATGAAGCAAGAAACATAGGAATGAACAGCAATCCTATGGAGGGTATTAAAGCAAAGAAAACTAAGGCTAAACTACATAAACCTTACAATGATATTAGGCTCATACTTGACGAGATAAAGTTGTTTAATGATAACTTGTATTTATGCTGTATAATGACCTATGGATGTCTACTTAGACCTCATCGTGAAATAAGGGAGCTTAAGTGGTCTGACTTTAGTGATGACTTGGGCTATATTCATTTGTCTGGTAATAGAAATAAGTCTGGCAAGAACAGAATAGTTCCTGTGCCTATTTACATAAGAGAATTGCTTGTCAAAGGACAACCTCATCACAATATATTTACAGACACTGCAAGACCTTTAAATGAAGACTATTTTAAGACACTTTGGAGTCGTTTTAAGAGGGTTTCTAAACTGCTTGAACAAGACCAAACTCTATACTCATTTAGACACTCAGGTGCAATAGAAATCTTTAAGAGAACAGGCTCTATAACCAAGCTACAGAAAGCTATGGGACATTCGTCTATAAATGTGTCTCTGACTTACTTAAGAGGCTTAGAAATACCTGAATTGAAGGAAGAAGATATTTTCACAACTAATTATCTTCAAGAATAAAAAGTTATTCTCAAGAATAATTTTGTGGAGCCCATAGGAGTGAAGTCACACTATTTTGGGGAAGATTTGGATGTTTTTAATTAATTCTTTTAATTTTAATAATTCCATATCATCTACTTCTCCTCTAAACTCTTTTGGAACAATAAAGGTTATTTGCTTGTCATAATTTTCTGTGTTAAGCCAAACATTAGGGCTATCATCTACAATATGAACAGAGTTGTAGGTTTTAGCCCATTCAGATTTAAAAATTTTATAATAGGTATCGTTTTTTTGTTTGCAGTCTAGCCGTGTTAAAATTTTGAAAGTCTTAATACCTAGGTCCATACAAATACGATTTGCATAGTCTTCTTTTGCTGTTGTATATACAATGATATGCGTGTAGTAGTGATTCAAAAAGTCTATAAAACCCTCTACAAATGGTCGTTTATAAACTTTTAAATAGGCGTTATACTCAAAAAGTAATGCTGCTTTTTCATGCGGCGCATAAGAACCGTAAATTAACGCATGGTCTAAATCTAATATACAAAGTCTAGTGTAAGCCAAAATTCTATTTAATAAGGATTTATATATTGATAGTTAATTTGTGTTGTTGGTATTGTATCTGTTCCTTTAACAGGCTCTAAACTTTCAGCAAGAGCAATACCATTTAAGGAATACAACCAAATTTCCACTATTTACTTAAAATAATTTCATTAAGATTTAAGGATTCAAAAACTAAAAATTATACAGTACATATTACTTTTAATATTTTAAGTAAATGAAACTGATTAGGAGCCGAAATCGGTAGACATGTTGGATTAAAATCCAATTTTTATAGTATACTTTCTTTAAATGCTTTTTTTAATAGTTTTCTTAATACGTCATAACCATCTGAGTTTAAATGTAAGCCGTCTTGAAGTAAAAACCGCCCATCAACCGTATTGTTCTTCATCATTGCTGAATAAAAATCAATATATCTTAAAAAGCTTTTTTCATTACTTAAATCACACATTAGTTGATTTATGGTTTGTATCGTTTTCAATTTATCGATTCTTTCAAACGAAGGCTTAATGGAAATATTAAAAATAAGGGTGTCTGGAAATTTTCTATTTATGACTATAATAAATTTTTTAATCAGTGCCACAATCTTTTTAGCTGAGTACCCCAGATTTAGATCATTGCCCCCTAAGTACAAGACGATTGCTTTTGGCGCCTCAAAAGTAAAAAGAGATTCAAAGTGATGTCTAAGAGATTCAATATAGGCCCCTCCAAACCCTAAGTTCAAAACGTTTAAGGTTTTAAAGTCATTTTCAATAGTTTTCCATAGTCTAATTGAGGAACTTCCGTAAAAAACCACTAAATTTTTCGTATTATGTTTGTGTCTGATTTTTTTCTTAAGTGCTTTTATTTCACTTGTGAAATGGGTGTCCTTTTTATTTAATTCAGTTACCCATGTCTTGTACCTAATATTTAAGTTTTCAATTACCCCTTTAATTAGGGGGTCTTCAGAAGATTGAATACCATATTCACTCATTTTAAATGGTGGCATTATTTGACACTTATAAACCGCTTCCGATGGGAGTTTGTCAAAGCCTGTCATCACTAAGGGTACTATATAGGGCTGTTCTTTCATACTAGCAGCCAGTTTAAAAATTCCTAACCAAAATGAGCCAGGTGAGTTTTCAGTGGTATGAGAACTGCCCTCTGGGTTAAATACTACGTCTATTTGTTGTTCTAAATTTTCTATCGTTTCTAGCCGAAACGCTTCATGTGCTTTCTTCACCGTTTGTTTGTCTAAGTTGGGAGGTGTGAATGCTTTTGAATAGACCTTAATATAATCCAGTTTGTCGTAATAGGATTTGTGATTCGTTTCATCGGGTAGGGCATGTCTTACGATTCTGATACCGGGAGTATTATAATACGTGTGTACTATTTTACTGCTAATAAAATGGCTATCCAAAGTGAGTTGAAAATTAGTATCAACAGTGAAATAGTCATGATTTAATAAATGATTGTAAATAAAGATAGACCCCTTTGAATAGGGGAGATTCTCAGAGCCTTTAATTTCGTAATTAAGGCAGTCAAAAGCCGCATTTATATTTTCAGCACATTGAATGCGTATGTCGTTCGCAGAAAACTGCTGATCAGACTCCACAACTTCACGATAAGCTCTTTTTAGATCACGTAAAAAATTTTTATTTATCTGCTTCATTTACAAGGAATTCTAGTAAATTTCTAACCTCTAAAGGGTTTTTGAGATAATACTTGGCAGTAGTTGTTTTTTTACCAACCTTGATTGTATAGGCATCTTCTGGTAAATTGATAAACATATTTTCATCGGTTACATCATCCCCAATACAGAGTTTGAAATCATAATTTTTATTTGAAATAAGTTCTGAAACAGCAGTACCTTTATTAAATTGACTATTTGTAATTTCAATGGCCTTATCCATGTTCAATAAACTGACATTTTCTGGAGCCAAGCCATCTACAACAGTTTTTAGTTCTACAGCTCTCTTGCTTGCTAATTCTGGGTCTACTTTTCTGTAATGCCAGACTAAACTATTTTGTTTTTCTTCTACAAAACTTCCGGGAGTTCGGTCTGTAAAAGAATTAAAAATTGGTAAGAAGTTTTGGATCCAGTCTTTATTATTATTGATTTTTTCAGTCCATTTTTCAGTTTTGATATAGTAGCCGTGTTCAGCGACTAAAGTGAGATTCATTCTGCCAAACCATTTATCTAGAAACAACTGATCTCTACCACTAATAATCACTAGATCAGTGTTTGAACATTGATTTATTTTGTATAATAACTTTAATAGTTCTGGAGGGGGAATGGCTAGTTCAGGTTTCTCATTGAATTCAACTAGTGTCCCGTCATAGTCTAATAAAAGTAATTTTTTTTGGGCGGTATTATAAGCATTGGCGATAACTTTACTTATTGGATTGTCGATTTTAATAATGGTGTTGGTTTCTTTGCTTTTAGATTCAGAATTTAACTCGTCCATAAAGTCTTTAGCCCAGCGATTAACGTTGTAACGACTTAGGCGTTTTTGCATACTAAAGTTTCTTTGCTGTTGCTCCTCCAAAGGCATATTAATGGCTTTGAAGATAGCTTCAGACATAGAATTTAAATCAAAGGGGTTAACTACTAATGCTTGAAAAAGTTCTTTTGAAGCCCCGGCCATTTCACTAAGGATTAGAACGCCGTCTCCATTAATACGGGTCGCTACATATTCTTTGGCTACAAGGTTCATTCCATCTCTAATTGGTGTGATCATAGCAATATCAACATTTGAATAGAGATCTATTAAATCTTCAAAGCTCATAGATCGGTAGTAATACCATATGGGCGTCCAGTTTACAGTTGCAAACTTTCCATTAACTCTGCCTACAATTTCATCCGTGTCCCTTTTTAATTTCTTGTATTCTGGAACATCTGACCTAGAGGGAACCGTAAGCATTACTAGCCGTACTTTTTCTAAATATTCTGGGTGCTTGATTAAAAACACTTCAAAAGCTTTTATTCTATTAATTACTCCTTTGGTATAATCTAGACGATCAATCGATAAAATAAGCTTGTCATTATTTGAAGATTTTTTATGTAGTTCTATTTGTTTTTTAAGTTCTGATTTTTCATCGGACTTCTGCTCCAGTTGCTTTTTGGCTGTTAAATTAAATTTTTCATAATCTATTCCCATAGGAAATGTATTGACTACAACCTCTCGAATTCCGAAACTAATTTTATTAAAATTCACATCAAGTCTTAGGATCCTTTTCACAGAACTCAAAAAGTGTCTTTCATAATCATAGGTATGAAAGCCTATAAGATCTGCTCCCAAGACCCCCTCCAAAATTGACTCTCGCTTTGGAAATGTCCTGAAAATCTCAAAGGAAGGAAACGGAATGTGTAGAAAAAAGCCTATGTTAACATCGGGCCTTAGGTCTTTGATCATTTTTGGACATAACATTAGCTGATAGTCATGAATCCAAATGGTATCTCCAGCAGAAATATTTTCTATAACGGCTTCCGAAAATTTCTGGTTAATGGCTACATAGGACTCCCATTGCGCATCATTAAAAATAGAATATTCAATAAAATAATGAAAGAGCGGCCACAAGCATTTATTTGGCAATCCATAATAAAAATCGTCTATTTCTGAATTATTTAAATTTACGGGGTAATAGCCCCCTTTATTTAAGGATATTTCTAGTGAACCCCATGATTCATTATCTATTTCATTAATTCCGATGCCTGGCCACCCAATCCAGAGTGAATTATTTTGATTGTGGAACGTCTTCATCCCAGTAGCTAAGCCCCCACTAGTAGTGGTAAATTCAAAAGAATTATTTACCTTAGTTATCCTAATAGGAAGTCTATTTGAAACTATAATATTTTTACCCATACACTTAAATTATAACTTTTTTTAATGCAACAAAATAAAAAGAACCTAAATTATGGAATAATAGGAAATTGCAAATCTTCGGCACTCATAAAAGAGGATTCCGCAATAGATTGGTGCTGTTTGCCACAATTTGATTCCCCTTCAGTTTTCGGAAAAATACTGGACGACAAAATTGGAGGTCAATTTAAAATTGAGTGCGACTCTTCCTTTAGCATTAACCAAGAATACTATCAGAATACCTGTATCCTTGTAACAAAATTCCAAAGTAAAGACCACGAATTTCATCTGATAGATTTTATGCCGAGATATCAAAAAGACTCTTCTAATTACTATGCACCTCCAGAAATTACGCGGATTTTAAAGCTTGTAAAGGGGCGTCCGAGCTTTAGAGTGCTTTACGACCCTAGGCTTGAATATGCTTTGGGTGAGACTAAGAATTATGTAAAAGAAGATTTTGTAGTAAGTGTAGTGGATGCGGATCACTATGATACTTTATATTTATATACAGACTTAGATAAAAGAGAATTGTTGAGTGGGGCAAAAATGATACTTACAAAGGACCATTTTATGACCGTATCATATAATGAAAAAATAGAACTTCCCAACACTGAATTTATACAATATGAATTTGAAATGACAAAAGTATATTGGCTTAATTGGTGTAAAAAAACCCCTTCTTTTAAAATTTATAACCATGAAGTTCTTAGAAGTGCCATGACCTTAAAATTATTAACTTTTGAAAAATCAGGGGCAGTTTTGGCTGCGGCAACTACCTCAATACCTGAAACCATAGGCGAAACAAGGAATTGGGATTACAGGTTTTGCTGGATAAGAGATGCCTCTATGGTTATCAAAGTAATTGCCAAACTAGGCCATGTCAAAATTGTAGAAAATTTCATCCGGTATATTATTGACTTAATTCCAGATAAAAATGAAAAGTTTCAAATTATGTATGGCATTAATGGTGAAAAAATTCTAACCGAAAAAACCTTAGATCACTTAGCTGGCTATGAAGGATCTAAGCCCGTTAGAGTTGGAAATGCAGCGTTTTTTCAAAAGCAAAATGATATTTACGGCATACTAATGGATGTGATTCATTATCAAATTGAAAAATTTTCAGACAACAAAGAACGGCACGAAGAGTTGTGGACAATTGTTAAATCTATTGTTTGGGTGGTAAATAATAATTGGAAACTCGCAGATAAAGGCATCTGGGAGTTCAGAAATAACGATCAGCACTTTACATTTTCTAAACTCTTGTGTTGGGTGGCTGTAGATAGAGCAATCAAGATTTCCTATTTAATACAAGGCGGTAAATCTGCAAATAAATGGGTACGCTTAAGAGATGAAATCCATAGGGATATCATGGCTAATTCTTGGAATGAGGAAAAACAGAGTTTTATGCAATCCTATGGTTCAGATCATTTGGATGCTTCGGTTTTACTTATGGAGTATTATGGGTTTATTGAAGCCAAAAACCCTAAGTACGTAAAAACCGTCAAGGCCATTGAAAAAGAATTAATGCATGAGGACCTATTATTTCGTTATAAAAATGATGATGATTTCGGGACTCCTAGCTCTTCCTTTACTGTCTGTTCTTTCTGGTTTATTAACAGCCTTTATAAAATTGGTGAAGAAAAAAAATCTAAAGAATTATTTGATAAATTGTTGGGCTTCAGCAATCATCTTGGTCTGTTTAGTGAAGATATTGATTTTAAAACCAAGCGCTTATTAGGAAATTTTCCCCAAGCATATTCACATTTGGCATTGATAGATAATGCGATGAATTTTAATTCATTTTCTGTTGGTGATTAATCCTATAAAAAAGTAATCCAAATCTTTTGAAAAGTTCGAACTTTTGTAAGATTGGGTCACCACATATACATTACTAGATATCGAAGTTGTTCCACTGGCGCTAATCATGTCGCGATGTAACACTTGTGACTCACACAGATTAAAAGATAATAGTATAACCAGGCAGGCCCGAAAAAACAGAGCGAATCTACCCTAGATCAAACTCTCAATAGATTAGAGGTTTTTGCCTTTCAAAACAATTATAACTAATAAAAAATCTCATGCTAATTATGTTTTTTATATTTGCAAAAGTTTTCTTAATCTAAAACAATTACCCATTATGAAAAATTTAATTATTGTTGGGCATCCAGATATTAATTCTTTTTGCTATAGTGGAATATTCAAAACAATTACTCAAGAGTTATCAAAAAACAATGAGGAAATTGAGATTATAGATTTATATAGAGATGACTTTACAAGGCCCAGAGCAAAAACAGTCAAAAAGTATCAGGACTTAGTAACTTGGTCAGAAAGAATGTATTTCATTTCTCCTGTTTGGTGGTTTAGATTAACTCCTAGAATGGAAATATTTTTTGATGAAGTTTTTGTGCCTGGATTTGCATATCAGTTTGTTAATATCACAAAGCTTTATGCATACCCTAAACCATTTTTAAACAATAAAATAGTTAGAACTTATGTAACTCATGGAGCGCCAGCATTACCAGTATTAACTTTGTATCTTAATTCTGTAAAACTAAGGTTGGTCATGGGTGTATATACTTTTGTATTTGGATGGAGGCTCTCATTGTTTACAAAAACAAAGCAATTTTGGTCGGTCCCCTTTGTATCCGATAAAAAGAGAACTAAATATCTCAAATCCGTAGAAAAAGACATCAGAACAGATCTTAAATAATGGCAATAAATAGCCTACTCCAAAGCAATTTATTTTTCATTAAAGAGCATCTTGGGGTGTTTAAAATTAACTTTATAAAATTATTTAAACATGTATAAATTTAACACAAATGATTTTCTAGTAAGAATACCTTTATTCATAATATTTTTCTGGTTCGGATTATTGAAAGTTATCAATATGTCTCCTGCTACTGAGCTTGTAACTGAAACAGTTTTTTGGATGCCGTTCTTTCAGGCCACAACATGGGCAATCATTATTGGATATTGGGAAATGGCTATAGGGCTGTGTTTTTTAAACAAAAAAACAACTTTAATTGCTATGGTATTGTTGATTTTACAAATGTCAGGAACTTTTCTCCCTTTAGTGATTTTGCCAGAAATAACTTTTCAAAATTCAAACCCCTTACTTCCTACTTTGGAAGGTCAGTATATAATAAAAAATATAATTATAATAACTGCGGCATTAATAATAGGAAGAAAATATTTGACTTTGAACAAGAAAAATATTTAAGCCGCAGAAGACAGCTGCCTCAATTATTGCCTTCAGAGCCAATATCAACTTTGGTGACCAACTCCACCACACTGTAGCTATTGATTTAGAAACGTATAAAAAGATTGGTCGTGCCTTTGCTAATATTAAAAGTATATAAGGCTATGGACCCGTGGAAAACAAGTTGATAAAACTGGTTTGTGGATGACTTTTGACAATCATATAGAGCAAGCTGCTAATCTATTACTTCTGGATACCCAAACAAATTATGCTACAGTAAACTCATAGTGAAAAAGGAAGAAAGTAAGAAACCTACCCCCATAGGGGGTAGGTTTCTTCTAACTAGGGAAAAACTTTTAGTTCTTGGTGAAGGGGCTTTAAAAAAAAATCGTTCTGGTTTTGTACTTTGTGTTGGAAGTACTTTCCTTGGAAACGCAAACTGCGACATAGATTATATTTTAGTTACTGAAACACTCTCTAAAAATGTGCTACGTTCTCCCTTTTTAAATTACCAACCAGATTTGATTTAAGTGTTTGAAAATGGCCGTATTGCCAAACGTGGAAACCATGATGAATTAATAACTAAACAGGGGAGGTACTTTGATTTATTTA
>OJAQ01000233.1_pt1 | contig 10399 bp, 2 predicted proteins | sample 1589731 | NCBI WGS metagenome assembly OJAQ01 (sample SAMN05416733, study PRJEB24817) | seawater metagenome | isolation source: Sea water | place: Canada:Atlantic | collected 2013-07 | reverse complement strand
GTGTATAAGAGACAGCCCCCTAGCGGTGGAGGGGGGGGGCGAAGCCCTACCCCCCTCGTTGGGAGGATCCCTTCGCGGCCCCCTGGGCCGCGCCGGCAGGGGTGCATGATGCTTGCCCCGCCGGTGTAAGGGTGGCGGGCGAATGCCACGCGCCACACGCCTTACTTCTTGGGGGGCACGTTGCGTGGGCGGAGCCTCGCGTCGCGCCCCTTGCCTCCAGCTATGGAGGCCCCCTGAGCTTTGCTCGGGGGAAGCGGGGCAGGGCTAACCTGGCTCTTCGCCGGGGTCGCCCGCACTGCTCTTCGGCTGCTTCTTGCTGCCGGTCCCGCCCCCTTGCGCTTCGGTGGGGGCGGGGCCTCCGGCTCTTGTTCGAGGGGCCGGAGGCACGCACTTTGCAGGTACACGTCCCCGAAGGGAGTGCCACCCTCGTCCCGTGCGTAAGTGAAGGAGACTTTCGACGTCCCTCTTGCGTGCGGCACAGCGGTGGCGGACCAGCCGTCACCGCCGTTTTCCTCGCACGGCTCCGTCGGATAGACGGCCCTGGGGACGATGACGCTAGTCTTCGCCCCAGGGGCCCCACGCTTTCGTCCTCGCGTTGCTGGCGCTTTTGAGGGCGCTGGCGCGGCAGGGTCGGAGGGCGGCGGGGTCTTCTTAGGCTGGGGCTTTTTTGGCGCCTGCGGTGCGGCGTCGTCCGCGCCGGCGATGGCACCCACCTCCCTGATGCAGGTCATGGGGTCGATGTTCTCCATGGCCTCGAGCGCGTGCGCCTCGGTGAGATGCGCCGCATCGGCGCGCAGCGAGGCGGAGACGTGGCGGGCGTAGGCGTCGGGAGTGAGGCGCGCGTAGAGCTTCACGGCGGCGTCGCTGCGCCACCTGCCGAAGAGCTTGACGAGGTCGAGGCTTCTCCCATCGGGGTGGTCGGGGTCGACCGCGGCCCGAAGGGAGCATGCCAGCGTCACGCGCCACGAGTGCCACGAGCGCACCGCCGCTTGCTCGTAGCCGATGGCGAGGCCCATGAGCTTGGCGAAACGGGTTGTGACCCATGACGCCGCCACTGGAGGCGGGCACTCGTCGGGGTCGCTTGGGGCGGCGGTGACGTCGAAGAAGAGGGGGTAGTGCGCCCTCTTCCCCTGAGGCGCTGGGTACTTGAGTTCGAGCGCCTGGAGAGCGAGCGCTATGCTCATGTGCTCGCCGGGGATGATGTCGAACGTCATCACGCAGCCTCCCCAATTCATATTGAATGGGTCAGACTTGCTCGCGACCGGCCTTATCTCAAGGCGGTCCGCCCTGGCAATATTCTCGGGGGTGGGGTGGAGCTTGCGGCCCTTGAGGTACCAGGTCAGGCTCGCCCTCGAGAACCATTTACCGCCCGCGCAGAGTTCGGCTTTGCGGGCGCCGGTGCACCTCGCAAAGGCGAGCATCCGATGCCACATTTCGTGCTCCGCCACCGTCCAGCCGGGGACCGAGTGGAAGAGGAGCACGTTGAGGAGAGCCTTCTCGTGCGCGCGCGAGAAGGGTTGCTTGCGCCGCGGCGCGAGAATCTCGTCGTCGAAGTGGCGCCGGATATAGCTCCGCAGCGTGCCCTTAAGCGTGCGCCTCACCGAGGCCTGCTTCGGGAGGAGGGACCCGTACTCGCCGAGCACCGTGCGCGCGTGCGAGTAGGCGTCCCAGGCGCTCTGCGGCTTCGCCTCCTTATCAGCTTTCGAGCGCGGCTGCATGAAGGCGGCCGTGTACATGAGGGCGAAGGACGCCACGTAGGTTTCGCGCACCTCGTCCAACTCGTCCGTGGGGCGCAGGGGAGGGGTGTCCATGGCCTCGCAGGCCTTGACCCACCAACTCCATCCCCACTCGTCTTTGCGCCGCGTCGAGTCCTCGCGCGACATGGCGTTCCGTACGTCGACGTCGGCCACCATGGCGCGTAGCCCCGTCGGGTCGTTCGGGTAGATAGCGTACGCCGAGGGGTCGTTCGCGAGCCTAGTCGCCGCGCGCGCGGACCCAAGGGCGCGCACCGCCGCCGCCGTGCGCGGGCGGAGCCTCGCTTGGTCGCCCTGCATGCCCGCACTTGGGGAGCACGCCGGCTGCGCCGCGGGCCGTATAACTGCCGGCTCCTTTGGTGCCGGCGGCGAGAGGAGCCGCGGGGGTCTGACTCGTGGTTCGGACGCCGCCCTCGGTGGCGACATGCGCGGCGCGTTCGCCACCGCCGGCATTGTTGCGGCGTGTGCGCCGCGAGGGGGGGAGCGCCTCGCCTTCGGGCTTCGCCTTGCTGGGGATACGAGCTGCGGGCTTGGTGAGCACGCATGCCGCCGCGGGTGCGCCTCTTGGGGGCTCGGCGCCGCCGGGCGTCGCCGCCCGCGCGGCGGGGAGGCTGCGCTCCGCCGCGGCGAGATGGTGGACATGTACTTGATCACCTCGTCCTCTCGCGGCGACGCTGCCGAGGCCCCTATAACCGGGTGGGCGCGGGGAGTAGGGGCGGCACCGCAGCCGAGCTCCTGCTTGGGGGGTGCCGGCTTCGCGCGCTTGGCGTCGCGCTGCGGCTCTCGGTCGTCATCTTCGTCCTCCTCGAGTGCTATGCGTAGCGCCCACGCCATGAAGGCCTCCACCTCCTTCGTGGTTTCCACGAATGTGAGACGCACTCCACACGCCGCCGCGTAGGCCTGGAGGATGTCCCAGTGCCCCCTCGAGCCGGCGTCGTCGATGGTGTTGGCCTTGCCGCTAATGTGCTGCGCCGCCGACCTCTCAATGAAGTCGGCGACGCCCGGCAGCGTGCGCCACGTCGAGTAGATGCGCTGCAGCTTGCGCGCCTTCGACTTGCCCATCACGAAGGCCACTGCCGCCGTCGCGTCCATCTGGAGGAGGAACTTGACGTACGGCAGGAGGGGCGCTAGCAGCAGCGCCGCGAGCGCCGGCCCGAGGGCCTCCGTGACGGTGATATGTACTTGCCGCCACGGCCCGGCGAGCGGGAAGCGGAAGCATAGGCCTTGCGCGTGGCCGAAGATCGCCGGGTCCTTCGCGCCACGCTCGTCCACGAGCTCGTTCGTGATAGGGTCGTGGCTGCCTGTACATGCGTCGGAGGAGACGATGACAGGCGGCGCCGGCGCTTCGAGCTTCGGCGCCTTCGCCTCGGTGAGGGCGCTAGCAAACGACGCGGCGCCCGTGAGAGAGATGGAGCACTCGAGCAGCAGCAAGTTCGCGCGGCAGTCGGAAGCGACGGCCACCTTGGAGTGGCGGTGCTTGACCGCGAAGCGGTGCTGCTTGCCTAGGCCATTCATGAGCGGCCGGTCGAGAGCTAAGATCTCGACCACGTGCCCGAGCAGTCCCGCTGCCCTCTCGAATTGCTTCGGCGTTAGCACGCCACCTCGCGCCTCGCGGCACGCTCGCAGGGCGCGCGCTCTCTTCGAGGGGGTGAGGGTGCCGAAGCCGGCGTTCGCCACTAGCCGGGCGCCGATGTGGTCGCCCCAGGTCCCCACGGGGTTCTTGGGGAGGTCGGCCATGAGCACGCCTACCTCCTCGTTGCATTCGATAATGTCTCGAGCGAGCAACGCGGCCCTCTTGCGGCCTAAGCATGGCGACGCCGAGTCGTCCGTGAAGCAGCCCGACCAATAAAGGCGGGCGTGCTCCGGGCCGAGGCGCTCGCGGCGCTCCTTGCAAATGCGCCGTAGCTCCGGGGGATCCTCGAGGGCGAGCTCCGGTTCCCGAGCGTCCGCGCGCGCGCGCACTGGCGTGAACAAGCGGCTGCCGACCGCCGACGCCACATTCGAGACAGGGGAGCGGCCCATATTGGCGACCAACTCCCCGACGAGGCAAACGGCGTATTCGCCCCCCACCTTCGCCACCGCGTGGAACTGGCTAGTCCAATACTCATCGGGGTGAGTACCGAATTGCCAGAACCACCAGCGGAAGTCCGTGATAATCACGAACACCCACTGGTTGACTTGGCGAGCGATGGCGAGGAGGGTTGCCATCGCCTGGTACACCGTGGCGGGGGAGTGCTTCCTCTCCTTGTGCCACTTGAAGGGCTCGTCGGCCACGTGGTCGCCGCGCCTCCAACAGCTCCAGCAGAAGAGGCGCCCCCACCAAGTGTGGGCGCCTCGAGTGGAGTCGGCAACTTTTGCGCCGCAGAAGTCGCACCTCGAGCCCCACGCCGTCACCTTGAAGGGCGTCGAGGGCGGCGCCGTGCCTTCGCGCGGTTGCATAGGCCCCGCGAGCTCGTTGAATGAACGGCACGTGGGGCCCGTGGGCTCGCCGTGAGGCGCCTCTCTCGTCTGGGGGAGGCCGTATGGCCATGACCCATTCGAGATTCGGCGCTTTTCAAACACCTTGTCCTTCTTGTCCACTGCTCCAACTGGCGAGGTCCACGCTGGAAGGGTTCTTACCGGCCATATTCGCGGCGGCTTCTTGCGCGCCGCCTCGGAGTTGCGAGCGCGAGCAAGGGGGCCCGTGAGCCAGCGGAGCGGCCGCAACTTGTACATGCCGGCCATGCGCAGCTTCGCTATGTCCTCCGCAATCGGGCGCACATGGGTCGCGAGGGACTCCATATTCGCCGCTACCCGCATCTGGCGGGGGCGGGAGGCCTTGTAGCGAAGCCCCTCGAAGACATGGGACAGCAGCTCGAGGTCGTCTGCGGGCTCGAAGACCTCCTTGAGCCTTTCGAGCAGCCACGGCGTGAACGGCGCCCTTGTGGTGTCCATAACCGAGAGGGCGCCGTCTGCCGCCACGTCGAAGATCACGCAGTTGGCTCGCCAAAATCCCACGCCGTCGGCGTGCGGGATCTTCTTGAAAGCGTGCTCGCCTCCGAGCAGATCTGGAGGGGGCGGCGGCGCCGCCTTGAGCCACGCTTTCATTTGGGCTTCCGACGCTCCCGGCGCGATGGGGTGGTCGAAGAAATACTTCTCGCGAGCAACGATCGCGTCGGTGGTCTTGAAGAGCGCCTTGACAAACCAGCCTGCGAGGGCTTCGGTGGCGTGCTTCGGAATCGGCCCAGGCGGGACCGATTGCGGAGGTAGGCGAGCGAGCATCTGGGATGTGAGCGGCAGCGGTTCCGGGACCGAGAGGAGGTCGGGGAACGGCGCCCACATGGCTTCCGGTGGCATCTGGGGCAAGCCTTGCGGCGGGGGGGTGACGTCGCCCGCTACCGCCGCCACCGAGGCGACGGTGGCGGACCACTCGCGCATCCGCCCGTCGCCGCGGTCTAGCTCAGCTAGCGCCGCCTTGAAGCCGCTTGCCTCGAGCTTGTCACGCTCCATGAACGCGGCCCACTCGAGAGCGGCTTCGCTTGACGCCTCCGCTCGGGCCCATTGCCTCGCATCGGCGTTGGGCACGAGGGGCTTGGGGGGCCCCGAGACCCCTACGATCGCCGCGTCGCCTCCTACTGGTTCGAAGACGTGCCGGAGGCGTCGCAGCGCCAGCGACGCATAGACTCGCCGCTTCGACGCTCCTAGCTGCGCCTCCGAGAGCCACGCCGGGCGAGACGAGTTTGGCGGCTCGGTCGGCAGGCCGGCCGAGCACGGGAGATGATCGGAGGGGGCAACGAACACGAAGTGGCGCTCCTCTCCGGAGGCGTGCGTATGGGCGAGCATAGGTTCGCTCCTGCACGCGAGGAGGGAGGCGACTGCGGCCGCTGCCTTGTCGAGGTCGGCAGCGGCGGCCACCTCCACCCCGAAGTAAGTTCCTTGGGGTAGGAGGAGCACGGGTACGCCGTGAAGCTGCATCGCGGGGATGAGGATAACACATCGGCGCGGCAGCTTCTCGGGAAGGGTGGGCGCCAGCAGAGCCGCCGCCGCGAGCGCTAGCGCAGAGAGAGCCTTCCCTCTGCGCTCTTCCTCCTCCAGAGAGGGCGCCGAGCAGATGCCCGGCGCCTTCCTAACGGGAGGGACAGCGAGCTTCGCGCGAAGGGCCGATGACCAGGCCCTCACGTGCGCCGCCGCGAATTGCGGCGGCGTCGACGCGCGCGCGATCGAGCGGAGGTCGTGGGGCAAGTCGTCGAAGTCATGGTGGTTAGAGCGCAGGGCTCCCTCGGGCCGCCCCGTTGGCGGCGCCGGGTTGACGCGCCGCAACCACCAATGCCACTCCTTCTTGAGGGGCACCCCAAAGTCCGCCAAGGAAGTGCGGACCGAGGGGGGGCCAAAGACGTACTCCAGGAACGAGGGGGGTTGTTCTAGGGCGACGGAGTCCGCCGCCCCTAGCAGCCATGCGAAGTGTATGACTGCCGCCTCGAGCTTCCTGGAGAGCATGTGGCCTCGCCACCTTGCCACAGCTGAATTGGCGGCGGCTATGGTGGCGGTGTGGCAGTCGGGGTTGCCCGTGGCCATAGGGATGGACCACGGGTACGCCCGCCACCAATCCTCCACGTCCCCGATGAAGTGGATGGAATCCTTCGCGGGGGGCGTGGTGGAGGGCCTGTTGGCGACCGAGGCGGCACTGAAGCCAGCCGCGGCCCACTCGTTCCTGAAGGCGCCCGTGTGCTCATGGAGCGCCACGGCGCTGAAAGGAGCGGCAACATAAGCCTCGAGTGATTGCAGGGCCCCGGGGGTTCGCGAGTCGAACTCACCTAACCAACGCACCGGGTCCCCTTTCGCCGGCCATCTGGCGTTCGCTGATTGGGCGGCGAGGAGGGTGGAGGATGAGGCGGCGAGGCAGGCCTCACGCGAGCAAGGCGCCGGGGGTTGGAGGTGGGCTTCGGCGCAGGTGGCGAACCCGTGTGGGCAGCGCACTGCGCACTTGGCGCCTCCACGCGTCCACCACGGGGGGGTGGAAGAGGGCGAGCACTTCGTGCATAGCACGAGGGTGTGCTTGAGGGGGAGCACTCCCGCCGCGAGTTGCCACGCGTTGTGATGGCACATAGACAGCACGGCGGGGGGTAGGACTGCGGCGGTGACCGGCCCCGCGGATCTCGCCGCATGCTGGGCAGGAGCTGGGCGAGGCGGCGAGATCTCCTCGATTCGAGGCGGGGAGGGCGGCGATGGTGGGGTGGCTAGCAGTTGCGGCGCGAGAGCGCTGCAGCTGTCGGCGGCGAGGGGCTGGGCGGCCTTGAGGTTCCCGGCGTCGATGGCCTCTTCGACGCCGAGCGGCTGAGACTTGGGGGGGCTGGGCTTATGCGCGGGATGCGCCGCCGCCTCCTAGTCGTCGCCCGTATCCTTCGCCGCCCGCTTCTTCTTGCGCTTCTTGTCCTTCTCGCCGGCGTCCTTATCCGCCGCGGCCTCGGCTGCGTCCTCGCCGCCACCGCGCTTCCCCGCGCCCCCTCGGCCGCCGCCGCGGCCGGCGCCGCCGCGGCCTTTGCCGCCGCGAGCACTGGCGCCCTTGCCTTTGGCGCCCGCTTCGGTGAGGAGGCTCGCGGGATCGAGCACCTTCGTCGAGTGGACCCTAGAGAAGTGCTTCGGGAGGTTATGGGCGCAGTTGGCGCCCCCTGTGCAATAGGCGTCGCGCTGCACGCTGTTAGGGAGCAGCGCCGCTGGGCAGACAGTCTGTAAGTCCAGCGGGCGCGGGCCCTTGGCACTGCACCACCTCGCGCCGTGAACCGTGTTCAACCACACGCCGCCTGAGTCATATTGGAGGGAGTGCGCGAGGGCGCCGCGCTGCCCCTGCCCCCCCCCGCCTTGGGGGGGGGCTTGCGAGTACTCCGATGGCGTTCGAGTCTGAGCTTGGAGGGTTGCGAGCGCCGCTGTTGTTAGGGGCGCCACCGCCAGCGAGCCTACCATCGAGCCCGCTTGCGAGACGGACGGGCCCACGGAGATGACCGAGGACCCCGTGTGTGAGGCCGGCGGCCAGGCGGTGCCAGCTCGCGCCGCCGCCATCTCCGTCGCCCTTGAGAGGCGGATGTACTTCTTCACGTCGCCCTCCATCTCGCCGAGGAGGTCCTCGATGTCGACGAGAGCGTCCTGGAATCCGCACCCTTCCTCGGCGAAAGGCGTCGGGCGCACCGCGTTGATGGCGGGGGAGTCAATGGCTCCTCTGATGCGACCGGCGAACTCCACAAAAGCGCATACCGCCGCCTCTTGCAAATCCATTCTGCAAGAGTTCTTCGCACCGGCGAAGTCAAAAGGCTGGCCGGCGTAATTGGGGATGACATCGGGGATGAGGTCGAGCCGCTCGGTGTACCTTTCGAGCGTGCGCATCACCGCCGCGATGGACTTGTCCTCGGAGCCTCCGTACCCTATGAAGCCGAAGAGGCGGACCATGTGGTCCTTGCCATACTTCAGCATGAAGGGGTGCGTGAACAAGGCCGCCGGATTCGCCTTCGCGAGGTCATCGAGCGCCGGCTGGACCGCGTGAGCGCCGATGTACTTCTTCACCATCGGCCCCACCACCTCCAGCCACGGGTTGAAAGCGAGTGCCCCATTTGCGGCCCACTCAGCTTTGACCATCTTCATGGGCAAGGTGCACTTGCCCCCTTGATCCAATGAAGAGTACCATCCAGTCTGCTTATCGCCCTTGGAGTCCACGCACAGGTGGCGCTTGAACGCCTGCACGATCGCCGCCTCCGCTTTGCACGAGGCGTAGGTCTTCAGGTGCGTGAGGGAGGGCGGCTTGCCGGCCAGGTACTGCCACCCCACCATAGACTCCAAGGTTAGCATGGTCCTTATGATGCGGTGCTTGATCAAGGGCACCACATCGTCCTTGTGGAGCTCGTCCAACAATTCCTTCGTAGAGCTCCGTGAGGTTAGCATTGCCGTGTCCCTCGCGGGGTCAACAGGCATGGCTCCCTCTGCGGACTCGCTCTGGGTGGAGGGCTTGTGCTGCAGCACCTTGAGCATAGCCTTTGCCCTTTGCTCAATGGAAGCTGCCCCCACCCTCAGCTCCGGGTCTGAGTCGACGATACCAATGAGGCCTTCCACCTTGGAGTTGAGGGCCGAAAGGGACTCGTACGTCGGCTTGCCCTCCACTAGCATGGACACCAACGACCATGCATCCGAGGAAGAGCACGAAATTGTGAAGAGTTCCACCAGGGAGGGGTAGGCCAGGTTCCAGGCGTCCTTGAACCTCGTCTGCACCGTGTCCTCGGGCTTGTACCTATAAAGCTGTGCCTCGTCGAAGATGCGCGCCGGCGGGCAGTAGATGATGAACCTAGCCTCTGGCACGCGCGTCTTGATAGCTCCGACGACCACAGCCGCCTGCCTTGCAGGCCTCTTGCTTTGGACATCTGGCTGCTGCGACACAGCCTCTCCAAACAACTCCGAGACTGCGTCCACGAAGTCGTCCGTGAGGCGCCCAGCAGGGGTGTAGCGGTTCGGGAGCAGGTTGATCAGAGCTGCTAGCACCACTGCATCATTGCCCGCGTCCACCCCTGACTGCACCAGCAATTCAGGCACCCATGCGGTTTCTTGGGTGAGTGAATTTGCTGCGGTGGCTGGCAGCGGGTGGAAGGCCGACGCGCGCGAGAAAGTGAACTCTTGCGGGTGGTCGCGCCTCTGCTCGCGGACGAACGACACAAAGTAGTGTAGCGCCGCGCGCATCGAGCCGCGGGGCTCTGTGTCCATGCCCAACATTAAAGCAGAGCGGATCACTGCTTGAATGGAGGACAAGGACCAGCAGACGAGCTGCAGCTGCGTCGCTCCGAGCTGCTCCCTGTCGACGAAGACTGCCGCTGTGACCGCGACTTCGAGCTCGCGCAGCGTGACCGAGGTCGCGCCGCCCGACATCAGGCTGAGCACATGGGCTTGGCCAAGGACCAGCGGAATATCTGGGCCAGAGGCAGCAAAATTTGCTGCCGTCTCGCGCCCGTTGCCCGCGGACAGCCTCAGGTCGATCATGGCAGGCGTCGGCACGGCAGCCATGGCACTGTAGCGCGCGCGCGAGGCGAAAAGAAAGCTAGAGCCTGCGGCTCGACAGCACGACTCGGAAGACCGAAAGCGCGGCAGCGCTGAGGAATTCCTTGAGTGGCTAATACCCTGAAGTAACGACTTCTAGGGTCTTGCCTATGCTAGCTTTCCATGTGCTACGTTGTGTCACAACATGAGTGCGCGAGAGCGATCGAAGCCTAGGGTGCTAATGCTTCCTAGGGGATCTGGGCGCTGGCACTTGGCGTGTGCCTTCACATGGATGCTAGGAGAGTGCTGTCCTAGCTGCGCGACTACTAGTGTATTCCCGAAAGATAGTGCTTCGCACTATCAAACCGGAATCCCATCGTCGCCGCTTTCTAGTATGGGTTGAGTGTTAGCTCCAAAACCAGGCTAGACATGCTCTACGACATGCTATGGGGGGGGGGCTGGCTCATCGATATGCGATCGATAGCCCTAGACCCTACCTTCAGTCACACAGTGGCTGCCATTACACGTACTGACGCTAGGAACTACGTCTAATGTACGAGTACATATAACAGTCAACCTAAGAGGTGTGGGCGGGTGGGAGAAAGAAAGCTAGAGCCTGCGGCTCGACAGCACGACTCGGAAGACCGAAAGCGCGG
>OJAQ01000227.1_pt1 | contig 10674 bp, 8 predicted proteins | sample 1589731 | NCBI WGS metagenome assembly OJAQ01 (sample SAMN05416733, study PRJEB24817) | seawater metagenome | isolation source: Sea water | place: Canada:Atlantic | collected 2013-07 | reverse complement strand
TATCTGACTGGATCTTATCCCCTGCGATTTGACGGCAACGGTCCGATTGCCAATATCATGGTTGGGATGCAGGTTCAGGGGCTCCCCGTAGCCTATATCAACAACCGCAACCACAAGATAAACGCCGTCACTCTGCAGGATGCAAACCGCGTCGCGCGCCAATTACTTGATCCCGATGGTTTACATTTCGTGGTTGTGGGGCGGCCTGAGGGCTTGGATTAATCCCAACGTTTATGACAGCAATTGCGGCAAGATAACCCCTGTTGCCAGTCGTCTTGCTTGACCGTGTAAACACTTAGAATCTTGAGAGGCCAGTTTTGAAACGTCAGGGCTGGCATCGCGGACGCCTTAGAGTCTGGTTCAAAACTAAACGCTTACTTTCAGGATCTTGCGAGATAGCGGGTGACGCGTCGAATGTGGGCAATGAGGATCCAAGCCTGTGCGCTGGCGATAGATTTATCCCAATCTTTTGACAGGCGGCGGCAGCGCCCCAGCCCTGCGAAGGTTCGCTCAACCACCCATCGCCTGCGTAAGACCTCAAAGCCCTGCGCCGTATCGGAGCGCTTGACGATCTGCACAGTCCAGCGTCTGATGACCTTCAGGGCGTCTCGCAGTTTGGGGCCCGCAGAGCCGCCGTCCGCAAAGACGTGGCGCAGCATGGGATAGCGCGCGGCGACAGCCTTCAGCACATCCAGCGCGCCGTCACGATCCTGAACCCCGGCGCTATGGACCTCGAGCCCTACGCGCACTCCGGTCGTATCGGTACCAATGTGGCGCTTGCGGCCCTTGATCTTTTTTCCGGCGTCATATCCTCTAACCCTGCCACTTTCTGTGGGTTTTACACTCTGACGATCGATGACCCCGGCTGTCGGATGGGCGTGTCGGCCCTCGGCAAGGCGCGCGGTTTTGACCGGTTCGCGGTTCATCTCATCAAGCAAGTGCATCATTGCGCCAAGCGTAGAAGGAGCCGCGGACGGTAGAAACCGGCGGAAAGTCGTTGGGCAGCATGCGCCACTGGCAGCCAGTCGTCGCAACATAGAGGATCGCGTCGAACACATCGCGCAGATACGTCGTTCGCGGGCGGCCCGTTCTCCTGAGCCGCGGCACTAGGGGGGTGATCAGCGCCCCTTCCGCGTCGGTCAAATCGCTTGCGTATCTGTCGCCCTCTCGGGCATGTTGGCGGCGGGTGAGTTCGGTCCAGGCCATGGGGGTCTCCGTTCAGATTTGTAACTGAACTGAACCACAACCTGCTGAACTCAATCAATTGGTTTTAAATCAGGCTCTGAGAGAATATGGTTATCCCTGGGAGATATCTGCCTATTCCCCTGGTACTCAATTCGACGGGCACTCTCGTAACTGAAAATATCCGTAAAGCACTAAATTCTATCAATAAAATTTGATTAATGGGAAAATCTGTGGTTTTGTATCAAGAAAATAATATAAAATATTGATATGGTACTAAAACGCCTGTTTATCGTGCCGTTACTTATGATAGGACACACGGGAACGCCCTTACACATTCCTGTAATACTAAGATCAAGCATTTGCTTGAGAAAACCCTAAGGCTTTCGCACGGTGCAACGTGTAACAGCTGAAGGGATACAGCCTAAGGCTTACGTATGCTGCCGCATGCATTAGCTGAAGGGATACAAATTGGGTCTAACGCATGGTGCAACATGTGTTGGCTGACAAACGAAAATCCTAAGGTCATGCTCTGTTGCAAAGTTTATTGACTGGACATTTAGATAACTAAAGCAGGTCCGTATCATGCGGGCCTGTTTTACGTTGGTGCTGCCGAATTAACGTTTGTAAAATATTGAATTGAGCACGGTACATTTATCATCTTTTAGATCTATTGTGGCGGATTCAACAGTTTCAGCATAATCATTTCTTCCGACATTCGATGATAACAGAACGCTTCACGCGCAATTGTAATAAGGTTGAAGTGCTCAAGTGGGTGATCGCAAGGATGCAGCCCAACGGCATCAAGGATAAGCGTGAGGACGCGCCACAGAACCAAGCCATAACTATAAGCTGGCAAGGTAGTGATGTTGCAGTGAGCACAACAGATAACAGCTAAGCTTTACCAGGGACAGAATAGAACAGACCAGGGACTACGATTGACCAGGCAAGATTGAGATGCAGGGGATCAGAGGGATAGTGGGGATAAGGTGTAGATCTCCGTATTCCTCAGCGCACAGGTGAGCGAGCTACGCGCAGGAATTCAGCTCAGATCGAGCCTAGTCGGGATGCTTGCGACCAAGCCGCGACCCAGGACGGCCAAGCGCCTGTAATCATTGGCGTAGGTGACGGGTAATAACCCTGTTTCTGCATTGTGGCGTTTCCTGAGCGCCTGCCCCCCCCCAAAACCAACCCGCCGGGGCTATAGACATATAAACACTTCGGAAGCTACTCCACACTCTCTCACACTCCCTCACACACTGAGCCCCATGAAAATAGATCCCCTACAGTCCCAGGCCGCTACAGGCTGAGCTACACGATGCTCTGAGCGAGAAGCGTTGGGCTGTTGTTGTTATGCATCGCCGTGCTGGTAAGACTGTCATGGCTATTAATCATCTTCTGAGGGACGCTATTCTTTGCACCAAGAATAATCCTCGGTTCTTTTACATTGCGCCTACATATAGCCAGGCAAAGAGTGTTAGCTGGGATTTATTGAACGGCTCTAATATTAAGTTAGAGAAACTTATAGTTTCGATGTTGTCGTAACGACTAAGGTCGAGACGCTGTACTTTACGCTACTATTAAGGATGTTTTAGCTTATCCAATGACTTTTAGACCTAAGTATTGGTGGTTGCAGGGATGGCGTACTTGTATGACTAGCATAGCTTCCAACCATCCCTACTTCGGTTCTGGTGCAACAAAGCCGATATATTAATAACGTCTAGATGTTGAGTTATTTATATTTATAACTACTTTATTTTGAATTTTTTAGGTATTATTTTTTCAGTGGAAACAACGTCAGGCAGACATCTTGCATTTGGAATGGAACATACTCAGATAGCTCTTTGAGCCTGAGGAGTGTCGCTGAGCGTCTTAATGAGATGAATGTACAACCATATCAAAGAAAGACAGTTAGTATGCTAATTAGTTATCGTGTTTGAAGGCTGCGTCCTGATCCTTTAATCAATTGCTCGTAGGCTGAAGTTTATGTGAGGGGACTTGTGATGACGTGCGGCTGGTTGCTTATTTCTTGTATGTAAAAATTGTATGTAAAAAATAACATATTTACTAAAATACTCATTCCCTGTGCCGTTACTCTTTATAGGACATACGGAAACAATTACTCAAACAGAAAACATCTCTCGATAGCCACTGGTTATTGCAACAATATCGGCTGGCTTTCAGCTCTTTGAAGTTACCTGACAGGGCTAAATGTCTTTGTTAGGGATCAGGAGAGGTTTGCCTGAAGTATAATAGCGATCAATACGTTGTGCAAAGCGTGCTCGTCAAAAAACTCAACCCTAGGCAATTGCTCTTGTGCAAAGTGAGCTAGCCTAAAATAAGGAAGTATTAATATGCAACTCGCAACCAAGACAGAAACTTTTGTAGCTGATGTAGCCGAATTAATTCAGGAAGCTAATCGTGCGCAGAATGCAGATGATCTAAAACGAGCAGAACAGCTTTATTTTCAGGTATTGGATGAGGACCCACTAAATCCTGATGCCAATCACAACTTAGGTATTTTGTACCTTTCCGTTAATCTGTCTAAACAAGCACTTCCATTATTGAGAACTGCATTGGAAGCACATCCAGAGTTTGAGCATTTTTGGGTCAGCTACTTTCATGGATTGTGCTATAATCGTCAATTTTCTGAAGGGCGGGCAATTCTAGCGGCTGGAAAAGAAAATGGGCTGTCTTCTGACACAGTTGCGCGCTTAGAAGAGATTTTGTTTAATGCTCTTGAGGAGATGTAAAGTCTTTACCAGGTCTCTAGAGAGGTCGGGTAGGTGTACAGCATCGTCCCACGACAAGATCAGATCAAAACCGTAAATTAACTAGGCCGTCCGGTGAATGCTGAGCGGTCTTTTTTTATTCTAAAAGATGCCAAATATCCGTTTCCGTGGGGTAGAAGTATTCGTCAGCAGGAGTTGATTGGCCTGCTTCCGCCATTCATCTCTATCTGCTTTAAGGTCGTCTATCTGTTCTTCCGCTGCTTTAAGTAAACGCTCTAAGGCCTCAATTTCCTTACTGTTTCCATCCGTTTCTTTAAGGGTATCGTTCTGTTCAATTTTCACTGTTTCTAGTGGGGTAGGGGGGTATACTCTGTATAATTCGGAGGCATCTATTTCCCACGCCCCATTATCATTCTTAATTGCTGACAATTTCCCACTGGCTATGGCTTTAGTAATTGTAGACTTAGTCTTTCCAACCGCTTTAGCCGCTGTCCCTGCTGTATGTTTCATTATGTATACACCCCAGTATCGTATCGTTCGATTTCACCAGTATACTATCTGTTTCTATGAAACGCTAAGGTTTAATCTCAATCAACTCGTTGGGCTTAATCATCTGCCCATCAAAGGGTTTGAGGTCTGTAGTCTTTAGTGCTGACAACATAGTGATCCTGTACGGTTACCTTTGTGCATTTAATTGTAACAATATACTCAGTGCAACACTATGCAAGGCGGTACAATAAGTAACCATCATCCACTATTACTGTTTCAAAATCAGATAACAGTGACAACAGTACTGCAAATCTACGACCTTCAGGTTATGTGCTTGTCCCAAAATGTGTAGAACAAGAGTGTAAAATGTGTAGAACAGCGTCCCAAAATGTGTATAACAAGATTGAATAATAGTTCAAGATCAATGGCTTAAAAGGTGTGAACTTAAGAACAATAAGAACAATATACACAAGATAAGATTTACTTGGTTGATATACACACAATACGAAGCAAGTATGTGTGTATGAAAATGACAGGAAACACTCTCAAAGCAAAAGTCACAGACTACTCATTAGTTAAACCAAGTGAGTTGATAGACATTGTTGAATTAACCCCACTCAAACTACACGACAAACGCTTGTTTAACGAAATGCTAGCAAATGCGTGGAGTGAAATAGGTGAGGGAAAAGAGCATAGAATACATAAGAGTGATATTACTGCGATAGACAAAAACTTAGAGCGCTTAGAGGAAAGTGTTGATAGGTTGATGGCAACAATCATCAAAACTGTTGTTGAAGAAGGTGGCGAAAAATACAGACGCACATTCACTTTCTTGTCACGCATAGACAACGCAATCAGAGACGATGGTTGGATAAAATATAAGTTCAGTGAAGACGCTGAGCATATGATGTTGAACAGTAATGTATTTGCTAGAATACAGCGTGAAGTGATGTTTGCTTTATCAAGTAGATACTCACTGTCATTGTACGAAATACTAGCTAAACGAGTAAATCTGAAACACACGCAAAACGAAATATTTGAGTTAGATGTATTCCGAAGAATGCTTGGAGTGCCAACAGACAAGTACAAACTAATGTCACACCTACGCACGCGCATATTAGACACTGCGTTTGGCGAAGTGCAGCAACTTACAAATATAGGATGTGCCTATCAGTTAGTACGCAACAGAGGCAAAGGATACACGCACATCAAAGTCATTTGGTTTCCTAAGGATGCAAGTGCTGCGTATGACGCTGAGAAAAACAGAAACAAACCTAAAGTTCAGCAGATAGCAGAACGCAAAGAACAAGCAGCGTTATTACGCAGTGGTGACAAAGCAGCAAAGGCAGTAAAAGCAGGTAAAATATTAGCATTAAAACTAGAAAATGGCAGGTAGTTCAATTTGGAGTAAAACCTAAACTGAATGAAATCCAGATTGCAGAAATGAAACAGAAGCGCAGTCGTGGCGTTATGACTAAGGATTTAATGTCTGAATACCATATTTCTAAAGCATCTGTGTATCGGTTACTGCAAGCAGCGGCGTAGGTTATTATCTTCCCCTGGCGTTCCCTATCGGTAATCGAATGATTCTAGTTGTTTCGAGTCCGTGTGGGGGCACCATCAGGCGTTTAAGACTGTTTAAATAAGTTTAACAGTTTAGGGTTTATTAACATATTGTAATTGTTCATAAAATGCAGACTTCGGATGTCTACTAGGACTATAATCGATGTCTACTAGGACTATACTGCATGTCTACTAGGACTATAGTGTTATGTCTACTAGGACTATACCATCCACAGGGTAGAGATTTAAGCGTCATACAGCGCGTTGGCATCTGTCGGTGGTGGTTAGTCGAAAAATGCAGAGAAGCGTCTGTATAGACATATTTTTGGGGTGAGATCGTAAATGGCGAACATATCACACAATCAGTTGGATTTATTCGTTGCGTCAGCAAGTGACATCAGTCCCAAGGCACATCGTGATTTAATGGCGCGGTGTTGGTTCAACCTATCCAAAAAGAAACGCATCATTCCGATCGAGCACCAATCACACAACTCTTGGGTAAAAGTGAGTGGTAGCGAGAAGCATGGTATTGCGACAATCTTCGATAATGACATTCTAATCTTTGTGATCGCGCAGCTCATGGCAGCGGTAAATGATGGGCGCAAGACAGGGCGAAAGTTCCAATTCACTGGGTATGAATACTTCAAGTTTATTGGTCGAAAAAAGATAGGTGGTAGCGCCTATTCTGATATATGGAAATCACTTGAAAGATTGCACCATACCTTTGTCGAAACTGACATCAGAATGGGCGATAGTAAGCGCATCCACAGTTTTAATTGGTTGTCAGAGATCAAACAGGTTGTTGAAGACGATAAGCACCGTGGATATGAGATTGTTATTCCAGAATGGTTGTATTCATCCGTTGTCGATAACAAAATGGTTCTAACCATTGATGATGACTATTTCTCAATCAAAGGCGGTCTTGAGCGTTGGTTGTATATGTTCGGGCGTAAATCCACCGGACACCAACAATCTAGTTGGACAGAGAGCACCAGGAACATTTACCAGAAATCTGGTTCCCTTGGATCATTCAGCGAGTTTAATCGTCAGATCAAAAATATCATCGAAAAAGACAATTTGGTTGGATACCAGATTGGCCGTGTAGATACCTACAGCAAGCACAGGACTGATCGCGCACTGGCGTTTCATAATCGCGATCTGATTGGAGCACCGATTAGTGGTAAAAGGCGCACTAGCGGAGAAACAAAACATCGTAGGGAATTGTGATATGACAGACGAAAATAAACGGGTTCTATTCTGGCTCCAGCGGTAGGGATCGAACCTACTGGCAATTGATTAACAGTAGACTGCTCTACCGCTGAGCTACGCCTCGTCATTACCAACGACGTCCTCTGGTCAGGACACAGCCTTCAAACGTCTTACGGAATTTGCAGACCAACTACCCTTTCCTGATATGGTTGGGACATTCATCTGATTAAGACGTTCAGCAATGCTCCTGAGGCTCAGAGAGCAGTCTGGATCGATCTTCTGCAGCATTGGCAACCTATCTGCTGCACGGCGCCTGTATAGCGCTGTACGGGCCTCTGAGGCCTTCTTAGCGTCTTCTGCAGTGCCAGTGCGCCCTACGAACTTATCGCCTCTGTATGCCCCTAATTGGACTCCTCTAGCCTTAGCCGCTGCCAGCGCATCCTTTGTCCGTTTGCTGATCGCCTCACGCTCCTGTTCAGCAACCAGTGCCATGATCCCAATAGTAAGCCGATTAGCCTCTGGCATGTCTGCCGCTATGAAATCTATCCCCGCATCTTTAAGGCTGAGCAGGAAGGCAGCATCTCTGGTCAACCTATCGATCTTAGCCACCACCAGAGTAGCCCCAGAGGCTTTGCAGAGATCGATGGCTTCAGTCAGTTTTGGGCGCCGGTTGTTCTTTCCGCTTTCAATCTCCACCAGTTCTTCAATCACGTTCCAATCACCGCCGTTCAGGTAATCCTCAACGGCTTTACGTTGGGCTTCTAAACCCAATCCAGACTGCCCCTGCTTCTGTGTTGAAACCCTCAAATAACTAACGAAACTACCCTTCGCCATAACTGTTACACTCCATCATACCAAGATATGACAATACGTAACAGTCACAATATCATTGGTAAACCATCTTGTTTGAGGGCATGTGCCGCCCCACCCCCGCCGGGCATCGTATATAACCCCAACCTAATTTGGGGAATTTTTAGAAGTGTTAATAGGATAAGGTTAAAGTAGACAGTTGAAAGTGGGCTTTGGTTAATCAAGAGGTTTGGCGGTGATTAATTATACTGCGCGTCGTTCAAAGCCCAGTAGCCTTTGGTGCCTTCAGCTTCTTCATTTTCTTGAACCAAATCCCAAGGTGTTTTGCCGTCTTTGCTTTTTGCCTTCGCGTCTGCCCCAGCTGCTAGTAAAACTTCGATGTTATCTGATGTACCACTAGAAGCCGCCCAGTGCAGTGGTGTCCAGTCATCGTCTCCTCGCGCCATGACGCTAGCCCCCGCTGCCAACAATGCTTTAATATTTAAATCTGAGCCACCAGAGGCGGCCCAGTGTAGCGGTGTCCAGCCACTCCCCCCTCGCGCCATTGCATCCGCTCCAGCAGTTAATAAAATTTGGACGCTTGCTGCCGTGTTGCTAACCGCAGCGTAGTGTAGCGGTGTTCTGCCAGTCTTTGTCCGCTCCATGACATCTGCTCCAGCTGCTAACAAAGCCTGTATATTTTCAGGGCTACCACGAGAGGCAGCCCTATGCAGAGGAGTTCGACCGCCCTCGGTTTGCGCTGAGATGTCTGCACCAGCAGCCAATAATGCTAGAATTATTTTTGGACCACCACTGATAGCTGCACAGTGCAACGGTGTTTCGCCATTTTCTGCCCGTACCGTTACGTCTGCATTAGCAGCCAGTAAGGCTTGTACATTTAGTGTTTTATCCGACAATGCAGCATCATGCAGCGGTGTTTTTCCCCACTTATCCCGAGCCATCAAATCAGCTCCAACTTCTAACAAGGCTTGGACATTGGCTAAATTACCACTGGAAGCCACCAAATGTAGTGGTGTCCGTCCAAAATCATCCTGCTCCGTGAAATCTGCACCAGCAGTCAAAAGTGTTGGTACATTTTTAGAGTTGTTCCATTGAGTGGAACCATAAAGGGGTATAGGTTGTTTTTTGTCCTGTGTCATATCGTTATTAGCTCTATTTATTGTTTAAGAACTGAGAACACTTTGCCCACAAACCAAACCTCAACATCAATGTTATTGGTGCGACGCGCATGGCGGAACTTCTTACGTTACTCAGTTGAGATGGTAGCAGACCTCGGCCTTAGCTCAACAAATATGTTCAGCACAAAAAATGTTGGGTGAAATTACCCACTAAGTTCAACAGGGGAAAAATCCCTTAACCTAGCTCCCCTACTCAGGGAGCGACCGCAGGTTGCTAACTAATGAGCTCGGATGAAGGCACCATTTTTAATGGATCAGGCGGTAGAAATCTAACTTATTAATCAATTAGCCATGGGTTTAACCCCCACTACTGAAATGCGATATTTCTTATTATTAACAAATCACTAATAGAAATTTTTTGTTTTTTACTAAATCATTTACTTATGGGGCCGTTACTATTTTTAGGACACACGAACAAGACATCACAAACATCAAATATCTAGCAGATCCCTAGGTTTCTGCAACGATACCCGCTGGCTTGCAGCTCTTTGAGATCACCGTAATAGCCTCGGTTATTACAGCGATATCGGTTGGCTTACAGCTATCAGAAATTACCGCAATAGCCTCGGTTATTGTAACGATATGCGCTGGCTTACAGCTTCTTGAAACTACCTTGCAGGGCGAAAAGCTTTCGGCAGGGATCGGGGAGGTTTGCCTAAAGCATAAACAAAGGTCAATGCGCTGTGCAAAGCGCGCTGACCAAGCCCCTAAGGCCTCAGCACTGTGCAAGGTGCACTGGCCATCAATCTTAAACTTAAGGCCAACGCCACTGTGCAAAAGTGAGCAGGCCACAAATAAGGAATTTCAAAATGGCACTCGCAATCGCAACCAACAACGCAGCTCTTAATGCCGCCGCCTCAGCCTCCAGCGTCAACCGTGACATGGAAACATCGATGGCGCGCCTGTCTTCGGGCAAGCGCATCAACTCAGCCTCTGACGATGCGGCTGGTGTAGCCATCAGTTCAAGACTATCCGCAGAAATTCGTGGCACGGATCAAGCCATCCGCAATGCCCTTGACGGGCAAGCCTTGATCGATACTGCAGAAGGTGCTCACAGCGAAATCGAAAACATCCTGCAGCGGATGCGGGAAGTTGCCGTCCAAGCGGCCAACGACACCAACAACGACCAGGACAGGCTGAACCTTCAGGCTGAAATTGACGCACTAGTTACTGAGATAAATCGTATTGCTAGTACGACTACATGGGCTGGTGAAAAGCTGATGGAGGCCGAGCTTGGAACAGACTTCTCATTCCAAGTAGGTGCTAAGACTGCAGCCCCCAACCAAATCTCTATCAAGATTAACGGAATGGGCTCACATGCTCTTGGCTTGAAAGCCGATCCCGCTGACCCAGCACCAGCTGCTCCTGCTGATTATCTCGTACGCCAGGCAACTGTGTCAGGAACTGGTGTGGTTACAGAAAATAATGGAAATACTTCCGTCACGTTACAAGACCTTACCGCCACTAGTGCTGATCATTCACCAGTAATAACAACTGTCTCTTATACACAT
>OJAQ01000219.1_pt1 | contig 11103 bp, 9 predicted proteins | sample 1589731 | NCBI WGS metagenome assembly OJAQ01 (sample SAMN05416733, study PRJEB24817) | seawater metagenome | isolation source: Sea water | place: Canada:Atlantic | collected 2013-07 | reverse complement strand
TAAGGTAGTATCTCCAATGGATCTTTTCGGTGTATTTACAATTCTTTCAAAAGCCAAATCATCATTTTTTTGATGAATTAGTCTGAGATAGCAAAGTGCGTCTTTAATTTCCGCTCTTTCATAAAATTTTACTCCACCAATGACACGATAGGGAAGTCCTATTCTAATAAACCTTTCTTCAAATTCCCTAGTTTGAAAAGATGCCCTGACTAAAATAGAAATATTATTTAGTGAAAATTGTTTTGTAAGTTCTTTTTCAATTATATCAGAAGTACCACTTGCCTCATCACGACCATCACTATAGGAATTAATCCATACTTTTTCACCATCGTTAAAATCAGACCAAATTTTCTTTCCTAGTCTATCATCATTGTTGGATATTAAAGAGGAGGCAGTGTTTAGAATATTTTTAGTTGATCTATAGTTCTGCTCAAGCTTAATTGTTTTAGTATTGGAATAATTTTTTTCAAAATCTAATATATTTTTAACCTCCGCACCCCTCCAACTGTAAATGGATTGATCATCATCTCCCACCACACAAATATTTTTAGTATCTCCAGTTATATAATTAAGCCATAGGTTCTGTATAAAATTGGTATCTTGAAACTCATCAACCAGAATGTATTTAAAGTTTCTTTTAAAGGACTCACGTATTTCTTTAAAATTTTTAAAAATAGTAACGCAGTGTAGAATAAGATCTCCAAAATCAACACAGTTCATCATCTTAAGACGCTCTTGATAAATCCTGTAAATTTTTAAAGCATTAATTTTAGAGTAGTCTGATGGACTAGCTTTTATTTCAGAAGGAGTAAGAGCTTTATTCTTCCAATGATCAATCAAGTGAGCAATAAGTTTAGGAGGGTTTTTTTTGATATCAATGTTTTCTGCAGCTAAAATATTTTTAATTAGTTTTAATTGGTCCAGAGTATCTAAAATAGTAAAACTTGGCTTTAACCCAACGGCTTCTGCATGTTTTCTAAGAATTTTGTTACTAATAGAGTGAAAAGTTCCGAGCCATGGTACTGAATTAGTATTACCTACCACCAAACCCTGAACTCTTTCTCTCATTTCGTTTGCTGCTTTATTGGTAAAGGTTACGCAGAGTATTTGATTGCTGAAACATTTTTTACTTTGAATTAAATGAGTTACTCTCGTAGTCAGTACTTTTGTTTTACCAGAGCCAGCACCTGCAAGAATAAGCAGAGGCCCATCAGTATGTAAAACAGCCTCTTTTTGTTGATTATTTAAAGTATTTAAGTAATTTGGACCTGTGGCACTCATGTTCATTAATTAAATTATTAAAAATTAAATACAACAAGAAAAAATGAAAAAAGAATTTTCAGCTAGTAAATTTTTTTTAAAAGTAGCAACCCTCATTGTTATATTTTTGGTTGTAATTTTTGCTGCTCCGTTAGCCCTCAATATAAATGATTACAAAAGTGACCTTGAGAATAAATTATCTACAGCGCTTAATACAAATATTAGAATTGAAGGCGACATTGCGTATACATTTACTCTAGGGCCCAAATTAAGACTTAAAAATATTAGTTTCGATGCAGGGGAAGGCAATACTTTAGATGGCAATATAGAAAATCTCCACTTCAATGCCAATCCATTTAAATTATTCAAAAAAGAATTTTCATTTAAAAAATTTTCTATAGCAAATGGCTCCCTTTCTGTATCTGAAGATTTTTTTAAATCCTATATTCAAAATAAACCACAATTTGAAAAAATTAGCTTTGAAAACATGGACATTAAGATTGTTAATAAGCTTTCAGAAATAGAATTCGATAGTAACAATGGGGTATTTTTATTTAATTCTCAAAATTTAGTTACTGCCAAACTACAAGGGACATTCTCCAATCTTCTATATAATTTGAAGTATAAAAATAATAAATTGGAGATTTCCATCCCGGAAATAAAGCTATCTTTAGAGCATGTAAGACGAGACTTAACTAATAATAATGGTTTTGTTAAAATTAAGTTTTCTGAGAAATTGTTATTTCCCGGCTTTCGCAACACTTACATTAAGTCAGATATATTACTCGCTAATAGTAAGTTAGAATTGAATAATGCCAAAATATCATCTGCCATTTACAATGGTATAGGAAAAGTAAGTTTGCAGAAAAATAATGGCTTGGCATTTATTAACGCGGATTTAAAATTTGGAAGATCTAATTTTTCAAGGGCATCCGAATCGGATTGGGTTTCTTTTTTTAATAAAGAAATATTTCAGATAGCATCATTAATGAATGGTAATTTTAAAATTAATTTTCAAAATGTATTTTTGGATCGAAATTATTTTGACAATATAGATTTAGACATTTCTTTAAACGGAGGAGATATTGTTTTGAATAGAATTCAATTCAGCTCTGACAAAAATTATTTAGTTTTGTCTGGTAGATTTGTTCAAGAAAACAAAGATCTTCTTTTATTTTTTGACAGTGCCTTTAAAACTAAACAGCTTAAAAAATTCTGTTTCCAAACATGCGAATCCAAACCGACAACTAACAGTTATTCCATGAAAGCCAAGGGAGTCCTTAGTTTGAAAAATTCTAAATTTACTATAGAGAGTTTTTTTTCTGACAAGGAGTATAGTCAGCCTCAAATTGTGGATCTAAATCAAAGATTGAAGACTATTTTTTTTGGTGATCTTGCAAAAACGTTTGATCTTAAAAATTACTTTAAATTATATTAATTATTTTGGGTGAGTCATCTTTTTAGGATTCATAATCTTCATATAATCTTTTTCATTTATCAATCCAGTTTTTAAGGTTTCTTCTTTTAAATTAGTTCCATTTTTATGAGCTGTTTTGGCAATCTTACTTGCGTTGTCGTATCCAATTTTAGGAGCCAGAGCCGTTACTAACATTAATGATTCATTCAACAATTGCTCAATTCTTTTTTTATTTGGCTTAATTCCTTTGACGCAAAAATTAACAAAGCATTGAACAGAATCTGCTATGAGGTCAATAGACTGAAGAATGTTGTGTGCAATTAACGGTTTAAAAACATTTAATTCAAAATGACCATGTGATCCTGCCATAGTAATTCCATTGTGATTTCCAATCACCTTTACGCAAACCATGGTAACTGCCTCACATTGAGTAGGATTAATTTTACCTGGCATGATAGAAGAGCCCGGTTCGTTTTCAGGAAGAGACAATTCTCCATATCCTGCTCTTGGACCTGATCCCAAAAATCGTATGTCATTTGCAATCTTCATTAATGCAACGGCTGTTGTATTGAGAGTTCCTGAAAAATTTACAATTGAATCATGTGCTGCCAATGCTTCAAATTTGTTTTTGGCAGTATGGAAAGGAAGTTTAGTTATCTTTTTAATTTCTGCAGCTATTGTTTTGTCCCAACCTTTTCTTGAATTAATACCAGTTCCAACAGCAGTACCTCCTTGTGCTAAAGGATAAATTTCAAGTAATGCTCTTTTAATTCTAGTTAATGATTTTGAAACTTGCATATGATAGCCAGAAAATTCCTGGCCCAGTGTTAAAGGAGTAGCGTCTTGTAAATGGGTTCTTCCTATTTTGACTATATCTTTAAATTCTTTAGTTTTTTTAGCCAAAGCTTTTTCCAACAAGCTAATAGCTGGTATAAGTTTTTTGTTAGCTTGAATCGCAATCGCGATGTGCATGGCAGTAGGAAAGGTATCATTGGTAGATTGAGCTTTATTAACATGATCATTAGGATGAACTGGTTTTTTACTTCCCATTTTTCCACCAAGCATTTCAATTGCTCGGTTAGCAATAACCTCATTAACATTCATATTAGTTTGTGTTCCGGAACCAGTTTGCCAGACCCTAAGTGGAAAATTATCATCTAATTTTCCAGAAATAACTTCTTCAGAGGCTTTAATAATAGCTTTGGAAACTTGCGGAGTAATATCTTTATATTTTGCGTTGACGATTGCTGCAGCTTTTTTAACTATGGCAATAGAGTGAATTAACTCAATGGGAACGTTGACTTTACCTATTTTAAAAAATTGTAATGATCTTTGAGTTCCAGCTCCCCAATACTTGTCACCAGGAACTTTAATTTTACCAAAACTATCTGATTCAATTCTTGATGCCATAAGAGATATTTTATATCACTATATTACTTACTTTTTAATAAATATTATGAATGTTTTAATAATAGGAGCAACTTTTGGTATTGGCTACGAACTAGCTAAAAAATATCTTAATACCTGTGATAATCTCATTTTACTAGGAAGAACGCAGAGCAAGTTAGAAGAAATTAAGCAGGAATTTTTTAGCGGCAAAGCCAAAGTATATACCGAAAATTTAGACGTAACTATTCTGGATGATTGTAAGAACAAATTGTCCAATATTATAAAAAACAATTCAACAATAGATAAGGTTATTTACTGTTCGGGGTATTATGAGCCACATGACACTTTTAAAATTGATGTGAGTCTTTTTCAAAAAACTATGGACGTAAACTTTATGGGCATGATTAACGTTTTTTCAATTTTGCTTCCTCATTTAAAAAATCAAAATCATGGACAGCTTGGAATTGTTGCTTCTCTTGCGGGCTTTGGCGGATTGCCCAATTCTTCTTCTTATGGACCAAGTAAAGCAGCCATGATGAATTATGCAGAATCTATCAAAATTGATTGCGATAAACACAATATCAAAGTTAGCATTATTAACCCTGGATTTGTTCAGTCTAGATTAACGGAGAAAAATACCTTTGATATGCCGTTTCTAATGACGAGTGAGAAAGCTGCTAATATTATTTATGAAGGCTTGCAAAAAGAAAAGTATGAAATTACCTTTCCTTTGCCTATGATGATTTTATTTAAAGCCTTAAGAATTTTACCACGTTCTATTTATTTTTGGGTAGTAAAAATTATAACCAAATCTTAACTATTGTAGATAGTAAAATAAATCATTCCTAAGACTAGCAAGTTAGCAGTCACTATAAATGAAACAGTTCTTGAAAAAAAAGATTTTTCTTTTTTAATTTCTACTGTGTTGATTTTTGCTGGCTGTATTAGATTCATATTGTTCCTCTTGTTGTTTGATACTTAATTAATATTAAATTAAGGCAAACTCAGACTAAAAATGTGACTAATATAAGACTACTTTAAAGAATTGGACAAATCTTCTTTAAGATCATTAATATCTTCCAGTCCAATAGATAACCTAATTAGGTTAGGGGTAATACCTAGGGATAATCTTGCCTCTTCTCCGAGAACTTTGTGTGTTGTGGTAGTTGGATGAGTTACAAGAGATTTTGAGTCTCCTAAATTGTTAGAGATATCAAAAATATTTAATTTGTTGATAATTTTAAAAGCATCTTTCTTCCCGCCCTTAACTTTAAAGGCAATCATGGTTCCCCCGGCACTTTGTTGTTTTTTTGCCAGAGCGTATTGAGGAAAAGACTTAAGACCAGGATAGTACACTTGCTTAATTTTTTTATGTTTTTCTAAAAATCTCGCAATTTGTAATGCATTGTCGGATTGAGAAAGGACACGTATTTTTATTGTTTCTAAACTCTTAAGAAGAACCCATGCATTAAAAGGACTAATACAAGGACCGGTATGTCTCAAGAAAGGTTTTAGAATATTTTCTTTAAATTTATTTGTTGAACAGACAGCCCCACCCATAGCTCTTCCCTGTCCATCAATATGCTTGGTGCCAGAATAAATAACAACATCTGCACCAAATTTGACTGGTTGTTGTAACACTGGTGATGCAAAAATATTATCTACAATAGTTGTTATTTTATTTTTTTTAGCAAGATTACAAACTTGTTTAATATCAATAATTTCCAAGCATGGGTTAGAAGGAGATTCAAAGAAGAAAATTTTAGTATTTTTTTGAATACTTTTGTTCCATTCTTTAATATTTTTTCCATCAATAAAAGATACTTCAATCCCAAATTTAGGAAGTATGTCATTTAGTATATATCTACAGGAACCAAATAATGCTGAAGCAGAAACTACATGATCCCCGGCTTTTAATTGACACATCATCGAGCCAAATACAGCAGCCATTCCGCTTGCTGTTGCAAAGCATGCCTCTGAACCATCTAATAAAGCCAACCTTTTTTCAAACATTTCTACTGTTGGATTGGCGTACCTAGAGTATTGAAATCCTTTTTTCTTTCCTAGAAAAATAGCTTCTGCTTGCTCGGCTGAATCATAGACAAATCCCGAATTGAGAAAAATAGCTTCAGATGTTTCTTTAAAGTTAGATCTAGTTAGGCCACCCCTAACTAGATTGGTATCTAACTTAAATTTTTTTTTCAATTATTCTGCCCTCAGTTCTTTCGCAGCATCAACCATTTTAGTTAATGCATCAATAGTTTCGGGCCATCCTCTAGTCTTTAAACCACAGTCAGGATTGACCCAAACTCTAGATGGATCAATTAATTTAGATGCTTTTTGAATCAGCTCTTTCATTTCATCTTTCGATGGAACTCTAGGAGAGTGAATATCGTAAACTCCAGGACCTACTTCATTTGGATATTTAAACTTTTCAAATGTAGTTAAGAGCTCCATTCTAGACCTGGATGTTTCAATAGAAATAACATCCGCGTCTAAAGCGGCGATAGAATCGATGATATCTTCAAATTCTGCGTAACACATATGTGTATGAATTTGAGTTTCATCCTTCACTACTGCAGCAGATATCTTAAAACAATCTACAGACCATGTAAGGTATTCTTTCCAGTCCTTTTTCTTTAAAGGCAACCCCTCTCTAAGAGCAGGCTCATCGATTTGAATCATTCGAATACCATTTTTTTCAAGATCTTCCACTTCATCACGAATGGCAAAGCCAATTTCTTGTGCTGTAAATTTTCTTGCCTGGTCATCTCTTACAAAAGACCACTGCAAAATAGTAATTGGTCCTGTAAGCATTCCTTTGACAATTTGTTTTGTTTGCTCTTGTGCAAATTTAGACCAACGTACGGTCATAGGTTTTGGTCTAGACACGTTTCCAAAAATAATTGGTGGTTTCACACAACGAGAGCCATAGCTTTGTACGAAGCCACTAGAAGTAAAGGTAAATCCTTTTAGCTGTTCACCAAAATATTCCACCATGTCATTACGTTCAAATTCACCATGAACAATAACATCGATACCAATCTCTTCTTGTTTTTTAATCGTATCAATAGTTTTTTCTTCTAAGAACTTGTCGTAGCTTTGCTCATCCAGCTCACCACGTTTAAATTTAGCTCTTGCTTGTCTTACATCGGTTGTCTGAGGAAAAGACCCAATGGTTGTAGTTGGGTATTTAGGTAAAGCAAAAATTTCTTTTTGAACCACTGCTCTTTCTGGATAGGATGATTTTCTGTTTACAATCGATTGATTGATTGTTTTTATTCTATTTTTCACAGCATCATCATGAATCAATTTAGAAGTTTTTCTATCTTGAACGTCAGCAGTATTGCTCTCTAACTCCGCCTTATGACTTCCTTCGTTAACACAACCCTTGATTACACTTAGCTCTTGCAATTTTTGTTTTGCAAACGATAACCATCTTTTAATTTCAGCTGGAACCTTCTGTTCAAGCTCTAAATCATAAGGAGAGTGAAGTAGGGGGCAAGAAGAAGCAATAATCACATCGCCAGAAACATTGTCTTTAACAAAGTCAATTTTCTCTTGTAAATTTGTTTTCCATACGTTTCTTCCATCTACTAAACCTAATGACAGTTGTTTCTTGGAGTTTTTGACATAACCTTTATTTTTAGTACCGCGAACCAAATCTAAATGAATTACATCCACATCACTTGCAAACACTTCTTCCTTAACGTCTTCATTTAGGTCTTCAAAGTAAGTGGTAAGTAAAATCTTACTTGAACCCGCAGCTTGTTTAAGCTCGTTCAGAGTGTTTTTGATTTTAGACACCACATTAGAATCTAAATCTTTTACTAATATAGGCTCATCAATTTGAATCCATTCTGCTCCTAGATCAGCAAATTTTTTAACCACCTCTTTGTAAACGGGTAAAATTTTGTCTAATAGATCAATAGTATTTAAGCCATCAATTCCTTTTCCTAACAACAAGAAAGACAATGGACCTAAAATAACAGGCTTGGTATTAAAACCTGCCTGTTTCGCTTCTTCATATTCTGCGAAAGGTTTATTAGAACTTATTTTAAATGATTGGTCTTTGGATAGCTCAGGAACTAAGTAATGGTAATTCGTATCAAACCATTTGGTCATTTCCAATGCAGGCACATCCAGCTCTGATGTTTGTGACCCACGCGCCATGGCAAAGTAAGTTTTTAGGTTTACTTCATTGCCATTCCATTTGTATCTTTTCGGAACTGCACCTAATAAGCAAATTGCATCTAACACCTGATCGTAAAATGAAAAATCATTAGAAGATATTAAGTCTACACCACAATCTTTTTGAGTTTGCCAATTTTGCTTTCTTAAATTTTTTGCAACATTATGCAAATCTTGTTCTTGAATGTCACCTTTCCAAAATTGTTCTAATGCTTTTTTTAGTTCTCTTTTAGGACCGATTCTTGGGTATCCAATAGATGCTACTTGTATCATGCTCTTGCTTCTCCTTTGGTTTGATTGTTTTGATTTAAATTATTTTGCAGTGATAGTAATCGCGAACATACTGCAAAGGTTAATTCATATTTATTTAGTGTATAAAAATGAAACTCATTAACTTCTTCTTTTTTTAATTTTTTCACTAGATCGCTTGCTAAACTGGCACCAACTAATTGCTGCACTTCTGGCGTGTCGTCTAAGCCAGAAAACTCACTAGCTATCCAGTCAGGAATGGATGCGCCACACATAGCGCTAAAATTTTTAACTTTTTTAAAATTAGAAATAGGCATAATTCCTGGAATGATGGGAATGTTGATCCCTGCAGCCACTACTGAATCCCGGTATCGTAAAAACACATCTTTATCAAAAAAGTATTGAGTAATAATTTTATCGGCACCCGCATCCACTTTTCTTTTCAAATGATCAGTATCATCTTGTTTATTTTTAGAGTCAGGGTGTATTTCTGGATATCCACCAACTGCAATTTCAAAATTAGCTAATTTTTTTAAACCCAAGCACATATCGGCAGCATTTTGGTAGCCATTGGGATGAGGAATGTATTGTTTATTTTTTTCTCTTACATCACCTCGTAAAGCAACTATTTTATTCACTCCCTTTTCAAACCAACCTAAAGCCAAATCGTTAATTTCATCTTTGGACATATCCACGCAAGTTAAATGACCTGCTACTGGTACTAAAGAATCTTTATTAATCTTTTTAACAAAAGAATCGCTTTTTAAACGCTCGCCACCACCAGCACCAAAAGTAACTGAAAAAAATTGAGGATTAAAATTTTCTAATTTTTTTAAACTCGCCCATGTTTTTTCTTCAGCAGCAGAGTCTTTTGCTGGAAAAAATTCAAAACTTAATTTTAAATCGTTCTTGTTCATAATTTATTATGATCAAGTTTTCGGTAGTTTTTGATGGGGTTTCCAAAAAAAAACCACCGGCTAGAGCGGTGGTTTAAATCGCTTTAGCTGGTTTTATATAGCGCCCGCAATTTGAACAAATCAGCGCTTAAGAAGGTATTTAATAATAAATAGACAAAATGTAAAGGGTAAAAAGCCAAATATTGAAGAACTTTTAGTGCTTGTGATTTTGAGCTCCACCTAAACCACAGGGCATAGCATTGATAGAACCAGAAGTTTCGCCCTCTTTATGAAATAGAGGGTTGTAAGCCACACCACTATATTTGTGGTCATAGATAATGACTGCAAAAAAAGTAGTTAGAATAAGAAGGTATAGAATATTTTTCATTAATAAAAAAACTTTCTAGCTTTCACCCCAAAGTAAGAGCCCATAAACGCAAACAAAAACCATACCCAACCGTGCATACTTCCTGAAGCTATACCACTAAACAATGCTCCAATATTACAACCAAATGCAAGTCTTGCTCCATAGCCCATAAAAAAACCACCAATCATGGCAGCTAAAAATAACTTCTTATCAATTTTAATTTGATTAGAAAAATTACCCGATAAAGCGGAAGCTATTAAAGCTCCCAAAATAATTCCTAAGTTAGAAACGGTTGTAGGATCTGCTAACAAACTATTTTCTAGAGCAACAGCAGGGTAGGATAGTTGCCAATAGTCCCAAGAAGAAACATCCACACCAATTAGGGTTGCTAATTTTGCCCCCCACAATCCAAAAGAAAATGTGACAGACCATGGATGACCTGCAGCATGCAGCATTAAAAAATTAAACAATACCAAAAGAACAGAACCTAAAAATAAAGGCCACGGTCCCCTAAGAAGACTGGAAGAGTCAAATCTAAAAATGTTATTATGATCTGTTATTTTGTTTCTTTTCTTGTCTAGAATAAAAACAGTTAAATAAAGAGTAAAAATAAGACTTAACTGAAAAGTTAAAGTTTCAACCAGAGTATAATTGTCTAATAAAGAAATTCCTCCTAAAGAGGGAAGGGATGACCAAAAAGTAAAGTGGTATGTTCCCGCTAAAGAGCCAATAATAAAAAAAAATAAAGTAATAACCATTTTGGTATTACCGCTTCCAGCAGTAAATAAAGTTCCAGAGCCACAGCCTCCGCCCAATTGCATGGCAAGTCCAAACATAAAAGATCCAATAACCACAGATAAACTAACCGGAGCAATTGCCCCTACGATAGTGCCATCATATACAAAACTTTTAGAACCAATGACAAAAGAAAAAACTATAGCTGCTAAAGCCAACATTAAAAATTGAGCTCGAAGTGCACTACTATCTCTTTTTTCAATAAAATTTCTCCATCCACCCGTAAAACCAAATGCAGCTTTATATAAAGTGAAGCCCAAACCAATACCAATGGCAAAAACTAGAAAATGACGAAGACCAATCGTGGAATAGGTAATGTAAGAAAATAATAGTGTAAAAATAACCCCAAACAAAACAATGGGTGTTTCAATTTTTTTAATTACAATCATGAGGGGCTTGTACTCTAATTAAATATGCGGGTAAATCTTAGTACCCGCATATAAAAGTTTTAAAAATTATCCGGAAATAACTTTGTTTTTAGGATTGCTTTCCCAATGCGCCCAAGATCCATCATACATTCTTACTTGAGGAATATTTGC
>OJAQ01000213.1_pt1 | contig 11216 bp, 7 predicted proteins | sample 1589731 | NCBI WGS metagenome assembly OJAQ01 (sample SAMN05416733, study PRJEB24817) | seawater metagenome | isolation source: Sea water | place: Canada:Atlantic | collected 2013-07 | reverse complement strand
AGATGTGTATAAGAGACAGGTATATGATTATTCTGTTCACATTGAAACTATTTTGATAGTGATGTGTTGGACTGTTGTTTTTATATATTCATCTTATCGTCTCTTAAAAAAGAGAGACTTATAACCCCCTCTCAAAACGTTTTTTAAGCTTATAAACGACCTCTATGATATTGTAAATCAATGTGTCCAATTATTTAATTACATACTTTAGAATATCTCTAACTTTAAAAACAATTGAGAGGAATCAATTCGTATCTTTGTTGTATTAAGATGAGATATTACATTCAATTTATTTTCCTTTTACTTGTACATTCTGTATGTTCACAGAACGTACAAGTGTCAAGTACTAATTACACCCCTCAAGAACTTATTGAGGACATACTTATTAATAGCACATGTATTGAAAACTTAGTGGTGACTAACGTTGTTGGAGGTGACTTTGGAACAGCCGATAAAAGTTATGGCTATTTTGATGCAAATGGAAGTGATTTCCCCTTAGAAAACGGCCTTGTTTTAAGCACTGGTAGACTAAATAATGTAGGGGGACCTAATACGACTCTAAGCGATGACGATGCTGCAAACTGGTCTGGTGATATAGATTTAGAAATGAGTCTTAATGAAATAAACACTCTAAACGCTACGATTATAGAATTTAATTTTTCCGCGGCAGCAAATCAGATTAGTTTTAAATATATTTTTGCTTCCGAGGAATACCAAGAAGGAAACTCGAGCACTTGTCAATATTCAGATTTATTTGGATTTTTAATCCGTAAAGAAAATGAACAGCAATACACAAATATTGCTATTGTTCCCAACTCCGAAACTCCGGTTAAGGTAACAACTGTTCATCCAGAAATACCAGGAGAGTGTCCCGAAATTAATGAAGCATATTTTGGTAGCTGGAACTCTAGTTCTGCTCCTATTAATTTTAATGGACAAACGGCGGTTCTTAAGGCCACTGCCGATATCAATCCTAATGAACTTTATCATGTCAAACTTGTTATAGCAGATGAGCAAAACTACCGCTATGATTCGGCTGTGTTTTTAGAAGCAAGTAGTTTTGAGCTTGGAACAGACCTAGGAATAGACCGTCTTTTTGCTACATATAACACTTTATGTGAAAACGAGACCCTTACATTAGAGGCCCTTCAAAATGATGCTGTGGCCTACCAATGGTTTAAAGACGACACCCTAATCACTGCAAATACAGGTAGTTCACTGATCGTTGAGTCTAGTGGTGAATATAAAGTCGAAGTCGAGTTAAACTCTGGATGTACTAGCTACGGAAGTATCTTAATTGAATACAGTGCTCTGCCAATTGCAAATGACGTTACTTTAAGACAATGTGCAGAAAACCAAAGCTCCGAAAACAGCTCCATATTCAACTTGAACGAAGTTTATGACAACGTCACAAATACAGCTAGTAATAGAAGTTTAAAATTTTACAAAAACAGGATAGATGCAGAAACAGACGCATTTAACAACTTTAGCGGAGATAATTACCCTAACATTGAAAACCCCGAAACCCTGTATATACAGGTACTAGACACACAAACAGGGTGTTATAATGTATCCGAATTGGTTTTAAGTGTTAGTGGAGGTGGAGGTCAAAATACTGTCTTAAAAGGCTGTGACACAGACGGGGTCGAAGATGGCTTTTTTAACTTTAGTCTTAATGATGCCAATGAAGCTATTCTTGAAGGACTTCCCGCTAACCTGACCATCAACTACTATGAAACCTATCAAGATGCCATCTTACAAATAGCTCCCCTACCCAGCAATTACACTAATAATATTCAATATAGCCAAATTATTTTTGCACGCATTGAAGATGGGATTAATTGCTATGGGATTAACACAGTCCAGCTGGTTGTTTACGAACTTCCAAAAGTTCAAACTTCTGAAGAGTTCATCTACTGCTTAAATGAGTATCCAAGTACCATTACTCTAAATGCAGGGCTTCTAAATGGTGCTTTTAATGAATTTTACTATAATTGGTCCACAGGACAAACAACGTCAGAAATTCAAATAAATGTACCAGGAACTTATTCAGTAATAGTAACAAACACTAATGGATGCTCAAAAACACGAACACTTACCATCCTCACATCTTCTAGTGCTACTATTGAAGTAGTTGATGTTTTAGATGGTGTAGAAAATAACTCCGTGACTATAAATGTTTCTGGAGAAGGTAACTATGAATACGCGTTAGATGATGAACTAAATGGCTACCAAGATTCTAATCTTTTTTCAATGGTATCTCCAGGGTTTCATACCGTCTACATAAGAGATAAGAATGGATGTGGAATCGTAGAAAAGACTATTTCTGTTATTGGTTTTCCCAAATTTTTCACTCCTAACGGAGATGGATTTAACGACACTTGGCATGTCAATGGAATAAACACACCAAACCAAATAAATAGTGATGTTTACATTTTTGACCGTTTTGGAAAACTATTAATCCAACTCAATGCGTTAGGCGGCGGATGGGATGGTACTTACAATGGCACTATGTTACCAAATTCTGACTATTGGTTCTATGTTAATCTACCAGACAATAGGATATTTAAAGGGCACTTTACTTTAAAAAGGTAGTGGCATAAAATTTTAAATCTTACCTTTAGGGCATGGCAAATTGCAAGAAAACATATTTTTTCTACTTTCTTGTGTTGGTAACGAACCTTATACTAGCTCAAGATATTTCTCTATTCAATCAATTAAACGGACATTTAGACTATACAGCGATTGGAAACACTCTAAATACGGTTGAAAATAATTCGAGTTTCAACTGTACAATTAATACTACATCGTCCGCAACATTAAATCTCTCAAACTCTCAGGCTATAGAAGCTGCATACCTTTACTGGGCGGGGTCTGGCGAAGGAGATTTTAACGTCAGCCTTAATTCAACTTCCATTACTCCAGACCGAACATTTGAATACATCTTAGATACAAGCAGACAGTTTTTCGCTGCTTTTACAGATGTAACTGAGCAGGTTCAAACTGAAGGAAATGGCGTATATACACTGAGCAATTTAGAAAATATAGATATTTCTGATCCGTATTGTTCTACGGGAACCAATTTTGCTGGATGGGCCATTATGATAATATATTCGGACCCTAGCCTACCACTAAATCAAATAAATATATATGATGGCCTTGAAAGTGTACCGGACAACATTATAATTCAATTAGACAACCTTAATGTTCTAGATACAACAGGAGCTAAAATTGGCTTTTTAGCTTGGGAAGGAGATGCTGGATTGGCGGTAAACGAAGTATTGCAAATGAACGGTATTACATTAAGTAACCCACCGTTAAACCCAGCTAATAATGCTTTTAATGGGACTAATAGTTTTACAAATGACTCTAATCTATTCAATATGGATATTGACTTTTACCCCATTCAAAATACCATTAATATTGGAGACACCTCAGCGGTAATACAATTAACTTCCGGTCAAGATTTAGTGATGATCAATAACATAATAACAGTGCTAAATAGTCAACTCCCAGATGCAACTGTAGAAATTAACAGCATTAACCAAGCATGTAATTCTCGGGAAATAGGAATCGAATTCACTGTGTTTAACTCCAATAGTACTGAGCAACTCCCCGCATTCACACCTATTGCATTTTATGCTAATGGGATTCTTATAGGTCAGACACAAACACAAAATGAAATCCCTATGAATTCGAGTGAGTCGGGTAGTATGAATTTAATTTTAGATTCTAATATCGCAAACTCTTTCACACTATCGGTTATTGTTGATGACAACGGAACTGGAAATGGGGTGGTTTCGGAAATCAACGAAACTAACAACAATGCAGAAATAGCTATTGAATTGATTGAGTCTAATCCCACAACGGCGTTAGGCATTCTAATCGGATGTCATATAGGAATCAATCAAACTAGTTATAACTTAACTTCCATCTTAGAGGAATTAAGTGGTTCTTATGATATTGATTCAGCGATTTTCTATGAATCTTTAGATGACTTATATAACAACATAGGAGCTGTAATAAATCCTTCAGAATACCTATATTCAAGAGAAAACACCACCATATACGTTCAATTGGATGCAGAGCCATGTTATGAAATATTTTCATTAGAGTTAACTGGAAGCGATTGTGAACCAAAAGTACCTGAAGGGTTTTCTCCTAACGGAGATGGCTACAATGACTGGTTTAATATCCAAGGTCTTTATAATATTTACCTGAATCATGAACTGTTGATCTACAACCGCCTTGGTGCATTGATATTTAAAGGAAATAATGATATTAAGTGGGATGGGAAAGCTAACACGGGACCTTTGAACGGAAACAACCTCTTACCTGTAGGGACTTATTTTTATCTACTACATTTAAATTCTAGAGATTTAAAACCTATGACGGGATGGGTGTATATTAATTATTAGTTCATAATTTTTAAAAGATTTATTCTCTCCTTTTGCTGTAGCGCTGACTTTGCCTTAGCTTTGCAGCTATGCAATTTAAATTAACTTCAGATTTTAATCCCACTGGCGATCAGCCAAGTGCTATAAAGCAATTAGTGAATGGAATTGAATCCAATGAAAAATACCAAACATTATTAGGGGTTACAGGATCTGGAAAAACTTTTACAGTTGCAAATATCATTCAAGAAGTGCAGCGACCGACTTTGGTATTAGCGCATAACAAAACGCTGGCAGCTCAACTGTATTCAGAGTTCAAACAGTTTTTTCCTGAAAATGCAGTTGAATATTTTGTATCGTATTACGATTATTATCAACCAGAGGCGTATATCCCTGTTTCTGGAACCTATATAGAAAAAGATTTATCTATTAATGAAGAGATTGAAAAACTTCGTTTAAGCACCACTTCTTCCCTTTTATCTGGCAGAAGAGATGTGATTGTAATTGCCTCGGTTTCCTGTTTATACGGCATTGGGAATCCTGTTGAATTTCAGAAAAATGTGATCAGTCTAAAAGCCAATGAAGTGATCTCGCGAACCGCTTTACTTCATAAACTAGTCCAAAGTTTATATTCCAGAACAGAAGGCGAGTTTAACCATGGTAATTTTAGAATTAAAGGAGATACTGTTGATGTTTTTCCTAGTTATGCAGACCACGGATTTAGAATTCATTTTTTTGGTGATGAAATTGAAGCGATTGAAGCCTTTGACATAAACACTAATAAAGTAATTGAAGTGTATGAAAGTGTAACCATATACCCAGCTAACATGTTTGTGACTTCTCCTGATATTTTACAGAATGCCATAAAGGATATTCAAGATGACTTGGTAAAGCAACATGATTATTTTAAAGAAATTGGCAAACACTTAGAAGCAAAACGTTTAAAAGAAAGAACCGAGTTTGACTTAGAGATGATTCGAGAACTTGGCTATTGTTCAGGCATCGAAAACTATTCTCGTTATTTAGATGGACGTGCCCCGGGCACACGACCGTTTTGCTTGTTAGACTATTTTCCAAGTGATTCACTCATGGTTATTGACGAAAGTCACGTTACTATTTCGCAGGTCCATGCCATGTATGGAGGCGACCGCAGTCGTAAAGAAAACTTAGTAGAATATGGGTTTCGCTTACCAGCAGCCATGGACAACAGGCCTTTAAAATTTGAAGAATTTGAAAGTCTACAAAATCAAGTATTATATGTCAGTGCTACGCCTGCCGATTATGAATTAGAAAAATCGGATGGTGTGGTTGTGGAACAAGTTATTAGACCTACGGGCTTATTAGATCCTATCATTGAAGTAAGACCAAGTTTAAATCAAATTGATGATTTGATTGAAGAAATTCAACAACGAGTCGAAAAAGACGAACGGACTTTAGTCACTACTCTAACCAAACGGATGGCCGAAGAGTTGACCAAATACTTGGCGCGTATTCAAATCCGTTGTCGTTACATCCACAGTGATGTGGATACTTTAGAACGGGTAGAAATCATGCAAGATTTACGTAAAGGTATCTTTGATGTTCTTGTAGGTGTTAATCTCCTAAGAGAAGGTTTGGACCTTCCAGAGGTTTCACTGGTAGTTATTTTAGATGCAGACAAAGAAGGCTTTTTACGTTCGGCGCGTTCACTCACGCAAACAGTAGGTCGCGCCGCTAGGCACCTAAACGGACGTGCCATTATGTATGCAGATAAAATTACGAAAAGCATGCAAAAAACTATTGATGAAACAGAGTATCGTCGCGAGAAACAAATTGCTTATAATACTAAACACAAGCAGGTACCGAAAGCACTTAATAAGAGTTTAAACAATGCACTGACGAAGAATTCGGTAAGTAGTTATTATTATGAACAAGAAGCTCTGAAAGCCGCCGAACCAGAAAATGCATACTTGGCAGCTCCAGAACTGGAACAAAAAATTAGAGACACCCGAAAGCTCATGGAATCGGCAGCAAAAGATTTGGATTTCTTGCATGCAGCGCAATTTAGGGATCAGATTAAAACCTATCAAAAAAAGTTGGAAGATTTGAAGGTGTAAAAAGTAAAGTTAAAATTATCCTACTTATTTATTTCTTTTTTGATAATTTACATCCCTATATTCAATAACTCATTTCTAGAGTATGAAAAAAGCATTGGTAATTTCAGGAGGAGGAAGTAAAGGCGCGTTTGCCGGAGGCGTTGCACAATATTTAATGAAAAACAAAGGGAAAGAATACGATTTGTTTTTGGGAACTTCTACTGGTAGTTTAATGGTTTCGCATTTAGCCTTAGGCCTGCTAGATGAACTCAAAGAGCTCTACACAAATGTAAATCAGAAAAGTATTTTCAGTAACAATCCATTTAAAATTAAAAAAGTTGATGGAGAAAAAGTGATTAGTATTCGGCATTTAAATACGCTTTGGAATTTTTTGAACGGAAGAAAAACTTTTGGTGAAAGTAAAAATTTAAGAAGTCTTATCAAGAGGAATATCAAAAAAGAAATGTACGATGAAATCAGAAAAAAAAACAAAGAAGTAGTTGTTACAGTCTCTAATTTGACAACAAGTCAAGTAGAATACAAATCTATTCAAGAGTGTAGCTACGAGGATTTTTGCGACTGGATATGGGGCTCCTGTAATTACATCCCTTTTATGAGTTTGCTAGAAAAAAATAATTACCAATATGCCGATGGAGGTTTTGGAGCGTTGGTTCCAATTAGAGAAGCTATTTTAAGGGGTGCCACAGAAATAGATGCCATTATTTTAGAAACCGAGTTGACTCAAATTAACAAATTACCAGCTAAAAATCCGTTTTCTTTACTATTTAATGTTTTTGATTTTATGCTAACTCATGTAGAAAAACATAATATTGTAATTGGTAAACTGGCCGCAAACAATAAAAACGTAAAACTTAATTTATATTACACTCCAACTGTTTTAACCACAAATTCTTTAGTTTTTGACAAAAAATTGATGCGAAAATGGTGGAAATCTGGTTTTAAATATGCTAAGTCTAAACAAAAACAAGACATGAGTGAATTTAGACCTGATATATCAACTGACAAAGAAACTGAAGAACATTCATAATATATTTTGTCTTATTCTAAAATCAGTTTTTTTGTTCCTGTACCATATTTGTTTTTCATGCTTATAAAATAGAGGCCGCTTGTTAAATCACCAAGGTCAAAGTTGTGATTAATTAACTCTTATTTAGTGTTAAAATGAAACGATTTCACTTGTTTACCTTCAATGGTTAAAACTCTAACTTTTGTTACTGCATCTTGAATAGATGATTGTTTTGTAAACTGATCATTAGTTTTTATAGATTATAAGACTGTAGACAATTAAGAATATTGCTATAAATTGAAAAAAAAAGTAGCCCAAAGGCTACTTTAATTCTCTATTTTTAAAAAATAACTACGCTAAAACAGCTTGTACTTTATCTGCTGCTTCTTGAAACTCAACAGCACTTTGAACATCCAGTCCAGAGTTGTCTATTAATTCTTTGGCAATATCCGCATTAGTTCCTTGTAAACGCACAATAATTGGCACATTAATAGTTCCCATATTTTTATAAGCATCGATGACCCCTTGAGCAACCCGATCACAACGCACAATTCCACCAAAAATATTAATCAAAATTGCTTTTACTTCTGGATCTTTTAATATAATCTGAAAAGCAGCTTCTACACGAGCAGCATCTGCTGTACCTCCAACATCCAAAAAGTTAGCGGGTTCGCCCCCAGCTTGTTTGATTAAATCCATAGTGGCCATTGCAAGACCAGCTCCGTTGACCATACAGCCAACATTACCCTCTAGATCCACATAATTAAGACCTAAAGCACCTGCTTCGACTTCAATCGGATTTTCTTCACGAATATCTCTTAATTCTAAATAATCTTTATGTCTAAATAACGCATTGTCGTCAATGGTTACTTTGGCATCCACGGCTAGTATTTTATTATCACTTGTTTTTAAAACCGGGTTGATTTCAAATAAAGAGGCATCCGATTTATCATAAGCAGTGTATAAGGCAGTTACAAATTTGGTCATGTCCTTAAAAGCAGCTCCTGATAAACCAAGGTTAAAAGCGACACGACGCGCTTGAAATGGCAACATTCCTGTCGCTGGATCAATTTCTTCAGTAAAAATTAAATGCGGTGTTTCTTCAGCAACTGTTTCAATATCCATACCCCCTTCTGTAGAATACATAATCATGTTTCTGCCAGTGGTTCGGTTCAAAAGAACAGAAATATAAAACTCACTCGTTTCAGTTTCTCCAGGGTAATATACATCTTCAGCGACTAATACTTGGTGTACTTTTTTACCTTCAGCAGACGTTTGAGGCGTTACTAATTGCATTCCAATAATTTGACCTGCAATAGTTTCTACTTCCGCTAAGTTTTTAGCCAGTTTAACACCACCTCCTTTACCACGTCCACCTGCGTGAACTTGGGCTTTTAGAACATGCCATCCGGTGCCTGTTTCTTCTGTGAGAGTTTTGGCTGCAGCTACGGCTTCTTCCGGGCTGCTAACAACAATACCTTTTTGGATCTTAACTCCAAAAGTGCTCAAAATTTCTTTTCCTTGGTATTCGTGTAAATTCATCTGTTAAAGGATTTATTTTTTATTTCTCCTGAGGAGAAAATCTTTCTAAATTTAAGGAACAAAAGTAATTAACCTGTAGCGTATTACCAATATTTTTAATGATGATTTTAATAGAATTATTTTCAGAGTTATTCTAATGCTTTAATCCCTTTATTACAGAAAATGCTTTATCTACTAAGTGGTCCTCTACAAGTATTGTGAACTCATTGGTAGTTGAGATCACTTCATATAAAGTGACATTATCCCAGGCCAAACGCTTAAATATTTGATAATACAAGCCCACAATTTTAGAATTGCCTTCTGGTAAGTTTAGAGTAATAGTAGTCAAACAATCTTTTAAACCTATTAATTTTTCGTTTTTAAACACCTCTACTATGCTCTTTTTTTCTGAACTAGAAATGATGATATTACTCTCAAATATACCACGTGTGAATGCATAAAAAATTTGATTATTATTATTTATCTTTTCTAAGACTTTAGAATGGCTGTTAATAAGGGTCTTAGAATTTTGAAATGTAAAATCACTTAAGTTAGATCGTACTGTAATATCTCCTAAATTCTTAAATGCGTTTTTTAAACGACCCATATTTTCCACATCAACTGGCGGTTTATAGCGTCTTAGAGCCATCGTAATCGCACCCTCTTTTACAGGTTTGCGTAACATTTCAGAAATTATTTGATTTAAATCCTTTGCTAAGGCAGAAAAATTAATAATATCACGCGATAAAGCCTCCTCCAAAAAAGGACGAGAGACTAAAATTTCATTAACACAGGAAGCAATTGTCTTCAATTTGTTTATTATTTAACATTTAGTGTAAAAATAGAGTATTTTTTTTATTTTCATGGCATATATAAAGATTAGATATACTTTTGGGCCTTTAAAAAATTGAATTAATGACAATGAACAAAGAGACCCTATTACAGATTGCAAATGAGTATGGAAGCCCCGTATATGTGTATAATGCCCATAAAATGGAAGCTCAATACAAACGATTGACAGCCGCATTTAGTAACGTAAATAAGCTAAAGATTAACTATGCAGCCAAAGCACTTACTAATATTTCCGTTCTCAAATTTATTAACAAACTAGGGGCTGGACTGGATACGGTATCGGTTCAAGAGGTAAGGTTGGGAATTCATGCGGGGTTTAAACCGGAATCAATTATTTATACTCCTAACGGCGTCTCCTTAGAAGAAATTGAAGAAGTGGCAAAACTGGGTGTTCAAATAAATATTGACAACCTTTCTATTCTCGAGCAGTTTGGAACCAAACATCCAAACACACCGGTATGTATTAGAATCAACCCCCATATTATGGCTGGAGGAAACACCAATATATCGGTGGGCCATATTGACTCTAAATTTGGAATTTCCATACACCAAACTCCATTATTACTTCGTATTGTTAAAAACACCAAGATGACTATTAATGGTATTCATATGCATACGGGAAGTGATATCTTAGATATTGATGTATTTTTATATGCCAGTGAGATCTTATTTGATGTAGCAAGACAGTTTGAAGGACTTGAATTTATTGATTTCGGTTCAGGGTTTAAAGTTCCATATAAGGAAAATGATATTGAAACAAATATTGAAGAGCTTGGAGAAAAGTTAACCGAACGTTTTCATACGTTTTGTAAAAACTATGGTAAGGACGTCACATTAGCTTTTGAACCTGGAAAATTCATTGTGAGTGAGTCCGGCTATTTTTTAACAAGCGTCAACGCGATCAAACAAACTACCTCGACGGTTTTTGCTCAAGTAGATACGGGATTTAATCACCTCATTCGCCCTATGTTGTACGGGTCGCAGCATACTATAGAAAACATATCAAATCCCAAAGGAAAACAACGCTTTTACTCTGTTGTAGGTTATATCTGTGAAACAGATACTTTTGCCAATAATCAACGTATTAATGAAATTACTGAAGGCGATATTTTAGTCTTTAAAAATGCAGGAGCCTATTGTTTTATGATGGCAAGTAATTATAATTCTAGATTTCGTCCAGCAGAAGTATTGTGGTATAATGATACCGCTCACCTTATTAGAAAACGAGAGGTATTTGAAGACTTAACAAAAAACCAACTACTAATTGACCTATAAAAATCTCGTTTAAAGATCCGTAAACTGTTAAAATTCAATAATTTATCAAAAAAATGTCCGAAACTAAAATAT
>OJAQ01000211.1_pt1 | contig 11312 bp, 7 predicted proteins | sample 1589731 | NCBI WGS metagenome assembly OJAQ01 (sample SAMN05416733, study PRJEB24817) | seawater metagenome | isolation source: Sea water | place: Canada:Atlantic | collected 2013-07 | reverse complement strand
CGCCTTAGTCTCGTGGGCTCGGAGATGTGTATAAGAGACAGGATTAATTCTATTGTCATTTTTACAACCTCCTGGAAAAACCGATGTATTGGTATCCCATATGTTTAAATTAGCAATATACACACCAGGTTCGTCAAATGAAAAGGTCACAGTCTGTCCACTAATTGAAGTGCCATCTCCAACATCCCATATGTAAGCCGCACCAACACCCCCGCCAGGTTCTGAGAATTGGCCGCTTCCAGTTAAGGTAATTTCCTCTCCAGGACAAACTAAAATAACATCTTCAGAATTTACTTCTGGTGATGTGGTATCTAATTGAGCAATTATGGTTTGACATTCTGCAGGAGGATCTACACAAGATATAAACGCTAACCAGCCAAAATCTGTAATAGCGCCAGTACTTGTAAAAACAATTGTTAGACATCCAGTTGGGTTAGTCAGTGAGGCTATCACAGGATCAGTAGGTCCATTAGCACCAGAGTATTCTCCAACAAGAGTTGCAGGATCAGAAGCATCAGAAGCATTATAAATACTCATGATGTCTGCATTATTTTGTGTAGCAAACTCCGTAAAATTCAACTGTGTAGATTGACCCTCATTTTCTGGACAAATAGTGAATGTAAAAACTTCATTATTACTATAATTTCCCGTAGGGCCATCATCAGCACCGCCTGAATCATAAAAAATACCATTACATGTTGTCACTGTGTCATTGCTCATTATATATTGAGGAACTTCTACACAAACTGGTACCGTTCCTGGCTTAAACTGAGCTTGAAGAACACCAGTAACATAGGTGTCTACTATATCTGTTTGACCTTCAGAAAACATGTATAAACACGAATCATCACCATAATCCATATAACTCATAGTGAGTGCAAACTCGCCCACTTCACATCCAGCAATTGAACCTGGATCTGGGCAACCATAATTAGCATCTACAATATTAGGTGTATCTGCAATTCCGTCATCAGTATCACATGATCCAGAAAAAGGGTGTTCTAATTGATAAAAATGCCCTAATTCATGTGTAACTGTTCTCCCTAAATTATAAGGAGCTCCAGGAACAATTCCAGAATCTGGACATCCAGCACCTGAGCCAAATGCACCCAGATTAATTACTACAGATTGGCCTGCATTTATACTACCACCTAAAGGAGAATATCCTAAAAGTCCAGCTCCAATATCTTTTACTAGAAAGTTCATATATCCAGACCAATTACTATCTGCATCGTTGCCTCCGCCAAAATCATAACCTATAGTAACAGCTGGCCCTCCTTCAACAAGATTTTCATCAGTATCTTCTGGATGAAATGCCGTAGCTATACAAAACTGAACATTGGCCACTCCGTGGTTTACTCCTGGATAAAAATCACTTGCAGTAGGCCAAAGATTAGCATCTGGGTTGGTGGCTGTGAAATCGCCATTTAATATATCAATTTGATTCTGCGCTAAAGCTTCTAAACAAACACGATCTGACTCTAGACCTTCTGGAAAATGTACCGCTACTGGTATCACAACAGGGTCCATTAAAGCTTGCCTAAACTCAGTATCCAAACTACGTTTAACTGCATTTTTAAATTTGTTTTGATTAAGCTCCCATTCGCGTGCAAAATCGGGGTCTTTCATCATTTCCGCCATATGAGCTTCCATTCCACATTCACGTTCTTGGGCAGAAATACTCCAAGTTGAAAAAAGTACAAATACTAAAAAAAATATTTTATTTTTCATGACTATTTATTGTAGTGTTGGGGTTTTATAATGATGAAATAATTTGAGCCGTCTACACGAAACATTTGAAATCCAGACTTGTGAAATTCAAAATTATATTTAAGAGGATTAAATTTATTGGGGTTGAAAACCACATCTCTTTTGAGTTTTGTAACAAAAGCATCAAAAAGAGGAACCTCAGAAAGCATCGGACAAGGCTTGTGAGATCTTGGATCAGTAAGCTCTTTTAATACCACCCTATTTCTTAGAATTTCTTTAATTGCTAAAACTCGTGTTGGACGTTCTAATATTTCGTTTTTTAAAGCAAGGCCATATACTGCCGTGAGTTTATTTAATTCATCAACAGTAAATTCTGATGACGTATTATCATTAAATACTATTAGCGGAGCTGAATTAATATTTGATCTTTGTGAATGACTTTTGATGCAAAAAAAAGTAAAAAATAATAAGGAAAGAATGTTAAATTTCATTTTACAAACTATTGGGTTAGCACTATAACATTTGTTTAGTTCAATATCTCATGCTTTTATTAAATCAGATAATAAATGCGTCATGAAAAATAGTGATTTTTTTATAATTCTCCATAAAAAAAAGAAATTATTACTCAAAAATAAAAGCATCAAACAGCGAATTTAATTATCTTTGCGTCAGTTAATTCATAGACAACTTTATTCCAAATTTCTAATGGGACTGAAAAATAATATTGAAACGTTTGACTCTCTTGGGGATAACCATGTGGGTACTTCATCAGAAACGCCCATGCGCCCGGACGCATTCAAACTTAGCGAAGATGAAAAAATAAACATGATTAAACAAGATGTTCAACACATCATGGAAACTCTAGGGCTAGACTTGTCAGACGACAGCTTGAAAGGCACTCCTAACCGGGTAGCAAAAATGTTTGTAAATGAAATCTTTGGAGGGCTTGATCCAACAAAAAAACCGAAGGCATCTACTTTTGAAAACAAGTACCAGTATGGAGAAATGCTTGTTGAGAAGAACATTACCGTTTACTCGACTTGTGAACATCATTTTCTTCCAATCGTAGGAAGAGCACATGTCGCCTACATTTCAAATGGAACTGTTGTAGGGTTATCTAAAATGAACCGTATTGTAGACCATTTCTCAAAGCGTCCTCAAGTTCAAGAACGACTTACAATTCAGATTGTTAAAGAGCTTCAAAACGTATTAAACACAAAAGATGTGGCTTGTGTCATTGATGCTAAACATTTATGTGTAAACTCTAGAGGCATAAGAGATATCGAAAGCAGCACTGTTACTAGTGAATTTGGCGGTAAATTTAAAGAGAAAGAAACTAAAAGAGAGTTCTTAAATTACATACAATTAGAGACCAAATTTTAATCCTCTAACCATGGGCAAATACACTTCAAATACACTTCAAATTTACAACACTCTTTCAGGCAAAAAAGAGGTATTTAGTCCTATAAACAAAGGAGCGATTGGAATGTATGTTTGTGGCCCCACGGTATACAGTAATGTTCACCTAGGAAATGTACGAACATTCATGTCGTTTGATATGATTTTTAGATACTTTAATCACCTTGAATACAAAGTGCGTTATGTTCGAAATATTACAGACGCTGGCCACCTTGAAAATGATGCTGATCAAGGCGAAGATCGCATTGCAAAGAAAGCACGTTTAGAACAAATTGAACCAATGGAAGTAGTACAACGCTATACTGTTGATTTTCATAATATTCTAAATACGTTCAATTTCCTACCTCCAAGCATTGAACCTACAGCTACGGGACATATTGTAGAACAAATAGAAATTATTAAATCAATATTAGATAAAGGTTTAGCATACGAAGCTAATGGGTCTATCTATTTTGATGTACTAAAATATAATGAATCCCATCATTATGGGATATTAAGCGGCAGAAATATTGAAGACCTAATACACAATACGAGAGTACTAGACGGTCAAAGCGATAAAAAAAACCCGCAAGATTTTGCCCTGTGGAAAAAAGCAGAACCCCAACACATTATGCGTTGGACCTCCCCTTGGAGTGACGGCTTTCCTGGGTGGCACCTAGAGTGTACTGCCATGAGCACAAAGTACTTAGGGGAAAATTTTGACATACATGGTGGTGGTATGGATTTGAAATTCCCTCATCATGAGTGCGAAATTGCTCAGGCAAAAGCTTGGCATAATCATAAACCTGTGAATTATTGGATGCATGCAAATATGCTTACTTTAAATGGTCAAAAAATGGCTAAGTCAACAGGTAATAATATTTTACCTGCTGAGATTTTGAATGGCAACACAGACAAGCTAACCAAAGGCTTCTCACCATCTGTGGTTCGGTTTTTTATGATGCAAGCACACTACAGGAGTATTTTAGACTTTAGTAATGATGCCTTACTAGCTTCAGAAAAAGGGTTTCTCAAACTCATGGAAGCAGTGACTTCGTTGTCTAAAATTGAGGCAACTGAAGTTGTAAATGATTTTGATGTCATTAAATGGAAGTCTAATTGCTACGCTGCAATGAATGATGACTTTAATACGCCGATTCTAATAGCAGAACTTTTTAGTGCTGTGAAGTATATCAACCAAATTAAAGACAATAAAGCAAGTATTAATCCCTCAAGCTTGGCTGTATTAACAAAAACAATGCAGCAGTTTGTGTTTGATGTTCTAGGTCTTAAGAACGCAACTTCAAATGACCAAAACTCCAAACTTGGAGAAACAGTAGGATTGCTTATTAAAATGCGTAATGATGCGAGAGCTCAAAAAGATTTTGCGCTTTCAGATCAAATTAGAAATGAGCTAATTAAGATTGGTATTCAGCTTAAAGACGGCAAAGACGGCACAACATTCATATTAGATTAAAAGACATGAAAAAGATTTTGATAGCGACTTTGTTATTTATAATCAAGATGTATCAAAAACTCATTTCCCCTTTTTTTCCTTCAAGTTGCCGATTTCAACCTACTTGCTCACATTACACTAAAGATGCCTTGCTATCTCATGGAATCGCTAAAGGAAGTTATTTAGGAATTAAACGAATTTTAAGATGCCATCCATGGGGAGGGTCTGGTTACGATCCAGTTCCTAAAAAATAGAGATGTATTTAATCCGATTTCGTTAGGTTCTAATTCCACCTCAATTTTCTATATTTACAATCTAAAATAATAACTATGTATTTTCTACAAACTGTTTGGGACCCTACATCTGATGGCATTGCTATTTTTGGAGACTTTAAAATCCACTATTATAGCCTCATGTGGATGGCTGCTTTTATTACTGGCTGGTATATAATGAAAAAGATATACAAAAATGAAGTACAATCGGAAGAAAAATTAGATAGCCTCTTCATGTATTCTGTTTTAGGAATCATGATTGGTGCTCGTTTAGGACATGTCGTATTTTATCAATCCGAATTATTTAGAGAGGATTTTCTTAGTGTCTTTCTTCCTTTTCGTTTTAGCGGAGGATTTGAGTTTACTGGGTTTCGAGGCTTAGCTAGTCATGGCGCAGCGATTGGAATGATTTTATCAATGTATATTTATAATAAAAAGATATTAAAAAAATCTGTTCTTTGGATTCTTGATCGCGTTGTTATTGCCTCTGCTATAGGAGCTGTGTTTATTAGGGTAGGTAATTTTTTCAACTCTGAAATGATTGGAAAACCTTCCGAGGAGGGGTTTCCTTTGGCTATAATATTTAGACAGCTAGACAATATACCAAGACACCCTGGGCAATTATATGAAGCATTTGGTTATGTATTTGTATTTCTAACACTCTTCTTTTTGTACTGGAAAACAAAAAAGAGCGCGCAGACAGGATTCTTGTTTGGACTTTTCTTAGTACTTTTAATGTCTGTGAGAGTGATTGTAGAGCAGTTTAAAATTGCACAAATTGACAGCAGAGAAGACTGGGTTTTAGGTTTAAATACAGGGCAGGTATTGAGCATTCCTTTTTTACTTATAGGGCTTTATTTCATGTTCTTATACAAACCCAAATCGAAATAAAAACTAGAACTATTAGTACAAAAAAAGCCACTCAAATGAGTGGCTTTTTTTAATATAACAATGAAATATTATTTCTCCTTTTTATCTAAGCGCTTTAGCGTGTCGTGCATTATTGGTGTTGCAATAAACAACGATGAGTAAGTTCCTACAAGAACCCCTACAATAAGAGCAAACAGTAAACCTCTAAGAGAATCTGCTCCAAAAGTAAACATGGCTAATAACACCACTAATGTAGTTAATGAGGTGTTTAAAGTACGGCTCAGCGTACTACTTAATGCACTGTTGACTACTTTCTCAAATTTCCATGTTGTATGCTCATTTAAATATTCTCTAATTCTATCAAACACAACCACCGTATCATTTAAAGAATACCCTATCACTGTCAAAATCGCGGCGATAAACGCCTGATCTATTTCCATGCTAAACGGCAAGAATTTCCATGAAATTGAGAAGATACCTAATACAATTAAAACATCATGAAATACTGCAGCAACAGCTCCTAATGAAAACTGCCATTTCTTAAACCTTAATAAGATATAAAGAAATACTACGATTAGAGATCCTAAAATAGCCCAGATAGATGACTTTTTAATATCATCTGCAATTGTTGGACTTACTTTTCCTGAATACATTTTTCCGACATTATTTTCGGCGTTGATAAACTGATCATAACTTGTTCCTTCTGGTAAAAACGGAACTAAAGCCTCATACAGTTTTTGCTGAACCTCTTGATCTACTTCGGCAGAATTCTCATTCACCTTATATTTAGTAGATATCTTTAATTGATTTGCACTTCCAATTGTTTTCACCTCAGCACTATTAAAAACATCGTTGAGAGCTGTCTTAACCTCTTGAGTGTTCATGTCTTGTGCAAAACGAACTGTATACGTCCTACCCCCGACAAAATCAATACCTTGATCTAAACCAGTTGTGAATAATGAACCAAGTCCCGCAATAATAATCGTTCCTGAAATCAAGTAAGCAATTTTGCGCTTCTTAAGGAATTCGATATTAATAGAACGAAATAATCCTTTTGTCATTCCTGTAGAAAATTCTAATTTTCCACCACGGCTTAAATGCCAGTCAATTAGTAATCTTGAGATAAAAATTGCGGTAAATAAAGATGTTAAAATTCCAATTAAAAGAGTTGTTGCAAACCCTTTAATAGGACCTGAACCAAATACATATAATATCAATGCTGTTAAGCCGGTTGTAATGTTGGCGTCTAAAATTGATGATAATGCATTACTAAATCCATCCTTAACGGATTCTTTATAGCCTTTTCCTTTGAACAACTCTTCGCGGATGCGCTCGTATATAAGAACGTTTGCGTCTACTGCGATACCAATTGTTAATACAATACCTGCAATTCCAGGCAATGTTAAGACAGCCCCAAGACCTGAGAGGATTCCGAAAATTAATACGATATTTAACAGCAATGCAATATTTGAATAAATACCCGCTTTACCATAATAAAAAAGCATCCATAAAAGCACCAATGCTAAAGCTATTAAAAAGGATTTCATTCCACTGTCAATCGCTTCTTGTCCTAAAGAAGGCCCTACTTCTTCAGCTTGTACAATATCTGCAGAGGCCGGTAATTTACCAGCCCTTAATACGTTTGCTAAATCGACCGCTTCATTTAAAGTAAAAGAACCAGATATTTCTGAGTTACCACCGGCAATTGGCCCTGTTGTAACCCCTGGTGCTGAGTACACTATTTCATCTAATACGATTGCAATTTGACCAGCGGTATTAAACGCATTACCAGTCATTTCTTCCCATACTTTAGCGCCTTTCAGATTCATTTGCATAGATACGCTAGGGCTTCCATTTTGCTGGTAAGCTTGACGAGCATCGGTAATAACAGCCCCACTAAGTGGTGGTGTATCATCCCTATTTCCTTTCAAAGCATATAACTCAACTAGCTCTATATTTTGAGGATTATCTCCTACTGTTTGCTGCACTTGTGGGATACCCCATACAAATTTCGCATAACGTTGTTCAGGAGACAATAAAGCACGTACTTGAGGATTGTTTAGATAATCCGTAACTAGCTGCTTATCTTTTAGTTCAAAAGAAGCAATTACAGGCCCGCCATTGTATCCAGGCGATCTAATTAAATCAATTAATGGATTTACGTCTCCATCATCTCCTGTTTCAGCGTCAGAATCTCCAATGATGTCTGAAATAGCATCTTCAGCAGATTCTGTAGTCTCATTTGATTCTACCTCAACATTAGCCTCTACAATTACTTTTAAAACTTCGTTAGCTTGAAAAACAAACACTCCAAACTCTTCTCCTTTAAAAGCATCCCAAAACTCTAACTGAGCCGTACTTTGTAATAAGCCTTTAACACGCTCTATTTCCTTAGCGCCTGGCAATTCGACAAGAATACGTCCAGAATTTCCTATACGTTGTATGTTTGGTTGAGTGACCCCAAACTTATCTATACGTTTACGTAAAACCTCAAAGGCAGACACGATAGATTCGTCAATTTTTGCAGATAATACAGGCTTAACCTGATCATCTGACATATCAAATGTAACTTCCTCGCTTAACGTACGATTTGCAAAAACATCTGGAGATGCTAATTTCGTATCTCCTTCAATTGCTTCAAAAGCAACAAAGAAATCTTCTAAATAAGTGTTTTGACTATCTTTCTGAAGCTCTTCAGCATCACTTAATGCTTTTCTGAAAACAGGGTCTTTACTTCCGTTGGCTAAACCAACAAGAATGTCTTTTACCGAAATTTGAAGAATTACATTGATTCCACCTTTAAGATCCAGACCAAGGTTCATGGCTTTCTCTTTGACTTCATCGTAGTTAAATTTCGCAATTCCAATATTAAAAACCTCCTCATTTTTGAGAGAGTCTAAATACTTACCTTGTTCGAGCGCACGCTTAGCGTCATAGTCTGATTCTGTGTCTGCGATTTTCTCAATAGCAAACTGCGTTGCGTTGTCTTCAATTTGATTTGCTTTAAAACTAAATGATAATTGGTAAATACTTACCAAACCAAATAAGATCGCAAATAACTTTACTAGTCCTTTATTTTGCATTATGAATTAATTTAATCTGCTTTAATTTTTAATAAACGAGCAAATATATGATTTACGATGTGATTTGACAATAGAATCCTTTGTTTTCAACAAAAAGACATTTTATCTACTTAATCATGAGCAAATAACAAAATCACATTAATAATATATTTAAACGTCTAATAATGAGTTTGTTTTTTTAACACCCTCAGCACTTGTATGTAAATGTGCTTTGTCGCTATCACTTAATTTAATTTCAACGATCTGTTCAATTCCATTAGCACCTAATACGACTGGCACTCCTATACATAAATCAGACAGACCATACTCCCCGTCTAATAAGACTGAGCATGGGAATATTTTTTTCTGATCACATGCAATTGCTTGAACCAAACCACTAACGGCAGCTCCTGGAGCATACCAAGCAGATGTTCCTAAAAGCTTCGTCAATGTCGCGCCTCCTACTTTGGTATCTTCTTTTACTTGCTCTAATCGTTCGTTTGAAATAAATTCTGAGATTTTGATACTGTTTCGAGTTGCATGCGAAATCAAAGGCACCATTCCAACATCACTATGACCTCCAATAACCATTCCATCTACATCGCTTATTGGAGCTCCTAAAGCCTCCGCCAATCGGAATTTAAAACGTGCTGAATCCAAAGCGCCGCCCATGCCAATTATTTTATGTTTTGGAAGTCCTGTTACTTTATGAGCTAGATATGTCATAGTATCCATTGGATTACTCACCACAATAAGTACTGTATTTGGTGAATGCTCTACCAAACTTGTTGAGACCGTTTTCACGATTCCGGCATTAATTCCTATTAACTCTTCACGTGTCATTCCTGGCTTTCTTGGAATTCCTGATGTAATTACACAAATGTCACTATTTGCTGTTTTACTGTAATCGTTTGTAGATCCTGTTATTTTAGTGTCAAATCCGTTGAGAGATGCGCACTGCATTAAGTCCATTGCTTTTCCTTCTGCAAAGCCTTCTTTGATATCTAATAAAACGACTTCTGAAGCAAAATTCTTAATGGCTATATACTCTGCACAGCTTGCCCCTACGGCACCTGCGCCAACTACTGTTATTTTCATAATTTCTTTTTTATAATTCTGTAATTAATTATCTAAAGCTAAAGGCAATTCCCGCCGATGCTGTGTTGTATTCTTGTATGGTATAATCTGCGAAAATCTTAAAAAACAATAGGTTTAAACGCGCTCCTACAGTGGCTCGAGTTCCGCTCGAACTGAACCCTAAGCTGATAGGATCTGAAATAATTTCATTTTCAGTACGTATAAAATTTTGATTTGAATCTTGAACATCATAAGTTAACACGTATTCTCCGTTCACATCAAATTTAGAAGTTCCACTGTTGAAGCCAATACCTCCATAAAATGTAACTATTCTTAAATCTAAAGACCCTAATGTCTGCAACGTCCATGTGTCTAACTCGAATCTCGCTAGTCCATTTGCGGTTGATATTCTACTTGATAAATTAGTGTCATTAATATTATACTCTACGTTAGACTTTGAATAGGCTCCCATGATTGCAATACTAAATGGTAGTTTACTCACTAGCCCAAAATACTGTGTTAGATCATGCTGAACACCAATTCCAATTGAACTTCCTTTTACATTTGAATCGTAATTTATATTAGGAACATATCTCAACTTCAAATCTGTCTTTGTAGGCAATCCTAAACCAAATTGCACAAAAGGAGTTGGGACTGCATTAATAGGCAAATCATTCGCAACACCGCCCGGCATAGTAAAAGAACCTACCTTAAATTCCCCGGCTAAAGTAGTAGGTATTGAAACATCAAAAATTGTCTCCGAATCATTGTCGCTTAAAACAGTAGGGAGCTCAGAACTACCGTTCGCTACTGAAATATAACTGTACTGGTCAGAATTAAAATTAAACGTTTGACCGCTGGAAGGCGTAAAGGACATACTCGTTCCTAGAGTGATATCAAAACCCAGTTTCTTATGGGTTTTCGCCGTTGAATACCAACCGCTGTTCATACCACTCATCAATCCACTGACTGCTGGATTTAGATAGTTTTCAGTTAGCAAACTGGCATCTTCGCCAGCTAGCAACAAGTTTCCAATTCCTTGAGATGTCATTGAATTTAGACCAAAAAAGATAAAACAAAAAAGAATTGATTTTTTCATGATATAGATTTTACAAATATCCTACTAAGCATCAATATTGGCGTAAATTGCATTTTTCTCAATAAACTCTCTTCTTGGTGGCACATCATCTCCCATCAGCATTGAAAAAATACGATCTGCTTCGGTTCCATTTTCAATTTGTACTTGACGAAGGGTTCTAAACTCTGGATTCATTGTTGTATCCCAAAGTTGACTGGCATTCATTTCTCCAAGACCTTTATAACGTTGGATGCCTGCACTACCGCCAAAACTCTCAACAATGGTGTCGCGCTCAGCGTCACTCCACGCATACTGTTTCTTTTGACCCTTTTTAACAAGGTATAAAGGCTGTCTCTTATACACATCTGACGCTGCCGACGACTCCTTAC
>OJAQ01000209.1_pt1 | contig 11346 bp, 10 predicted proteins | sample 1589731 | NCBI WGS metagenome assembly OJAQ01 (sample SAMN05416733, study PRJEB24817) | seawater metagenome | isolation source: Sea water | place: Canada:Atlantic | collected 2013-07 | reverse complement strand
GCCAGTGATGGCGGTCTTTTTATGCCTGATACATGGCCCCAAGTAGATATCCAAAAATTAAAGCAAGCAGAAACATTTATAGATGTGGCTAAACATATAGTACCTCTTTTTACCAAATCATCTTTTGCAGATGAAGAAGTTATAGAGATGATAGAAAATACTTGGCATGATTTTTCAGATTCCAGTTTTGCTCCGATAAAGGAACTAGATGATACAAAGTCAGTTTTAGAGCTATTTTATGGTCCTACAGGTGCATTTAAAGATTTTGGTCTTCAGCTAGCTGCGGCATTTTTTAATAAAACTTTAACGAAACATAACAAGACAGCTATTGTCTTTGGAGCGACATCTGGAGATACCGGCTCTGCAGCTATTGATGCTTGCAGAAGATTTGAATCTATAAAAAGCTTTATTTTACTTCCAGGTGGGAACATGTCAGAAGTGCAAAGAAGACAAATGACAACTGTTGATAGTCCAAATGTTTTTACTTTAATAGTGGATGGAACTTTTGATGACTGTCAGGCGATAGTAAAAGAAGCATTTAACGAAAGATCATTCTTAAAAGATGATCAATACCTTTTAGCAGTAAATTCAATTAATTGGGTAAGAATTATTGGACAAATTTGTTATTACTTTTATGCATCATTAAAAATAAACAAATTTGAAGAGTCTTTAAATTTTTCTGTACCAACTGGAAACTTTGGAAATGTTTTTGCTTGTTATTCTGCTCATAAAATGGGAATGCCTCTGAATAAAATTCTTGTAGCTGTCAACAACAATAATATATTACATAGGTTTTTCTCTAAAAATGATTACTCTAGAACAGAGGTGTATGAGACTGACTCACCCAGCATGGATATAAGTGTTGCAAGTAACTTTGAAAGGCTGATCTATGACTTTTATGCCGAAAGAGATGCTTCTTTATGCAATGACTATTACTCTAACTTCCCCATCTCCCCAATTAAGCTTGAAGACGATACATGGAAAAAATCTAAAGACCTCTTTTTAAGCTATTGCGTAGATGATATTTCAACGGTTAACGCCATGAAAAAGAATTATAATTCTTTTCATTACCTAATGGATCCCCATACTGCGGTTGCGTCTGAGGCTGTAGATGAGCTTTCTTCAAAGCTAGAGGGAAAGACTATAATTCTATCAACAGCTCATCCTGCAAAGTTCCCCTTGGTTGTTGAAAAGGCAGGTCTTAGCTTAGAGGATATTCCTGAAAATCTTTCTATTATTTTTAAGAGAGATGAAAGGTCATATAGCTTTAAGGCTTCAAAAGAATTGATTTTTAATTTTATTACTGAAAATAATTTATAATATGGATTCTAGTGAGCTTAAATCTAGTCTTAACGATTTAAAAAGTCGTATAGATGAAATTAGAGATGGTACTTTTAATGTTCCTGAGAAAGAAAGAAGATTAAAAGAAATAGAGATAGACCTTGGAAAGGAAGAAGTTTGGTCAGATCTAGAGTTATCACAAAAAATTAGTAAAGAAAAAACCTCAATTGAAAAATCATTAATAGTTTTTAATTCTGTAGAAGAAAGAGTTTCAGATGGCTTGGTGCTTCTAGAAATTGCTGAGGAAGAGTCAGATAACGAATCTATCTCAGAGATAATTAAAGATTATCCTTCATTGGAAAAAGCTCTTGAAGAGCTTGAGTTTAGTAAAATGTTTGTAAATAAAATGGATCCGGCTTCTGCATATGTTGAAATTCAATCCGGATCAGGTGGAACAGAAGCTCAGGATTGGGCTGACATGCTTCTACGAATGTATTCTAAATGGGCTGAAAGCAGAGGCTTCTCAATAAATATTACTGAGATATCTCATGGAGAGATTGCTGGTATTAAATCAGCAACCTTGCATGTTGAAGGTGACTACTCATACGGATGGCTAAGAACAGAAACGGGAATCCATAGACTTGTAAGAAAATCACCTTTTGATTCTGGAAGTAGACGTCATACATCTTTTGCATCTGTCTTTATCTCACCTGAGGTTGATGACTCCATTGAAATTAATATTAACAATGCTGATATTAGAGTTGATACATATAGAGCATCAGGCGCTGGAGGCCAGCATGTAAATAAGACTGATTCCGCAGTTAGATTGACGCACACACCAACAGGTGTTGTTACACAATGTCAAAGTGGCAGATCGCAGCATAAAAATAAAGAAAGTGCTCTTAAACAATTAAAATCAAAGCTATACGAGTTAGAATTACAAAAACAAAATCAAGAAAGACAGATACTTGAAGAAAGTAAGTCAGATATTGGCTGGGGAAGTCAGATTAGGTCTTATGTCTTAGATCAATCTAGAATTAAAGACTTGAGGACGGGTTACGAGACTGGGAATACTTCAGCGGTTCTTAATGGTGATCTTGATGAATTTATGAAAAGTAGTCTGAAAGCAGGAGTTTAGATGTCAGAAGAAAATATTGGTGGTGAAGAAGGTATTATCGAAGAAAGAAGAAAGAAGCTAGAGGCTCTTAGGAGTAAAAAGATAGCTTATGTAAATGATTTCTATAAAGAGCATTATGCTTCAGATATCCACTCCGAAAATGAATCCTTTTCAAAGGAACAACTTGAAGAAAAAAATATAGAAGGTATTTCTGTAGCTGGAAGAATTGTTCTAAAAAGAGTTATGGGTAATGCTAGTTTTTTTACCATAAGAGACTCAAGCGGAGATATTCAAATATACGTAAGTAAAAATACTGTAGATGTTGATCTCTATGAGGATTTTAAAACTTGGGATTTAGGAGATATTGCCGGAGTTAGAGGTAAGCTATTTAGGACTAGGACAGAAGAGCTCACCATAGAGGCTAATGATGTCGTACTAATAACTAAATCTATAAGACCGATGCCTGATAAATTCAAAGGTTTATCTGATATTGAAATAAGATACAGACAAAGATATCTAGATTTGATGAGCAATGAGGATTCTAAGAAAGTTTTTATAGATAGAACAAAAATTATTGAATCTGTAAGAAGTTCATTGAAGGAAAGGGATTTTATAGAGGTTGAGACGCCTATGATGCATCCTATTCCAGGTGGCGCAGTAGCAAGACCTTTTATTACTAAGCACAATGCTTTGGATAGAGATTTATTTCTTAGGATTGCTCCAGAATTATATTTAAAAAGATTATTAGTTGGTGGCTTTGAGAGGGTATTTGAAATCAATAGAAGCTTTAGAAATGAAGGACTGTCAACCAGACATAATCCTGAATTTACCATGCTTGAATATTATGAGGCATATTCATCTCTTGAGAGAACAATATCGTTTACTGAAAGCATGATTCAAAAAGCAGCTGAGACAATCAATGGAACTCTAACTGCAACTTGGGGCGATGATGAGATTGATTTATCCAAGTTCGAGCGAATATCATTAACTGACTCTGTTCTATCAGCCAACAAGAATCTTGCAGTATCTGATATAGAAGATAGAGACAAGCTAGAAAAATATGCAGGTTCTATCGGCATTAAAGTCGATAAGAATTATGGAGCAGGTAAGATTCTTTTAGAAATTTTTGAAAAAACAGTTGAAGAAAGCCTTGTGCAGCCAACCTTTATTACTGGCTATCCAGTTGAAGTTTCCCCCTTATCAAGAAGAAATAATGAGAATCCAGATATAGCCGATAGGTTTGAACTTTTCATTGGTGGTAAAGAGATTGCCAATGGGTTCTGCGAGTTAAATGATCCAGACGATCAGGCAGAAAGATTTAAAGAGCAGGTTAAAGCTAAAGACGCTGGCGATAATGAAGCTATGGCTTTTGATGAGGATTACGTTACTGCGCTTGAGCATGGAATGCCACCCGCAGTTGGCGTTGGTATCGGGATAGATAGGCTGGTTATGATGATTACAAATCAAACATCAATTAGAGATGTTATTTTGTTCCCACAACTTAAATCTTAGAATTTACCACCTAAATTTGTCAAAATTCTCGGGGTTAGCCCATCCTTCTGCATTATTCCAGGACCTTTTATTATTGTAAGTCTTAAGGTTGTATGAAAAGCATTTAAGATCATTTTTTACATCGTTTACTTCCAGAACAAAACCAAGTCTGGTCATTGAGTTTTCAGCATTCCCACTGTCATCAAATGGTGTAAAGATTATAATTTTTTGACTTAAAAGGTTCTTGATAGTCCCAACATCACTCTCAGACAAGGGCACGTCTTCAAGCACGATAAAGATATCATCAGTGCATTCAACCATTTCTTTAATATTAGGCGCAATATTGATGCTATTGAGCCCAGCTTTTTCTATTTTTTTTATCAATTTTGAAACATCTTTTGATGTTACAAACTGCGCACTCAAGCAGCTTTCATTTTTAAGGATATCCAACAAAAAATTATTTTGAATTTTATCCTTCTGCATTATTTCATTAAATGCTTTACAGCTTCTCTTTCTGAAGACAGCTCATCGATTGAAAGTTGAAATCTCTCTTTTGCAAAATCTGAAAGACTGATATCTCGTTTAATTTCCACACTTCCATCTTCTAATGTCATTAATGGGTAGCCACATATAAGCCCTTCAGGAACCCCATATGATCCGTCACTTGCTATGGCTGCACTAAAGCAGTCACCGGCCTCTGTAGTGTTCTCACAGGCAATAATAGTATCTAAAGCTGCTTTTGCTGCAGATGTTGCAGATGATGCCCCACGAGCATCAATAACTGACTTTCCTCTTTGCTGAACAGCTGGAAGGAATGCATTCTCTACCCAGGTCATATCATTAATTGCTTCAGTACCTGATTTTCCATTTATCACTGCATTCTCAACATCAGGATACATAGTAGGGCTATGATTGCCCCAAATAATCATATTCTTAACTTCACTAACATTAGTACTAGTTTTTTTACTTATTACTGACTTAGCTCTACTTGCGTCCAGCATGGTCATTGCCATCCATAACTGTGAGTCTTTTCCTGCGGCATTTTTTCCGATTAAGGCATTGGTATTAGCAGGATTACCTACTACTAAAATTTTCGCATTATCTTTACCATTCTCACCAATAGCCTTACCTTGATTAACAAAAATACCACCATTGATTTTAAGAAGATCAGATCTCTCTTCAATCTTCTTACCTTCGTAAACAATTCCTCTAGGAATACTTCCAACTAGTAAAAACCAATCTGCATCTTGCGAGGCTTCATCAAAATTATCTGTATAAGTTACTTCCCCCATATGAGGAAAATATGAATCTTCAAGCTCCATAACTAAGCCTTCTAATTTACTCACCACTTGAGGTATCTCAACGAGGCATAAATCTACAATTTTATTTCCAAATGTTTTGCCATCAACCAGTCTTGGTATTAGCGAATATGCTATTTGACCAGCTGCACCAGTAACTACTACTTTGACTCTTAAACTCATTTTTATCCTTAAAGTTATGTTTACAATTAACTGATTATATTCCTAAAAGTAAGATTAATTCTTGGGTTTTTAATTTTTTTTGTCTTTTTTATACCGTGCTTCCAAAATTCTTGAGTATTACCCTTCATTACAATTAATTTTCCACTTTCTTGAGGTACGGAAAAGCTAATATTCTTATACTTATGCTTAAAGAAAATATTTCTTTCTTCTCCAAGAGACAATGAGGCAATTACAGGTTTAGGTCCTAGTTCTTTTTCATCATCAGCGTGCATGCCCATAGAATCACTTCCATTTCTATATAAATTTGCTAATACTGAATTAAATTTAACAGAGGTCTTTGACTCAATATCTTTTTTAATTTCATTAAGTATCTCATTCCAATCGTTCCTTGCTAAATTTTTCCCAGAATATGCATAGTTAATATTTTTATCTGCATACCAAGATTGGAGCCTCGGAATCTTATGTTCTTTACCAAAAATTTTAATTAATCCTGAGACCCACTCTATCTCTAATGAGCATCTTTCAAGCCATGTCGTTATTTTTTTAGCATCAATATTTAGTTGATAAATATCAATATCAAGATCTGGATATTCGTCTAGGGTCTCTTTTAACATGGTAATAGTTATATTTTTTGATTAGAATAAAAAATCTATTTTAAAGCAAAGTATTAATTCCAACAAAAAAGGAGAAACTAAATGAGTATTAGATTTGATGATCAGGTTGCAATCGTTACGGGTGCAGGCGGCGGAATTGGAAAACAACATGCATTAGAGCTTGCAAGAAAAGGAGCCAAGGTAGTTGTAAATGACTTAGGTGGAAGTGTTGATGGAAGTGGTACTAGTGATGCTGCAGAGGCTGTAGTTGCTCAAATTAAATCAGAAGGCGGAGAAGCGATGGCTAATGGTGCGAGTGTTACAGATTTGCCCGCTATCCAAAATATGGTCAAAGAGGTTATGGACAAGTGGGGAAGAATAGATATTTTAGTTAACAACGCTGGAATTCTTAGAGATAAAAGTTTTCATAATGTAACCTTAGAAGATTTTAACTTAGTTATGGATGTTCATTTTCAAGGAACTTTGAACTGTACTCATACTATTTATCCAATCATGCGAGAGCAGGGCTACGGAAGGATTGTTTTTACAAGCTCATCAAGTGGTGTTTTCGGTAATTTTGGACAAAGTAATTATGGAGCAGCTAAAATGGCTATGGTTGGCTTGATGAATACTCTAAAAATTGAAGGCCAGAAATATAACGTCTTCTCAAACTCGATAACTCCTGTTGCTTATACAAGAATGACAGAAGGTTTGATTCCAGAGGACTTTGGAAAAAATATGCAGCCTGAATATGTAACTCCAGCAGTTATATATTTATCAAGTGATCAAGCTCCAAACGGAGCTATTATTTCAGCAGGGGCAGGTGTTTTTTCAAGAATATTTATTCATGAAACTATGGGTGTTTCTCTTGGCACGGGAGAAGATATGACTGCAGAAAATATTGCTGCAAACTGGGATGGCATATCAGATATGACAGATGCAAGAGCGCTACAAAATGGCGGAGAGCAGACATTAAAAATATTTGAATTAATTAACAAAGAATAATTAAATAGAAAAGCTAGGGCGTCGTGAAATCTGAGTGATATATTCGCTCAGATTTTCATACTCAGAAAGCTCAATCTTATTAAGCCTTACCAAATACATAAGGACCGAGGCGACTTGAATGTCGGCATAGGTAAATCTTTCACCAGCTATAAACTCTCTGTCTGAAATAACCTTATCAAAGTATTTTAGAGATTTTCTAGCAACCTCTCTTTGCGCTAACCCAAATTCTTCATTCTGATTTTCTAGTTCTTTCATTCCAGGATGAGTATGTCTAAAGCCATTAGCAAGAGGTAGCATTAGCTCATGAGATGATAGTGCATACCACATCTCTATAGTTGCTATTTCCATAGGACTCTCTCCAAATAGATTGGGTTCGGGATAGAGACATTCTAGGTATCTACATATTGCACTAGTTTCAAGGATAGCCGTTCCATCATCAAGCACCAAAGAAGGAACTCTTGAGTTTGGAGCTATTGCTTTATATTCATCTGTTTTGTGTTCTTTATTAGCAAGATCAAGATTAATAATTTCAATATTTTTAATACCTTTCTCAGCAATAAATATGAGAACCTTCCATGGGCTTAAGGCAAGTTTTGCGGAATACAATTTCATATACTTTCCTTAGCCAACTATGGAATATATAACTATGAAGTGCAGGATAGCTGCTACAGAAACCAATATATGAAAAAACTCATGATAACCAAAATACTTAGGACTAAAGTCTGGAAACTTTAATCCATAACCAATAGCCCCAACTGAATAAATAGTTCCTCCTGCTACGGTTAATGCATAGTTCGTAAAGCCCATCACCGAAGATAGAACTGATAGATACGGAATAGCCATGTATCCTGCGATAAGATATATTCCAGCTCTAACCATGCGCGGTGTATTGGTAAATAAGACTGTTTGAATTATTCCTATACCCGCAATTATCCATATAATTAGAAGCAGTTGGAGCCCAAGCTTATCAGGTAAAACAAGAAGACATATTGGAGTAAAACTACCAGCTATCATTATAAAAATTGATGAGTGATCTAGTCTTCTCATAACCTTTAAGACTTTTGGTCTCCAGTTAATTCTGTGATACAGAGCGCTGAATCCAAACATCATAAATATACCTATTGAATAAACAATAGTAGCTATAAGTTCATTAGAGTCTGTACTTTTGCTGATTAATGGTATGCATGCTCCAATGGATATAAAGAACATCCACTCATGAAAATAGCCTCTTAAAAGAGGCTTTTTTTCAGTAGGATTCACTATTCCCAGTTAAGGGCTCCGCCAACTTGATATTCAGTTACTCTTGTTTCAAAGAAATTCTTTTCTTTTCTTAGATCAATAATTTCTGACATCCAAGGGAACGGATTTGTTACGCCCTTGAACTCTTCATCTAAGCCAATCTGAGTAAGCCTTCGGTTTGCTATAAATTTAAGATATTCTTCCATCATTGCCGCATTCATTCCTAATACACCTCTTGGCATGGTATCTCTTGCATACATAATTTCTAACTCAGTTCCTTCTAAGATCATTTGAGCTGCTTCATTTTTCATTTCTTCATCCCAAAGATGAGGGTTTTCAATCTTAATTTGGTTGATAACATCAATACCAAAATTCACGTGCATTGATTCATCCCTAAGAATGTATTGAAACTGCTCTGATGTTCCTGTCATTTTATTTCTTCTTCCCATTGAAAGGATTTGAGTAAATCCACAGTAGAAAAATATTCCTTCTAGTACACAATAAAAAGCGATAAGATTTTTAAGCAATTGCTTATCTGTCTCTACTGTTCCAGTCTTGAAATCAGGATCTGATATCTCTTGAGTATACTTAAGCCCCCATGATGCTTTTCTTGCTACACATGGAATTTCTCTATACATATTAAAGATTTCTCCCTCATCCATTCCTAGTGATTCTATGCAGTATTGGTATGCATGGGTATGAATTGCCTCTTCAAGACTTTGTCTTAGAATGTACTGTCTGCACTCTGGATTTGTAATTAGTCTGTACAGCGCCAAGACTAGATTATTTGCTACAAGAGAATCAGCTGTTGAAAAGAAGCCAAGATTTCTTTTAACAATTGTTCTTTCATCTTCTGTTAATCCGTCTTCCGATTTCCACAAAACAATATCACTAGTCATATTCACTTCTTGCGGCATCCAATGGTTAGCACTGCCATCAAGATATTTTTGCCATGCCCAGTCATATTTCATTGGAACAAGCTGGTTTAAATCAGCCTTACAATTGATCATCATTTTTTCATCTACCTGAACTCTTCCCATTCCTCCATCAAGCTCTTCATTACCTGCAGTTTCATCAAGATTTTTTATAGCCTCTCTTGCTATTTTTGCTCTAGAGCCTTCCTCAATTGGTTTTGCTTGCTTGGCAGGAGCTTCAACGTCTGTTATGACAGGCACTTCTACTTCTACTTTTATCTCAGGTACTTTAACTGGTTCGGGGTTGTTTACCGCAGTTATTGTGTTTTCTTCTTTTCCATAATCATCCCAATTCAACATCATAATTCTCCTATAGTTACTGACATGCTTCGCAATCTGGTTCTTCCATGGAAGCTGCGGTTGGAACTGGCGCTGCAGCTCCGAGTTCTTGCGGTGCCGTTTCTGTTTGAGCTGAGCTAACCGCGTTAAGTTTACCTTGCTGAACTGTTGACTTCTCTGTAGAAGTGGCACCAATTGATCTAAGGTAATAAGTTGTTTTTAAGCCTGAATACCAAGCCATCCTGTATGTAATATCAAGTTTTTTACCATCAGCATTTCCAATATAAAGATTCAATGATTGCCCTTGATCAATCCATTTTTGTCTTCTACTAGCTGCTTCAACAATATATCTAGGCTCAACTTCAAATGCTGTTGAGTAAATTGTTTTAATATCGTCAGGAATCCTTGATATCTTAGCAAGACTACCCTCAAAGTATTTTAAATCATTGATCATTACATCATCCCATAAGTCTAATTCTTTCAGCTTGCGGACTAGATGTGGGTTAACTATTGTAAATTCTCCAGAAAGGTTAGATTTAACATATAGATTTTGATATGTTGGTTCAACTGACTGAGTTACTCCGGTTATATTTGATATCGTCGCTGTAGGGGCTATGGCCATTACATTTGAATTTCTCATTCCATCAGAAAGAACTTTCTTCCTTAGTGTGTCCCAGTCAAGAGTTTCAGATCTATCAACATTCAAATACTCATTACCTCTATTCTCTGCAAGTATTTCAATTGAATCTTTTGGTAAAATGCCTTTGCTCCACAATGATCCTTCATATGTCTCATAGCTTCCTCTTTCTTTAGCAAGCTCTGTTGATGCGTGGATTGCATAGTAGCTTATCAATTCCATGCTTTTATCTGCAAATTCAACCGCATCACTGCTGCAGTAAGCAATATTTTGAACGTACAAGGCATCCTGAAACCCCATCATTCCAAGCCCAATAGGTCTATGCTTGAGGTTAGAGTTTCTGGCTGTTTCGACAGAGTAGTAGTTAATATTAATGACGTTATCTAACATTCTGATTGCTGTTGAGACAGTTTGCTTTACTTTTGCTTCATTAAGAACGCCATCTTTCATATGATTTGCTAAGTTAACAGAGCCAAGATTACATACAGCTATTTCATCTGCGCTAGTATTTAAAGTAATTTCTGTACACAGGTTAGATGAGTGAATTACACCAGCATGCTGTTGAGGCGATCTTAAATTACAAGCATCTTTAAATGTAATCCACGGATGTCCTGTTTCAAACAACATGGTAAGCATTTTTCTCCAAAGCTCTTTTGCTGGCATCGATTTAGATTGATCCATCTCTCCTGCAGCAGCCTTTTTTTCATATTCTTCAATTGAAGAAACGATTAATTCATAACAACCGATTTCAGTGAGAATGCTCCCAGCAACTCTACTAGCAAAAGTTTCACCTGAGAGTGAAATCATAGGACATCCAGCCCATAAGGCGTCACTAGCAGATGTATGTGCATTGTAGGGGAATGTATCAAGAAAGATATCTATAATTTGATGCCTTTGTATATGATCATCAAAGCTAACTTTTTTTGCAAAAAATAATCTTTCTGATTGTATTCCAAACTCACTAGAAGCAAATGTTCTGAGATTATTTTCGCAAGTTTTATTTGACGTTAATAGCCATAAGATAGAATCTGGGACCTTTTGCAGCAACCTCATCCATAATGAAAACATTTCTTTTGTAATCTTAAGTGACTGTCCAAATGACGCAAAGATAAAGTCATTTTCTTTAAAGCCATAATCTAATTTTTTTACAGTTTTTAATAGGGGTCTAGAGGATATATTGGGCTGGTAACAACCTTCTAAATCTGTCTCTTATACACATCTGACGCTGCCGACGACTCCTTACGTGTAG
>OJAQ01000204.1_pt1 | contig 11432 bp, 6 predicted proteins | sample 1589731 | NCBI WGS metagenome assembly OJAQ01 (sample SAMN05416733, study PRJEB24817) | seawater metagenome | isolation source: Sea water | place: Canada:Atlantic | collected 2013-07 | reverse complement strand
TCTCGTGGGCTCGGAGATGTGTATAAGAGACAGACTTACAGCTGGATACCCTTATTATATCTTGTATGGGTTTTTATTGTTCGGTTCTTACTTCATTTTTATTTCTTTCTATGGAGTAAAAAAAGAAATTTATAAAAATTTAACGCCTTGGCAACGCGTACAACTATCAAGACACCCTAACCGTCCCTATACTTTAGATTATATCAATTCTATATGTGGTGATTCATTCTTGGAGCTCCACGGAGATCGTAATTTCAAGGATGATAAAGCGATGATTGGTGGCCTAGGAAAAATTGGTGATCAAAGCTTTATGTTTATTGGTCAGCAAAAAGGATATAATACTAAAACACGCCAGTATAGAAACTTTGGAATGGCAAATCCAGAAGGGTATAGGAAAGCCCTTCGACTAATGAAATCAGCAGAAAAGTTTGGAATCCCAGTTGTCTCTCTTATCGATACACCTGGTGCTTACCCTGGCTTAGAGGCAGAAGAACGTGGTCAAGGAGAAGCAATTGCTAGAAATATTCTTGAAATGACTCGTTTAAAAGTACCAATCATTACGATTATTATTGGTGAAGGCGCTTCAGGCGGTGCTTTGGGCATTGGAGTAGGTGATAAAGTCTTAATGCTTGAAAACACTTGGTACTCTGTGATTTCTCCAGAATCTTGTTCTTCAATACTATGGAGAAGCTGGGAATATAAAGAGCAGGCTGCGGACGCTTTAAAACTAACCGCTAAAGACATGAAGCGAATGAAGTTAGTTGACGAGATTATAAAGGAACCTTTAGGAGGTGCTCACAAAGATCGCGACCAAACATTTTTAACTGTTTCAAACACAATCGTTAAGTCTTATAATGAATTTAAAAACTTATCACCAAAAGAATTGGTTGCCCAGCGCATGGATAAGTATTCACAAATGGGTGTATATAACGATTAATTCATAGCGCTCTTCTTATAAAAAATTAAGTCAAGTGGCTCACTTGACTTTTTTAATGCTTATTAACAATATTTTTAACTTATAAACAGTTTAATTGTTGAGTATACGTCAACAACCATTCTCTGTATTACTCATATTTTAAGTACTTTCGTAACATGAAACAGCCAGACCAAGTAAAAGCATACAAAACAGATACAAGCACTTTAATTAGCTTGGAAAAAGGGAAAATCCCTCCACAAGCCACCGATTTAGAGGAAGTTGTGCTTGGGGCTATGATGATTGATAAAAAAGGAGTTGATGAGGTAATTGACATCCTTAGTATTGATGCTTTTTATAAAGATTCTCATCAATATATTTTTGAAGCAATACTGCAGCTATTTGAAAATAGTGAACCTGTTGATTTATTAACGGTTTCCACTCAATTAAGAAAAAATTCTAAACTGGATTTAGTAGGAGGTGATTTTTACTTAATATCATTAACACAAAAAGTATCTTCATCTGCTCACATTGAATTTCATGCACGGATTATTTTACAGAAATTTATTCAGCGTAGCTTAATCAAAATTTCAAACGAAATTATTGAAGATTCTTTTGATGAAACAAAGGATGTTTTTGATTTATTAGACAAAGCTGAAACACGACTATATGAAGTTACACAGGGAAATATTAAAAAATCAACTGAAACTGCACAGGATTTAGTATTTCAAGCAAAGAAAAAGATTGAAGAAATTTCTAATAAAGAAGGGCTTAGCGGGGTGCCTTCAGGGTTCGATAAGCTTGACAAGCTTACCTCTGGGTGGCAAGAAAGTGATTTAATTATCATAGCGGCCCGTCCTGGTATGGGTAAAACGGCTCTAACGCTTTCAATGGCTCGTAATATTGCAGTCACTCAAAATATTCCTGTCGCTTTCTTTTCATTAGAAATGTCATCTGTTCAGTTAATTACACGATTAATTTCTTCAGAAACAGGCTTAAGTTCTGAGAAATTAAGAACAGGTCGTCTTGAAAAACATGAATGGGAACAATTAAATGTTAAAGTAAAATCTCTTGAAAAAGCCCCTTTATATATTGACGATACTCCTTCATTATCCATTTTTGACTTAAGAGCCAAAGCACGCCGATTAGCCTCTCAAAATGGCATCAAACTAATTATTGTAGATTATTTACAGCTTATGACTGGGGGTGGTAGTCAGAAAAACGGGAATCGTGAGCAAGAAATTTCTATGATATCACGTAACCTCAAGGCTTTAGCAAAAGAATTAAGTATCCCTGTAATTGCGTTATCTCAGCTCTCTAGGGCTGTTGAAACACGTGGTGGCAGTAAGCGTCCGTTGCTTTCTGACTTGAGAGAGTCTGGTGCGATTGAACAAGATGCAGATATCGTTTCATTTATTTACCGTCCAGAATATTACAAGATTGACGAATGGGATGATGAGCAACACACTCCCTCCGAAGGTCAAGCAGAATTTATAATTGCAAAGCACCGTAACGGTGGACTAGAGAATATACGATTAAAGTTTATCGGTCATTTAGGTAAGTTTGATAATTTGGATGATTTTGATTCTCCATTTGATACCGAGTTTCATTCCAAAATGAATGCCGCTGCTAATGACGATACTTTCAAGCAAGAAGACTTTAGAGTTGATCCAAGTCAAGCTTTTGGAGACGCTGACGACGATACGCCTTACTAATGCCTCTTTTTTTACTTATCTTTAGAAGATGAAAAAATTAATACTGACTCTTTGCTTGTTTTTTTCTTTGAATTCTTTTGCGTCTTATATTCTAATTCCAATGGATGCAGAAGGTCAGAAAAATCATCTCAAAGCCTACGGAATTACTTATTGGGTTCTTAGTAAACAACAAAACGTAAAATGGCTTCTTAATTATAGAGGAGGGTCTTTCTTAGTGCCCTTGATAGACTCTATTGAAAAGGAATGTCTCATCAGAGGTGTTTCATATGAGATTTTAAGTAACGAAAAAGTCGAAGCTATTCTAAGGAATATTGAAAGTCCTAGTCAAAACATGGATGCAGTAGTTCTCGAAAAAGCCCCCAAGATAGCGGTCTATTCTCCAAACGGAAACCAACCTTGGGATGATGCCGTAACTATGGTTTTGACTTATGCTGAAATCCCTTATGAAACCATTTACGATACGGAAGTTTTAGCGGATGCTTTATTACTTTATGATTGGCTCCACCTTCATCACGAAGATTTCACTGGTCAGTATGGGAAGTTTTATAGAGCTTATAGAAATGCAGCTTGGTATATTGAACATCAACAAGCGTCTGAAGCACTAGCTATATCATTGGGGTACAGTAAAGTCTCTGATCAAAAACTAGCCGTAGCTAAAAAAATTAGAGAATATGTGTTGGGTGGTGGCTTTATGTTTGCCATGTGCAGTGCTACAGATAGTTTTGATATTGCTTTATCAGCTCAACAAGTTGATATTTGTGAGCCGATGTTTGATGGGGATGGGACAACTCCAAACTATCAAAACCAATTAGACTACTCTAAAACGTTTGCCTTCACAGATTTTATTATCGAACGAGACCCTAAAGTATATGAGTTTTCAAACATAGACATGACCCAAGTTCGTAAAATACCAAAAGAATTAGACTACTTTACACTAATGGAGTATTCAGCCAAATGGGATCCTATTCCTACAATGCTGAATCAAAATCACACTGCACTTATAAAAGGTTTTATGGGTCAAACAACTTCCTATTCAAGAGAACTAGTGAAATCTAATGTTTTAGTGATGGGTGAAAATAAGTCAAATGGAGAAGCTAGGTACATACATGGGATTAAAGGACAGGGATTCTTTACATTTTATGGAGGTCATGATCCTGAGGATTATACACATAGGGTAGGGGATCCAAAAACTGAATTAGATTTACATCCTACTTCGCCAGGGTATCGGCTTATTTTAAATAATGTATTATTTCCTGCTGCACGAAAGAAAAAACAAAAAACATAGTTACGATAAAAGATGTTGTAAATAAAAAAAGCCCACTCAATTGAGTGGGCTTTTTTTTATAAGCGAATATTATACAATAGGCAAATGCCTTAGTTTAGTTTGTCAACTATAGCTTTAAAAGCTGCTGGGTCGTTCATTGCTAAATCAGCCAATACCTTTCGGTTTAGGTCAATATTATGCGTTTTGAGTTTCCCCATAAATTGTGAATACGATAATCCATGAGCTCTAGATCCAGCGTTGATACGCATGATCCATAATGCACGGAATGTTCTTTTTTTGTTTCTACGGTCTCTGTAAGCGTAAAGCATGGCTTTGTCTACTGCATTTTTTGCAACAGTCCATACATTTTTACGACGTCCAAAATATCCTTTGGCTTGTTTTAATACTTTTTTTCTACGGGCTCTTTTGGCCACTGAGTTTACTGATCTTGGCATTTCTTAAAGTTTTTTGTAGTAGGCGATTCAATTATGTTGAACACTTATATTGGCCTAACTCCATGGTTTATAAAAATTAGTTTAACCTAAGCAATAATTACTTTAAACGTAATTGTTGCTTAATGTTGGCTGCATCATTCGCATGTACTAATGTACTGTGAGTAAGAGCAAGTTTACGTTTTTTAGACTTCTTCGTTAGAATGTGGCTTTTGAACGCATGCTTTCTTTTGATTTTTCCAGTACCAGTTAACTTAAATCGTTTTTTGGCACTAGACTTGGTTTTCATTTTAGGCATTTTCTACTTTATTTAGTTACTTCGCTTATTTTACTTTTTTTGGTGATATGAACATAATCATACGCTTCCCTTCTAATTTTGGCATTTGCTCTACCTTTCCTAAGTCTTCTAAATCTTGCGCTAAACGCAATAATAAAATTTGACCTTGTTCTTGATAAATAATTGAACGCCCTTTGAAAAACACAAAGGCTTTTAACTTAGCCCCCTCTTTTAAAAACTTTTCAGCGTGTTTTCTTTTAAAAGCATAATCATGATCATCGGTTTGTGGTCCAAATCGAATTTCTTTCACAACCACTTTAGTCGCTTTTGATTTGATAGCTTTATCTCGCTTCTTTTGTTCGTAAAGAAACTTTTTATAATCCATCACCTTACACACAGGAGGAACAGCATTTGGTGAAATCTCAACTAAATCAACTTCTTGCTCTCTTGCGATTGCTAAGGCTTTAGATAAGCTGTAAACACCAACCTCAACGTTGTCACCAACAAGTCTTAACTCTAATGCAGTGATTTTCCTGTTGATCTTGTGTTGATCTTCTTTAATAATTCTTAGAGGACCTCTGTCTCTTCTTCTACGTATTGCTATGGCTTTATATTTTAGTTAAACTTTAAATTCTTTAAGTGTTCTCTTAATTTCTTCTTCAATAATAGATGTGAATGATTCAACGCTAATCGTGCCTAAATCCTCTCCACCATGCTTTCTCACGCTTACTGATCCGTCTATTTCTTCCTGTTCACCAACTATAATCATGTAAGGAACTTTTTGCATTTCTGCGTCCCGAATTTTCTTACCCATGGTTTCATTTCTGTTGTCCACGAGGGCGCGAATTTCGTTATTTTCTAGCAAATTTAAAACTTTTCGAGCGTATTTTTCATATTTCTCGCTAATTGATAGGATAATAACTTGTTCCGGCACTAACCAAAGCGGGAAATTTCCTCCCGTATGTTCAAGCAAAATTGCTACAAATCGTTCCATGCTTCCAAAAGGGGCACGGTGAATCATAACAGGCCTATGTAGTTCGTTATCGGCTCCTTTATAGGTCAAATCGAATCTTTCTGGTAAATTATAGTCTACTTGAATGGTCCCTAACTGCCATTGTCGTCCTAAGGCATCTTTGACCATGAAGTCTAATTTTGGTCCATAAAAAGCAGCTTCGCCAGTTTCAACTATATAGTCTAATCCTTTTGCTTCCGCAGCATTTATGATTGCTTGCTCTGCTTTGTCCCAAACATCAGAATCCCCAATGTATTTTTCTAAATTTTTCGGATCCCGTACAGATACTTGTGTCGAGAAGTTTTCAAACCCTAGAGATCCGAATACATAAAGGACCAAGTCTATTACATTTTGAAACTCCTGGTCTAACTGCTCAGGCATACAAAATATATGAGCATCATCTTGAGTAAAACCTCTTACTCTTGTCAAACCATGCAGCTCACCACTTTGTTCATACCTATAAACAGTACCAAATTCAGCAAATCGTTTAGGTAATTCTTTATAACTAAAGGGTTTTGCATTGTATATTTCACAGTGGTGGGGGCAATTCATTGGTTTAAGCAAAAACTCTTCATCGTCTTTAGGAGTTTTAATGCTTTGGAAGCTGTCTGCTCCATATTTTTCATAATGCCCTGAAGTGACGTACAATTCTTTTTGACCAATATGAGGGGTGATGACCATTTCGTAGCCCGCTTTTTGTTGTGCTTTCTTTAAAAAGTCTTCTAATCGTGAACGTAAAGCGGCTCCTTTTGGCAACCATAATGGTAAACCTTGTCCAACTTTCTTTGAAAAAGTAAAAAGTTCTAGTTGCTTTCCTAATTTCCGGTGGTCTCTTTTTTTAGCTTCTTCTAAAAGAGCTAAATATTCTGTTAGTTCTTTTTGTTTTGGAAATGAAATCCCATAAACTCTAGTAAGTTGGATATTGTTTTCATCCCCTCTCCAATAAGCTCCTGCCACGCTTAAAACCTTTACGGCCTTGATAATTCCCGTATTAGGGATATGTCCCCCTCTACACAAGTCAGTAAATGATGAATGATCACAAAAAGTAATTTCTCCATCGTTAAGGTTTTCAATTAGCTCTACCTTATATGTGTTACCTTCATTTTTATATTTGAGTAGTGCATCTGCTTTTGATACTGGTTTTATCGAGAAGTCATGCTTTTCTCTTGCTATTTCCAGCATTTTATTTTCTATGGCCTTAAAGTTGTTTTCAGAAATCACTTGATCGCCTAAGTCTACATCATAGTAAAATCCATTTTCAATAGCAGGTCCTATAGATAGTTTAACTCCAGGGTATAATTCTTCTAAAGCTTGAGCAAGTATATGAGAAGATGAGTGCCAAAAGGCTTTTTTACCTAAAGCATCCTTCCAAGTGTATAACGTAAGACTGCCATCGGTAGTTAATAAAGTAGAGGTTTCAACAGTAGTATCATTAAATTTAGCCGAAATTACATTTCGTGCAAAACCTTCGCTAATATCTTTAGCGACATCTAATACAGTAAGACTTTGTTCAAAAGATCTTACGCTTCCATCAGGCAATGTAATGTTAATCATAGTTAGTTTTATATAATAGGAGGCAAATATAAGAGTATAAACGGTTTCAAACAACAAGTATTCATATAATTTAAAGATTAGTAATTTAAATTATATGTTTTTTTTTCATTCTTAACATATTGTAATTCAGACAATAAAACAAAGACGGATATTTGTTATTTAAAATACCTTAGATAAAAGTTGTGAAAGGTAAAAAAGGTTGTATGTTTGCAGCCGCTAAAAAACGGAAGTTAAATAGAAAAGTTCATTGTATTATTAAGGTGTTAAAAGGTTTGAAAAAAATTTAATATTATTTTCAAAAAGCATTGCAAGAAACAAAAAAGGTTTTATATTTGCACCCGCTTAGGTTCTTAGGGACAGGCGTAAGGATTAAAAAAGTTCATTAAACATATTGATTGACAGCGTAAAGAATTAATTGGAAACGATTAGTTTAATACAGAGAATAAACCATTTTGAGTACAACACATTAAATTTCCTTTAGTTGTTAAGAGTATTAGATTCTTAGGAATCTTAAAAATTAACGATGAAGAGTTTGATCCTGGCTCAGGATGAACGCTAGCGGCAGGCTTAACACATGCAAGTCGAGGGGTAACGGGGAAGCTTGCTTCCGCCGACGACCGGCGCACGGGTGCGTAACGCGTATACAATCTACCTTATACTGGGGTATAGCCTTTAGAAATGAAGATTAACCCCCCATAGTCTCTTAGAGTGGCATCACTTCTAGAGTAAAGGTTACGGTATAAGATGAGTATGCGTTCTATTAGTTTGTTGGTGTGGTAACGGCACACCAAGACTACGATAGATAGGGGCCCTGAGAGGGGGATCCCCCACACTGGTACTGAGACACGGACCAGACTCCTACGGGAGGCAGCAGTGAGGAATATTGGACAATGGAGGCAACTCTGATCCAGCCATGCCGCGTGCAGGAAGACTGCCCTATGGGTTGTAAACTGCTTTTATACAGGAAGAAACACCTCTACGTGTAGAGGCTTGACGGTACTGTAAGAATAAGGATCGGCTAACTCCGTGCCAGCAGCCGCGGTAATACGGAGGATCCAAGCGTTATCCGGAATCATTGGGTTTAAAGGGTCCGTAGGTGGATAATTAAGTCAGAGGTGAAATCTTGCAGCTCAACTGTAAAATTGCCTTTGAAACTGGTTATCTTGAGTTATTATGAAGTAGTTAGAATATGTAGTGTAGCGGTGAAATGCATAGATATTACATAGAATACCAATTGCGAAGGCAGATTACTAATAATCAACTGACACTGATGGACGAAAGCGTGGGTAGCGAACAGGATTAGATACCCTGGTAGTCCACGCCGTAAACGATGACAACTAGCTGTTAGGAGACTATGTCTTTTAGTGGCGCAGCTAACGTTTTAAGTTGTCCGCCTGGGGAGTACGGCCGCAAGGCTAAAACTCAAATGAATTGACGGGGACCCGCACAAGCAGTGGATCATGTGGTTTAATTCGATGCAACGCGAAAAACCTTACCTACTCTTGACATACTTGGAAGCTCTTGTAATGAGAGTGTGCTTTTAAGAACCAAGATACAGGTGCTGCATGGCTGTCGTCAGCTCGTGTCGTGAGATGTTCCGTTAAGTCGGATAACGAGCGCAACCCTTACCCTTATTTGCCAGCGATTCGGTCGGGAACTATAAGGGGACTGCCGGTGATAAACCGGAGGAAGGTGAGGACGACGTCAAGTCATCATGGCCCTTACGAGTAGGGCTACACACGTGATACAATGGGAGAGACAGACGGACGCTAAGCCGCGAGGTGGTGCTAATCCTAGAAACTCTCTCGTAGTCCGGATTGGAGTCTGCAACTCGACTCCATGAAGTTGGAATTGCTAGTAATCGCGGATCAGCATGCCGCGGTGAATACGTTCTCGGGTCTTGTACACACCGCCCGTCACACCATGGAAGTGGATTGCACCAGAAGTAGATAGTCTAACCTTAGGGAGGGCGTTTACCACGGTGTGCTTCATGACTGGGGTGAAGTCGTAACAAGGTAGCCGTAGGGGAACCTGTGGCTGGATCACCTCCTTAACGATAAATCGCGTTTTTAAACGCCCACACGAGTAATCAAATATTATAAAGAAGAACATTTTGTTCTGTAAAATCATTGGTATGTAATTTTCTAGTGAATAAATTTATTTATTCATAAGATCACTGCAATTAAAAAGTAGCGTCTGCATTTATGTAGACGCTCAAAAAGTAATTAATATATTTTATTAAGTTACTCTCAAAAAAGAAGATAAAACTTCTAAAAAAATAATATAACCTTTTTTAAGGTTATATGATCAAGTAAAGGAAGAGCACAAGGTGAATGCCTTGGCTGCATAAGGCGATGAAGGACGTAATAACCTGCGATAAGCCTCGGGGAGCTGGTAAATAAGCTTCGATCCGAGGATTTCCGAATGGGAAAACCCAATATACGTAAGTATATTATCTTATACTGAATACATAGGTATAAGAGGCGAACCTGGGGAACTGAAACATCTAAGTACCCAGAGGAAAAGAAATCAACAGAGATTCCGGTAGTAGCGGCGAGCGAAACCGGACCAGCCCTTAAGCTTATTTTAGTCCAGCAAAATATTCTGGAAAGTTTGACCATAGTGGGTGATAGTCCCGTATGCGAAAGACTAATTTAAGTGAAATCGAGTAGGTCGGAACACGTGAAATTCTGACTGAATATGGGGGGACCATCCTCCAAGGCTAAATACTCTATGCAGACCGATAGTGAACCAGTACCGTGAGGGAAAGGCGAAAAGAACCCCGGCGAGGGGAGTGAAATAGAACCTGAAACCTTGTGCTTACAAGCAGTCGGAGCAGACTTGTTCTGTGACGGCGTACCTTTTGTATAATGGGTCAACGACTTAATTTCAGTAGCAAGCTTAACCATATAGGGTAGGCGTAGGGAAACCGAGTCTTAATAGGGCGCTCAGTTGCTGGAATTAGACCCGAAACCGGGTGATCTATCCATGGCCAGTGTGAAGGTCGAGTAACATCGACTGGAGGCGCGAACCCACTTATGTTGAAAAATGAGGGGATGAGCTGTGGATAGGAGTGAAAGGCTAATCAAACCCGGAGATAGCTGGTTCTCTTCGAAAACTATTTAGGTAGTGCCTCGTGTATTACTGTAGGGGGTAGAGCACTGTTTCGGCTAGGGGGTCATCCCGACTTACCAAACCGATGCAAACTCCGAATACCTACAAGTATGAGCACGGGAGACAGACTGCGGGTGCTAACGTCCGTAGTCGAGAGGGAAACAACCCAGACTGTCAGCTAAGGTCCCTAATTATGATTAAGTGGGAAACAATGTGGGAAGGCACAAACAGCTAGGAAGTTGGCTTAGAAGCAGCCATCTTTTAAAGAAAGCGTAATAGCTCACTAGTCGAGTCGGCCTGCGTGGAAGATATAACGGGGCTAAATCATAAACCGAAGCTACAGATCTTAAATTTATTTAAGATGGTAGAAGAGCGTTCTGTAAGCGGATGAAGGTGAGCTGAGAGGCGAGCTGGACGTATCAGAAGTGCGAATGTTGACATGAGTAACGATCAAAGAGGTGAAAAACCTCTTCGCCGAAAAACCAAGGGTTCCTGTCCAACGCTAATCGTGGCAGGGTGAGGCGGCCCCTAAGGCGAGGGCGAAAGCCGTAGTCGATGGGAAACAGGTTAATATTCCTGTACTTTTTATAACTGCGATGGGGTGACGGAGAAGGTTAGGCTAGCACGGCGACGGTTGTCCGTGTTCAAGGTTGTAGGCTGGTGTTCTAGGTAAATCCGGAACGCCATATAGGCTGAGGACTGATAACGACCACTCTACGAGTGGGAAGTAGCTGATACCATGCTTCCAGGAAAAACCTCTAAGCTTCAGGTTATAAGAAACCGTACCCTAAACCGACACAGGTGGTTAGGTCGAGTAGACCAAGGTGTTTGAGAGAACTATGGTGAAGGAACTAGGCAAAATAGCACCGTAACTTCGGGAGAAGGTGCGCTACGTTTGGTGATGGGACTTGCTCCTTGAGCTAAACGTAGTCGAAGATACCAGGTGGCTGCGACTGTTTACTAAAAACATAGCACTCTGCAAACTCGTAAGAGGAAGTATAGGGTGTGACGCCTGCCCGGTGCCGGAAGGTTAATTGATGGGGTTAGCGTAAGCGAAGCTCTTGATCGAAGCCCCGGTAAACGGCGGCCGTAACTATAACGGTCCTAAGGTAGCGAAATTCCTTGTCGGGT
>OJAQ01000203.1_pt1 | contig 11441 bp, 10 predicted proteins | sample 1589731 | NCBI WGS metagenome assembly OJAQ01 (sample SAMN05416733, study PRJEB24817) | seawater metagenome | isolation source: Sea water | place: Canada:Atlantic | collected 2013-07 | reverse complement strand
GGCAGCGTCAGATGTGTATAAGAGACAGCCTTTCGGGTGGACAGCAGCAGCGAGTGGCCATTTCCCGCGCTCTGGTCACTAACCCCGACCTGGTCTTGGCCGATGAGCCCACCGGAGCGCTCGACACTAGCTCTGGGGCAGCCGTGATGGAGCTCTTTAAAGAAATGAACGCCGAAGGCCGCACGATCGTCTTGATCACCCACGACCTCGATGTTGCCGCCGCTGCGAAGCGGCGCATCTATATCCGCGATGGCCTCATCGAGCGCGATGAAGTGGGCTCGATGGCGGGTGCGCAATGAATTTGTGGTTGACCTTCCGTCTCTCGCTATCGCGCATAGCGGCTGCCAAAGTCCGATCTGGTTTGACCATGCTCGGCATCATTATCGGTGTTGGGGCAGTTGTTGCCTTGACCGCGGTGGGCCAAGGGGCGCAACAGGGGATCGATGATTCCCTTGCATCCCTCGGGGCCAACCAGATCACCGTCAGTTCCACAACAACGACAGGCTTAGAGGAAGTTGATGCGGAAGCGATTGCGGGAATCGAGGGTGTCCTGCAAGTCAGCACGCAGGTGAACTCTCGGGCAACAGCAAGCTATGGCTCGGAGTCCATTTTTGCGGGAATTGTGGGGGTGTCCCCGTCCTATAGCGACCTCGCAAATCCGGATGTGGCGCTCGGGTCGTTCCTGCCCACATCCCCAGGCCTTCAAAACTCTAGAACCGTTGTGGTGTCAGCGGAAGGAGCCGATAAATTGGGCTTCACCGAGGCATCGCTGGGCGATTCCATCAGGCTAGATGGTGTGGCGTTCACGGTGGTTGGTGTTCTCGATGATGCTGATGGATTCGGCGCGGGATCAAATGTATACATCACTCAGGAAGCGGCCAGAAGTCTTTTCTCAAAGTCTCCCTACCTTTCTAGCATCAGCATTCAGGCGGTGTCTGAGGAGGCGGTAGCGCCAGTCGAGTACCGAGTCGAACAGTTCCTGCGCTACTCCAAGGGAGTGGACAATGATGAGGATGCTACCTACTCGATCTTTAACCAGGCGGCGCTCCAGGACACCATCAAAACTGTGACAGGTACTCTTGCGATTTTGATCACCGGTATCGCCGGGATATCCCTCGTTGTTGGTGGCGTCGGAATTATGAACATCATGTTGGTGTCAGTGCGCGAGCGAACCCGTGAAATTGGCGTCCGTCGCGCGATCGGAGCCCGTCAATCTCAAATTTTGACCCAGTTCCTGATGGAAGCTGTCGTGCTTTCCGTGTTGGGAGGGCTGATTGGTCTCATCATTGGCCAGTTGGCTTCCTATGGCTTCTCGGTCCTCGGCGGATGGGACTTCTTTATTGACCCCACAACTGTTGCGGTGGCGATGGGCTTCTCCGCTTTGGTGGGGGTCGTCTTTGGGGTGTGGCCTGCGAGAACAGCTTCGAAGCTGCAACCCGTCGACGCGCTTCGCTTTGAATAGCTAGGCTGCGCCTGGCCACAGTTTGAGGCGTTGTTGCACCACGAGCGCTGAGACAAGGACCAATACCCCGCCGGCAGCTTGTAGGAGGGTGAGGCGTTCGCCGAGAACGAGGAACCCCAACACCACGGCAATGACCGGCGTGACATAGGTAACGGACGAGGCGATGACGCTGCCCGCTAATTCAATGTTGCGGTAGTTCCAGACGTAGGCAAATCCTGTTCCCACGATTCCCAGCGCCAGAATTCCCCAGAGTGCAGAGGCACTCACCGGCGCATGGGTGACCCCGACCAACAGGGCAGGGAGCGCTGCCAGAAGCGCCGATGCCGATACTTGAGCCGCAGCGAGGACGTAGGGAGAATACGGAAGGGGCGACACAAAGCGCTTGGCGTAAGGCATTGCTATGCCATAACACAGCGTGGCCAGCAACAAGAGCGCGATCCCCCACGGCGACGTGAACGAAATCTCGCCACCCCCAAGACCCACCAACGCGACCCCGGCGAACCCCAGCACGATTCCCAAGTTTTGGTTCAGTGTTGGCTTTTGTTCGCGAAAAGCCAGCGAAATAATGAGCAAGGTCATCATGGGAGTGGTGGCATTGAGGATCCCAGCGATAGCACTGGAGACATACTGCTGCCCCACCGCAAACAGGAACCCTGGCACCGTGTTGAGCAACAGAGCGACAACCGCGATGTGCAGCCAGTGTTTGCCGACCCGGGGAAGCTTTTGTTTCGTTACCACGATCACGATCAACAAGGACATCGCACCGAGGAAACCCCGCAAGAAAGCAATTCCGATTGCGGTGAAACTCTCAAGAGCTAACTCAATAAAGAGAAAAGACGCCCCCCACACCAAACCCAAGGCAAGAAATCCCGGCAACCACGCTTTGCTCATACCCGATGCACCCTGGTCAGATAGCTCGCAGGGGAGAGATTGCTGGAATAAACCGCGTTTTCAGGACGAGGGGTCCGGGAGGCACACCCCATTCGGCACACAATTGTGGTCGCGACGTTGTAGCAGGGCTGGAGGGCCATCAGCATTCTGACACGTCAACTCAGTCCGAGGTTTAAACCTCGGGCGCCGCTGCCTGCGAAGTTCTTGAGGGGCCCGGCTTGTTCTTCCTCAGATACCACCACAGGGCGGTTCCCCCGCCTCCGAGGACAAGCACTCCGAAAACGACCCAGAAGGCAATGACCGCGGGGGCAACGTAGCCCGCACACGTGGTGGCGCCAAGCCCCGTGGCTTCTTCGCAGACGTAGGCCTTGGAAGAACCGGCGGTGGGTACAAACGTTCCCACGGGGGCGGGTCGGCACGATGCCGCGCCGTTTTCTTGGGTAAGAGTGCCCGCGGGACACTCAGTTTGTTCCGTGGCTCCTGCTAACACCACGGCGTATCCCGGTTCAGCCTCAATACATCCACCCTCTGCGGTGGAAAGGCCGGTTTCAGACCAGGTCCCCGGTGCACACTGTAGCCCCGTGGCTTCGTTCGGGGCGCCAGCGTCGAGGGGTATGGGATCTGCGCCATCGGTTTCTACCGGCAGGCTTTCCTCGACGGTCTCCTCTGGCGCGACAGCTGCAGCACAGCTTGTTGCGGTGGTCCCTGTCGCTGTGGCGCAAGCTGTGCGAGAGGTAGCACCAGCCTTCGCTACGTAATAGCCAGCACCCGCGTTACTGCAGCTAGTGCCACCGGTGGAGTTTTGATACGTCCCCGCCTTGCACTGGGTCGCAGAAAGAGCTCCAGTGGAGGCAACAAAGGATCCTGCCGGAGCGTTCACGCACGAGGCCTGGCCAGCAGCCGGTTGGTAGGTCCCGGCAGCGCACAAAACGGACACAGTTTTGCCTGTTCCAGCCACGAAAGACCCAGCAGGAGCTTGGGTGCACGAGCTCTGGCCGGTCTGACTTTGGAAAGTTCCTGCCGCACACGCCGTAGCGGAGCTGGCTCCTGCTGCGCTGAAACTTCCTGCAGCGACGCTGATACAGCTGGTGGCACCCGCTTCCGGTTGGTAGGTTCCGGCGGCACAGAGCGTGGCCGCGGCGGCACCAACGCTGGATACGAACGATCCCGCGGGAGAGTTCGTGCAGGAGGTTTGGCCGGCAGTGGCTTGGAACTTCCCGACCACACAGTCTGTTGCCGCGATGGCGCCTGCAGTTGCGACAAAACGACCGGCAGGAGCTTGGGTACACGACCCTTGTCCAGTTGAGGCTTGGAAAGTGCCGGCAACGCACAGGCTGGCCGCGGTGGCGCCTTCTGCGGCAAAGCTTCCAGCGGGCGCTGTGAGGCAAACGGTGGCTCCGGTGTCGGGTTGGTAGGTCCCAGCCACACAGAGCGTGGCTTCGGTGGCACCGCTGGCAGCGACAAACGACCCGGCAGGCGAGAGAGTTGCACTGGCGGCTCCTGCTGTATCTACATAGCTGCCAGCCGGTGCGGGAACGCAAGTGTCGACCCCATCAAAGTAGGTGCCAGCGACACAATCGCTTTGGGATTCTGCAAAGGCAGGGCTCGCTATCAGGGTTGTCCCCATGGCCAGTAACAGGGTAAGCAGAAGACCTAAGCGAGCCACTAACGGCGTGAACGAAAGCATTCCACCACGCTAACCTAATCAGAGGATTGCCCGCAGGCCACTCCTGTCGAACACTTAGCCGTTGATTGCGCTTTCGCGGTATTGGTAGGAACCGTTTACCCGCTCAATTTCTCCGAAGTTTTCCGCGACATAGCGCGCTTCAGGTTGATCGGGGTCAAAAGTCGCCATATATGCGCAGTCGTTGAAGTAGCTACCGTCTTTGACCTTGGCTGCGTCGAGAGTGCCACGTTCAATCATTAGCTGGATACCGGCTGCCTGGAAATAGGCATTATTAAAGTCTGCCCCGGGGTCACCGCGATAGTCATCGTAAGCCTTGCGCAAGATGACTTGGACGTAATCGTCGCGTCCCTCTATCTTTGCTGCCATGTAGTTGCCGAAGTATTCCGCGGTCCCTTCAGCAAACCAACGGATACCCTCGTATTTTTCTTCTGGCTGGTTTTCGGCAACGGAGCATTGGCGAATCAAATAGTTCGAGAGCCCGTGGTAAGCCTCGTGGAACCACACTTCTGTTGCCGTGGTTTTACTGGCTCCCTCTGGCCACGCGTATACGGCTGATCGGGCTCTGAAACAAGGATCAGGCGCTGTCGCGACGTCTGCCGCTCCGGTTATCCAGCGTCCGACTCGTTGGGCTCCGTCCTCTAATTCTCGTTCATCGATTTCTTCCGCACACACAAGGCTGGATTGCCATTGCCGGAAGGTCGCGACGGTCGCATCCCTGTCTTCGTCGGTTAGTGCCTGCGTGTGTTCGCGGAACATGTCGCCGTCGAATAGCTGGGGGTCTGGCTCATCGTCGATTTGGGTGCCGATGGGCCAAATGAGGCCGAGGAAACTGGTGGGGGGATCTTTCATCTCACCGATGGCGGCCTCGACCCAGGAGAGCAACTCTGCGTCATCAATACCTTCTGCAAAACTGTGCGCTTCGAGCCCGGTGGGGATGTCGACTCGCTCTTTGGCGACTTCTGTCGATTCCACAGTTGAGGGACTTTCCTCACCCGCAGTGATTTCGGGGCTGGTGGGTTCGGGCGTGCTACATCCCACAAGAACCCCCAAAGCCAGCAGGACGGCGATGCCGGTCCCGGCGCGATGAGCGAAGGTACGAGGGGGCAGAGAGGGCAGAGAGGGCAGTGTGAGCATGTCTTTACCTTTCTACAACATTGCTGGAGAGACCATCCTCGCAGAGTGTTCTGGAACTCGCCGAGATTGACCACGGCCTTATCCTGACCCCACCGTCAGGAAAAGAAGTGGGGTGGGTTCCTATCGTGTGGGAGCTTGAGCATCCCGATGGCGAGTGGATTGACGATGTCGCTACCCCAGATATTGATGGGGCTCCCTATCCCCGAAGGTGACGGGAGGAACGCCGGTTCACGGGGTAGGACCCCATTTCTTGGCCGGTCAGCTTGTGACTCAGGGTGCTCGTGATCGACGTCCTCGTGGATCGGCCACTCGAGTGGGCCTTCAGCTTCCTCGCTACCAAGCTTTGAGTCGAGGCCCGCAAGTGGGTTGGTTGGATGAGGTTTCTGCAACGCCAGAGGTCGTCGGAGCACAATCCCTTGTTGGCGCCTCTAGGATTTGCCAACCTTGGCGGCTGGGATTTCTTCACGACACTGCGCTTTGATCTTGTTGCTGGTGGCACGGTAGCCCTTGTGGCTTTGCCTCCAGCACTCGGTTTCGGTTGCCGATGCCATGGTCAAGCGCCGCGATGGCGAACTCCTCCAACCACACCGGCGAAAAAGGCTAAACACTAAGACCGCCACATCGGCGGCCGAAGCCTGGGGTATTTAGGCCTCAGCTCCGAGGCCGCCGCTGAGGCGGCCATAAAATCCGGTTGTCGCTTCGTTCATTCCCACTAAGACGAGTCTGTTACCGCCTGTACACATGTGTTTGCGGGGTTTTTGCCCCGAGCCCTCGTGGCTCAGCGGATAGAGCAGAAGACTTACCGACTACAGACCCGGCCCCCACATCGCAATACCTAAAGGGTAGGAGGGGAAAAGTGCTGGGTCGTGCGTTTGGCGTGCGACACGGAGGCGCGGGTGCAGGACCACAAAATGGGAGAGGGTCCTCACGACGATGTTTCTCTTGCGGTTTCGCGTGAGCACTCATGAGCACGAGGGCGATTTTGCTGAGGTTGCCGGTATCCGGATTGAGCAGGCATTCGCACTGTGTTCTTTTGCCTCACAGCTGGTGGGTACTGCCCTTCGGTGACGACCTTCGATCCAGCTCGGATCTTTTAGACCCTGGATCGTCATGGAGTTGACTATCTAACTATTGGCGCCTGGGCAGTCATCGCTCACGGTTACGTACGGGCCACTGCGGACATCGACTTTATGGCCAGACTCGATAAGGAAAACCTCCAGAGATTGGCGGCCGCTCTTTCGGAATTGAATGCTCGACTGCGCGGTGTCGATGCCGACAAGTTGGGTATTGACCCTGCGGATTCGAGCACGCTAGAAAGCGGCGCGTCCTTCACAATGGACACCGACGCCGGTCCTGTTGATTTCCTCAAGGACGTCCCTGGCGCTGATGATTACGATCAGCTGCGTTCACGGGCGCTCAAAGCCGATGCGGGGGGAATCGCCGTGTGGGTGGTCGATTATGACGACCTCATCAGCATGAAGAAAGCTTCTGGGCGCGCCCAAGACTTGCTCGACATTCAGGAGCTACGTGCCAAGCGGGAATTACCTGGCTAGTGATGGCCGGCCCTGGCACATAAACGAGTCGTGCGATCTGTGTGCAACAAGAAACCAAGACCGTTGGTAACGAAACTGCGCAAAACCGCACGAAACGGCCCCCTACGCCATCTGGTGAGTCATTGCCTGCTTGTGAGCGTTAACCCAGCGGTACACTGGCACCTACGGGCTTTGTGCCCCGAGCCCTCGTAGCTCAGCGGATAGAGCAGAAGACTTCTAATCTTTTGGCCGCAGGTTCGACTCCTGCCGAGGGCGCAAGTGAATAGCTGGAAAATGCCCAGTAAACAGTGCGATTCCGCTCGAGTGTCTTATCCAAGGGATAGCATTAGGACACATCCAGATACTATTTTTTTGGGCATGAATTGGGCGTTCGGGTCTTCTCGAGCCACCACTGACGCCATTGCCCGGCGAACACCAGTCTCCCAAATATCTCGGCGCTCAGGATGGGGTGTGCGTCAGGAAAGGAGATCGAAGGTGTCTCCTGCATCGTCGGAAACATGAACACCTTGGTCATCTAAGACGATGACCGTGTTGTCATAAGCTGCGATGTGCGAAACGTTCCGAAAAACCTGTGACAGGGCAATAAATGGCCCACCAGGAGCTGAACTCCTCACCAGAGTCGAGCTGGTGGCGAGAAAAATGTTGGTTCCGGACCACTCGACGAGAAAAACGCTAGGGGGTGCCTCTGTGGGAGAAAACGTGCGTCCAGCATCCGTGGAGAGCATGAGTAGACCATCTGAGGTCATAAGAATTTCATCGGATTGTGACGGGTTAAGGGCCAGGCTGGTCAGGTTGGGGATTTCAAGGGGTAACCAAGTATCTCCCCCGTCGACTGATGCCACCACCATTCCGTAGTTGGCAGCCACGCCTACCATCCTGTTTCCTCGGACTTCGAGAAGGTGAAAGTCCACCTCTCCGGTGAGAGAATCAGGAGCCCAGGTCTCCCCTCTGTCACTCGAAACCAGGAGCCCCAAGGGGTTGGGTAAATCTTGCGTGGGACCAGGATGCCCGCTTGCGTAGAAGACCCCGTTGTCGAAGGCGAGACCCATGACATCGAATTCTTCCCCTCGAAGATGCCAAGAGCCCTCTGACCAGGAATACAAACCGTGGTGGCTGGCGAGAAAAAACTCTTCACCATCGGTTGCGACACTGTGCACGTGTTCGAGTTGGGTGAAATCCACGCCGTCGCTGCTGGCGGAGCACCCGGTCAGCCCGAACGCTAGGACCACTACCCATCCGATTGGCTTACGCACTGGTGAGACCTGCCAGCACGAGTGTCACTTCTTCAATCTCAGCTTTTTGGGCGGCGGTCACTTCGCGGGCGAGGGCCTGGGCCTTTTCTTTGGCGGAATCCTCGATCATCATCACCATCTGAAGAGCTCCCTCATATTGCCAGGGTAGGCACAAGAAAAACTGCAGTTTTTGTTATTGAGTGTGCGGTCATGTCCTTAGTGAAGACCACAAAACCGAGCGCATCCTGTGAAGAGGACGCCCACCACTATCGCCCGCACGAGATAACCCGGGGGACCTTCGAAATACCGGAGCCCCACGGTTTCGAATGCTCACATTAAACCCTTGGGCGCCCCAAACGATGCCCATCACGGATAAAGGGCCTCGATCAGCTCACAGACCCCGAGGCGACCCGAGCTCTCCGCGCGTTAGGGTGGGGTGAGCTGTAACCCTTACCGCACAGAGCACTGCGGAATCCCGTTGCTCGCGCACCACCACCGTTTTGCAAGACCAGAGGGTTCACCAAAGGAGCAAGAAATGACCACTATTGCCATGCCCTCCGATGATAAAAAGCGCTACGCCGCAAGGCCGTCTGTCTGGAGTGCCCTCACCAGCCCACGGATTCTCACCAAAGAGGTCCTGGCAGGCCTTGTGGTTGCTCTCGCACTGATTCCTGAAGCCATTTCGTTTTCAATCATCGCGGGCGTCGATCCACGGGTGGGGTTGTTTTCTTCTTTTGTGATGGCAGTGTCGATAGCTTTTCTCGGCGGTCGTCCCGCCATGATTACCGCCGCAACCGGGGCTATCGCCCTAGTGATTGCGCCGGTCGCGAGGGACTATGGGATGGATTACTTCATCGCAACCGTGATTTTGGGGGGAATTTTCCAAATCATTCTTGCCGTTTTAGGTGTTGCGAAGCTCATGCGTTTCATCCCGCGCAGCGTGATGGTGGGATTTGTCAACGCTCTCGCCATTTTGATTTTCAGCGCCCAGTTGCCACACCTTTTAGGGGTGCCTTGGTTGGTCTATCCGCTGGTAGCGGCCGGGCTTGCCATCATGGTTTTCATGCCGATGATCACCAAGGCAATTCCCGCACCCCTGGTGGCCATTGTGGTATTGACCTCAATCGTTCTGGTCAGCGCGCTGGTTGTTCCCACGGTGGGGGATGAAGGCGATCTGCCCGAGAGTTTGCCGGAGCTCTTTATCCCGAATGTTCCCTTGACATGGGAAACCTTGACCATCATTGCTCCCTTCGCGGCAGCCATGGCCGTTGTGGGGTTGTTGGAATCTCTTCTCACGGCAAAGCTTGTGGATGATGTGACTGACACCCATTCCCGGAAAACCCGCGAAGCCTGGGCCCAAGGAGTGGCCAACATGCTTTCGGGTTTCTTTGGCGGTATGGGGGGTTGCGCCATGGTCGGACAGACCATGATCAACGTCAAGGCTTCGGGCGCTCGCACCCGGATCTCCACGTTCCTCGCGGGCCTTTTCCTCCTCATCCTTGTCGTGGGCTTGGGTGACCTTGTTGGAATGATTCCGATGGCCGCTTTGGTTGCCGTCATGATCATGGTCTCTGTTGCCACCTTTAATTGGCACAGCGTCGCCCCCAGCACGCTCAAGCGACTCCCCAAGAGTGAAACAGCCGTCATGGTGACCACCGTGGTTGTTACCGTCTGGACCCACAATCTCGCGATAGGTGTCATCGCAGGCGTTCTCGTGGCGATGGTTGCTTTTGCTAGGCGCGTGGCTCACTTTGTCAGTGTCACCCGCACGCTCTCGGTCGAAGAAGAGGGTCCCACCGCCCACTACGTCGTGGACGGGGAATTATTCTTCGCCTCGAGCAATGACTTGACCACCCAGTTCGAATACTCCGAAGACCCCGGACGTATCAACATCGACATGACTGCATCCCATATTTGGGATGCCTCTACGGTGGCTGCCATCGACGCCATTGTGACGAAGTATGAGGCTTACGGGAAAGAAGTGTCTTTGATTGGGATGAACGAAGCCACCCAGGCGTTCCATGGCAAACTCTCGGGTGGTTTAGGCGAGGGAATCTAGCCCCTTTTATTGCGGCGCTAGGCGCAGCAGCTGTTTGAGCTTGGGGGGAGCGAGCCCATCTCGTTTTTGGAGTTGTTCACTTCTTCCACCACGGTTGCATCAGGGTAGAAACCCTCTGGGTAGGTGGGGCAGACGGCAGAAAATCCAACCTCGCGTTGCAAAATCCAGCCAGCAAAGTCCTTTTCTTGCAGGTATTCCCTGGCCTCTTCAACAGAGGTGAAGGGCTTGGCGCATTTGGTGTAGTTCCATTCACTCATCCCCCGACGCTAGCAGGGAGGATGAGTGAATCGAAGGTGGCAGTGAGTCTTAGTGAGTTCGCTGTGGCTGACGCCTGGAGCTAGTGGCGGGGCGGCCCGAGCGGTCTCGCACGGGCTGGCCATCTCTGGTTGTGCGCCGCGCGTGGGGGTTGGCTTCACGGTTTGTCGAGGGTCGATCGCCTCGGAGCGCACGCTTGCGCTGTGCGTTCTTACCCTGTGACTGGCCACCACCTTGGTGCTGGTGTTCGCGGGGAGCAGGTTTCACGTAGGGGGCAATCTCGCCCACCAAAGACAGAACCTCGGGGGAGTTGGCGGTCACGACAACGGGGGCAACTCTGATGTCAGCTTTGCGCAGCAGACCCGCCAGGTCCCCTTTTTGGGTGGGCAAACAAATCGTGATCACATCGCCTTCCGCGCCGGCACGTGCCGTGCGGCCAGAGCGGTGAAGATACGCCTTGTGTTCCATTGGGGGGTCGACGTGAATCACCAGGTCGACATTGTCGACGTGGACGCCTCGGGCGGCAACGTCGGTGGCGACGAGGACTCGAACCGTGCCGTCACTGAAGGCTTTCAGGTTTCGGTCCCTGGCTGGTTGAGACAGGTTTCCGTGTAAGTCGACAGAGGGGATTCCTGCATCGGTCAGAGTTCGCGCGAGTTTCTTAGCGTGGTGCTTGGTGCGCATGAACAGGATGCGGCGTCCGGTGCCTGAGGCAAGCTTCTGAACGAGCTCTTTCTTGGCATCCAACCCGCTGGTTTCAAAGACGTGGTGTGTCATTTTTGCCACGGGGGAGTTTTCGTCATCCACGGCGTGCATCACCTCGTTCTGGAGGAAACGGTCCACCAGTTTGTTCACGCCGTTATCCAGGGTTGCTGAGAACAGCAACCGCTGGCCCCCTGCAGGGGTGGCGCTGAGGATTTTGGTGACTACGGGCAAAAAGCCTAAGTCCGCCATGTGGTCGGCCTCATCCAAGACGGTGATTTCGATGGCATCTAGGTGAAGAAGCTTCTGGTTTTTTAAGTCTTCCAATCGCCCGGGTGTTGCCACCACGATGTCAACGCCATCGCGCAGAGCTTGAACCTGGCGATTTTGCGAGACCCCGCCAAAAATGGTGGTCACGCGAAGACCCATGGCTTCTGCCAGAGGCTTCATCACGTTGGTGATTTGG
>OJAQ01000199.1_pt1 | contig 11599 bp, 6 predicted proteins | sample 1589731 | NCBI WGS metagenome assembly OJAQ01 (sample SAMN05416733, study PRJEB24817) | seawater metagenome | isolation source: Sea water | place: Canada:Atlantic | collected 2013-07 | reverse complement strand
AATAGCAATATCTGTATAAAATTCATTCTTAATTAATTGATACAATCTGTCTACACCTTCTGGAGACCAAGCTCTTTCTGCCTCAATATCAAAATTTCCCTGAGTAGTTTCAAACCTCGCTTTAAAATATGCTGGCGCTTCTTCTTTAGTCCATTTTTCCTTAAAGAGTTTTGGGCTACATGATAAAAAAGAAATTAAAATTATAAATGCTGTTATTTTTTTCATATTAATATCAATACTATTATTTATGATTACTCCTTTTCTGACATTTTTTTCACATAATCTGTAATAATAACAATCTGTGTGGGGCCTAGCTTCCCTTCAATATATTTTGCGTTTTCATGATCTAAAGAAATTCTGCGAACAGCCGTTCCTTGTTTGGCAACCAAGCTAGATCCTTTTACTTTTAAGTCTTTAATTAAAACAACAGAATCTCCTGCTTGAAGAATAGCACCGTTGGCATCTCTATGTATAATCTTATCTGCCTCTTCTAAATGTTCTCCTGTTTCTTTTGCAAAGCGCAAATCATCGTCTTCTAGATACAGCATGTCTAATAAATCTTGAGGCCACCCTTCTTTTCTTAAGCGAGATAATATTCTCCAGGCAATCACTTTTACGGCCCTAAATTCTGACCACATACTATCATTTAAACAACGCCAATGATTGGCATCTGTAGTTTCTGGATTTTCAATTTGTTTTATACATAAATCACAAGCTAATATACTCCCATCTACACCTCCACCACCTGTTAGGGTCGGCTTTACCTCATAAATAGCTAAACGATCTACTGATGTACACAATTCACATGCATTACCACTTCTTTTTTGTAAGTCTAATTCTAATGACATGATTAGTTATTTTGAGTGTGTTAAGAAAAATTATTCTGGAGATATCTAAAATTATCTTCCAGTTAATGATTTAGGAATTCTACCATTTTTTATGGCCTCTGAACGTAAACGTCTTCCAACAATACGTTCATTCATAGCTCCAATTTCAAGCACTTTATCTATATCTAAATTAGTTTCAATACCCATTTCATCTAGCATAACTACTAAGTCTTCAGTAGAAACTAAGCCCACTAAATTTGGGTCTTTATAATAATAAGAGCCTGTACCTGCTACTGGAACACCGTCTACAAAATTTGCAGGCTGTCCTCCTATACCTCCCATAGTAGATTCAAAATGTGTCATTCCTGCTTGAAGAGCAGCTAAAACATTGGCTGATCCCCAGCCCCTAGTCGTATGAAAATGAACAATTTGTTTTTCAGTAAGCCCTACTTTGTCCTGTAACATCGAGTAGTATTTAAAGACTCTGTCAGGAGATGCGGAACCATCATGATCTGCATGTTCTATATCATCTGCCCCTATATCTAACCAACGTTGAGTATAGTCTATAGCTGTGTTAAGGTCTGTTGGGCCTTCAATTGGGCACCCCCAAATTGTGCTTACTGTACCATTCACTTTAATACCTGCATCATGCGCTTTTTTAATTTGAGTTTCAGCCATCCTCCAGTAGTCCTTTAATGATAAACCAGAGTTTTTCATATGGTGAGATTCACTGGTAGAAACCATTAATAAAATTCTATCAGGGCCATAGCCTTCTAGTTTTGCCTGTATAGCTCTCTCTACTGCTTTTTCTCTAATGGTAATGGCTGTTAAAGAGGCCTCAGACAATAAATGCGACACCTTTTTAGAGGTTCTAATTTTTTTAAATAAATCATCGGCGTCAGAAAATTGAGGCATTCCTTTAGGATTTCCAAAATTGGTGACTTCTATGTTTTTAAACCCTGCTAAAAGCAATTGCTCTAACATCCAGAGCTTTGCTTGTGTGGGAATAAATTTTTCTTCATGTTGGTAACCATCTCTAACTGTAATATCACCAATAGTTACTTTTTTTGGGTAGTGCATGTCTATTTAAAAATTTTAGAATGTTAAAAATATTAAATAGCTTGCTATAATAAAGTGAAAAATAAAATTATCTACTTAAAATGGCTAAACTTTAATATGATTTTAGCATTTGAAGAAAAAAATGATCGCTTAGAGAAAGCTTATTCTATTTCTAAAGAGGTGAATTTGAATGTATTTCCATCAAACAACCCTTTATCAGATAACTTTAAAGAGGGTATTACCAAAAGCGCCATAAAAGATAAACTCATATAAGGAGCACGCAAAGTACTGCCCATTTCTTTTGCCATAGCATCAAGAGCTGCATAAGCATTTCCAATGATCTCTGCTGGTTGATCACTCATGATTCCGGCTACTGGAAGTGCCACTACTTTTTCTGTAGTTTTGGTTACGGCACAAACGCCTCCCTTATTTTCTATAATTAAGTTTACCGCTTTACAAATAGCTTCATCAGAAACCCCAATTGCAATTATATTATGTGAATCATGCCCAACAGAACTAGCAATAGCACCTTCTTTAATTCCGAAATTTTTAATGAAAGCGATAGATGGTGTCTCATTTTTATATCTATTTACCACCGTCATTTTTAGAACATCAGTTGCTGTATTTGATACTAAATTTCCATCAACGATTAAAGAATCTGCTTCAATATTATTGGTTACCAACTCTCCATCTAAAGCCTCAATAACTCTAATTTTTTTAGATGACGATGCCAATCTAAAATCTGTTACTTTCTTTATATCTGTGTTAAAATTATTCAATACTTCAAAAGGAACAGATTTCACAAAACTTTTGCCATTTTTAGCTACCAATTCACCATTAATATAGGTTTCTAAAACATTGAATTCTTTTAAATTATCAACCAAAATAAAATCTGCAGCATCTCCAACTTGCAATAAACCAACCTTTAAATTATAATGTTTTACAGGATTTACACAAGCTGCTTGCAGCACTTTAAAAACATCAATTCCTTTTGCTACTGCTCTTTCACATAATTGGTTGATATGCCCTAATAGCAAATCATCTGGATGTTTATCGTCTGAACAAAACATCATATTATTATAATGTTCAGGTAATAAATCTATTAAAGCATCAAAATTCTTAGCAGCACTTCCTTCTCTTATAAGAATTTTCATTCCTTTTTGTAGTTTCTCTAAAGCTTCATCATACCTAAAACACTCATGATCTGTAGAGATTCCTGCAGCAGTATATTTAGTAACATCATTGCCTCGAAGGCCAGGCGCGTGCCCATCAATGGGTTTGTTATTATTTTTTGCATGTTCAATTTTTTGTAGCACCTCTTCATCATCAAACAACACACCGGGGTAATTCATCATTTCTGCTAAATAGTTGATGTCTGGGTTTTCCATCATCAACTTAATATCATCAGCATTAATTACAGCTCCAGCACTTTCAAAAGAAGTGGCAGGCACACAACTTGGCGCTCCAAAATTAAATTTTAAGGGAACTTTCTTCCCATTTTCAATCATAAAATATACTCCCTGCACTCCTAATACGTTGGCAATTTCGTGCGGATCGGAAACAGTAGCTACCGTACCATGAAGAACCGCAATTTTTGCAAATTCTGAAGGTACTACCATAGAACTTTCTATGTGAATATGTGCATCTACAAAACCAGGTAAAATATAATTTTCTACTTTGTGATTTACTTCTTTAATAGCAGCAATTCTTCCGTTCTCTATACACACCTCACCTTTAAAAATTCTTTTATTAAGAATATCTACAATGTTTCCTTTCACATTCATAATCTTGCTATATTTAGAACAAATTTACAAAGAATAAAAAGGGTTTTTATTCAAGTTTTATCCTATTTTTAGATTATGAATTACGCTCAACAGAAAATCTCTACATCGGAAGCCGAAAAAATTCTTTTTGACTTGTATTGTATTAAAGGAACTGCATCTCCTTTACCTGGTTATGTTGATTTTAATTTTAGAATTAAAATAGAGAATGAAGAAGGGTATATTCTAAAAATTTCTAGAGTTGAAGAAAACAAAAAGTACCTAGAATACCAGCAACACTTATTGCAATTTATTGAGAATAGCGATGAAGAAATTATTGCTCCAAAAGCCGTTACAGATAAAAACAATCATTTAATTTCTGAAATTACAGATCGTTACAAAAAAACGCGTTGTGTACGATTACTCACCTGGGTTTCTGGTAAAGTCTGGAGTGCTGTAAACCCACAATTAGAAGATTTACGCTTTAGTATTGGTGCGCAATGTGGCACCTTAACAAAGGTATTACATGGTTTTAAGAACCCGGAAGCGCATTATAATTTTGACTGGGATATTGCACAATCTCTTTGGACAAAAAAGCAGTTACATTTATTTGAAGCTCCCGAAAAAGAAATACTAATGCTGTTTCAAGATAAGTTTGAAGCCTATCAATCCACCTATACTAGCTTAAGAAAAAGCATTGTACATAATGATCCTAATGACAATAATATTATTGTTACCAATAGCATAGTACAGCCAAAAGCAAAAGCAGCCATAGACTATGGAGATGCCATGCACACACAAACTATTAATGATCTAGCCATTCTTTGTGCCTATGGTACCATGGGCCATCAAGATCCATTAGAGGCGGCTCTTGCATTTATAAAAGGCTATCATAATTCTTTTCCTTTATTAGAAAAAGAACTAGCTCATTTATTTAATGCTATTGCCATGCGACTTGTAATTATTGTTACCAGAGCTGCCATGAGCAAAATTGAGGAACCAGACAATGAATATCTTTGGATTAGCGAAAAACCTGCTTGGGAAGTCTTATATAAATGGTCTAAAATTTCAGAAGATTTTGCACATTATTCCTTTAGAAATACCTGTGGTTTTTCTGCACACCCAAATGAAGAACAATTTAAAAAATGGGCAGCAACTAGGCAATATTCTTTAACAAAATTATTCCCAACAGTTCATAGAAAAGACATAGAACTATTAGATTTAAGTGTCTCTAGTACTTGGATTGGTCATCAGACCGATTTTAACAATATTGACTTTTTTCAATTTAAAATAGACCAGCTTCAACAAGAACATCCAACAAAAATTATCTCTGGTGGCTACCTAGAGCCAAGACCTTTGTACACAGCTACTGCCTATGATAAAATAGGAAATTATGGCCCAGAAAGCAGAACCATTCATCTAGGAATCGATTTTTGGCTTCCTACAAACACGCCTGTTCATGCTCTATTTGATGGTGAAATAGCCATAGCAGTAAATGACCATGGAGATAAAGAATATGGTGGCTTGGTTGTTTTAAAACATAAAGAAGAAGATCTCGAGTTCTACACATTATATGGTCATTTAAATCCAGCAAGCGTGTTGCATTACCAAAAAGGAGACACAATCTTAAAAGGGCAAAAAATTGGTGTATTAGGAAATAAAACCGTCAATGGTAATTGGGCCCCTCACCTGCATTTTCAAGTAATGCTTTCTTTATTAGACTATACAACTGATTTTCCTGGAGTTGCCTATGCAAATCAAATAGCTGTTTGGAAAAGTCTTTGCATAGACCCTAATGCATTGTTTCATATTAAAAACCTCCAAACAAAAAAAAATACTTCAAACGAAGAATTAATTGGGTACAGAAAACAACATTTAGGAAAAGGCATGAGTTTGCAATACAAAGAACCTCTTAAAATGGTTCGGGGACAAGGGGTGTATCTTTTAGATGAATTGGGAAGAAAATATTTAGATACTGTAAACAATGTTGCTCATGTTGGCCATGAACATCCTACAGTTGTAAAAGCAGGGCAAGAGCAAACAGCTGTTCTCAATACAAACTCTCGCTATCTGCATGAAAACATAAACTTGCTTGCGCAAGAAATTTTAGACACCTTACCACCTGAATTAAGTGTTGTTCATTTTGTAAATTCTGGTAGTGAAGCCAATGAATTGGCTATTAGAATGGCAAAAACTGTAACAGGTAAAGAAGATGTTATTGCCTCACAGGTTGGTTATCATGGAAACACAAATATTTGTGTAGCTATTTCTTCTTATAAATTTGATGGAAAAGGTGGCAAAGGAGCACCAGAACACACACATATCTTTCCATTACCAGATGCTTTTAGAGGGAAATACAGGGGCAAAAATACTGGAGAAAAATATGCAGAAGAAGTACAACAATGCATTGATAGGATTCATAAAAGAGGATATGGTGTAAGTGCGCTAATTTTAGAACCTATTATTTCTTGTGGCGGACAAATAGAGTTGCCAAAAGGCTTTTTATCTAAAGCCTATACAGCCGTTAGAAAAGCGGGGGGATTGTGTATTTCTGATGAAGTACAAGTAGGTTGTGGAAGACTTGGAACATCTTTTTGGGGCTTTCAATTACACAACGTAATACCAGATATTATTACCATTGGAAAACCCATAGGAAACGGACATCCTTTGGCAGCTGTGGTTTGTACAGAAGTAGTAGCCAATAGTTTTGCCAATGGTATGGAGTTTTTTAACACCTTTGGAGGCAACCCTGTTTCTTGTGCTATAGGAACTGCAGTATTACAAACTGTAAAAAAAGAAAAACTACAAGAAAATGCCTTAGAAGTTGGTGCTTATTTAAAAGAACAACTTTTCAATCTAGCCAAAGATTTTCCTATTATTGGAGACGTAAGAGGCCAAGGATTTTTCTTAGGTATTGAATTGGTAGATGCTCAAAAAAAACCATTGCCCGAACAAACCGATTACCTTATCAATAGAATGAAAGACCATGGTATTTTAATGAGTTCTGATGGTCTAGACCATAACGTATTAAAAATAAAACCACCGCTAGTTTTTTCTAAAGAAAATGCACAACAGCTGTTGTGGTATCTTAGAAAAATATTGGCAGAAGATGTGATGAGGAGATTTTAGAAAGTCACTTTAATTCAAAAAAACCACATTTTCTTTCAATATAAACTCATAAATAATCTAGAAAAAATGAAGCTTGGTCAATTAGCATTAAAGGCTTATTTTTAAATCCTACAAACACCACTTATAACCATGCGTAACTTTTTTATCATATTCGCCCTTATTTCTTTTTCAAATCTAACTTTTTCACAAAAAGAAAAAACAATAGAATCAAAAAAATGGGATGTAAACAACCCACACAAAGATTGGAATTATAAAACTTTCAATCTTACTACTGATGAAGGAACCTGGATGAATTTAGATATAAGCCCAGATGGAGAAACTATTGTTTTTGATATGCTAGGAGATATTTACACCATGCCCATTACGGGTGGTAAAGCAAAGGCTTTAAGAACAGGTTTGGCCTATGAGGTACAGCCTAGATATAGCCCAGACGGAACCTATATTTCGTTTACCAGTGATGCAGAAGGTGGAAACAATATTTGGGTGATGACTGCAGATGGAACAAATGCAAAAGCGATTACCAAAGAAAAATTTAGATTACTTAACAATGCTGTTTGGACTCCAGACGGAAAATCTCTTGTAGCTAGAAAGCATTATACGTCTCAACGCTCAGTGGGTGCTGGAGAAATGTGGCAATATCCATTAGTTGGTTCGGCAGGCCTACAAATCACAAAACGCAAAAATGATCAACAAGATGTAAATGATCCTTCAATATCTCCAGACGGGAGGTATCTTTATTATGCAGAAGATATGTATCCTGGGGGTTTTTTTCAATATAACAAAGACCCTAACAGTCAGATCTATGTGATTAAGCAATATGACTTTACCACCGGAAAAAATAAAACAATAACCGGAGGGCCAGGTGGTGCTGCAAGACCTGTTGTTTCTAGAGATGGAAAAAACCTTGCTTTTGTAAAAAGAATTCGCGAGCAAACCGTGTTATACATTCATGATTTAAAAACTGGAGAAGAAAGACCTATCTATTTTGATCTAGACAAAGACCAACAAGAAGCTTGGGCAGTTTTTGGGGTGTACCCCTATTTTAGTTGGATGCCAAATCATAAAGACATTGTTTTTTGGAGTGGGGGTAAAATACATACGGTGAATATTGACTCTAAAGTGGTGAAAAATATTCCTTTTCAGGTTGATGCTACTATTAAATTAGCAGAAACTCATGGTGTAAAAAGAAAAGCTTTTACTGAAAATTTTTCATCAAAAATGATCAAAGATGTAAAAACAGCTCCTAATGGAAAGAGTATCCTTTTTACATCACTTGGGCATATCTATAAAAAAACACTCCCAGACGGAATTCCCACTAGAATTACAAATTTAACAGATTTTGAAGCAGATCCAAGTTTTTCTCCTGATGGTAAATCTGTATTATTTGTGACCTGGAATGATGAAAACTTAGGAGCAATTTACTCTGTAAAACTAGACGGAACTGGATTAAAAAAATTAACAAAACAAAAAGGAATCTATAGAACACCAGTCTATGACGGATCTGGAAGTAAAATTGCCTACAGAAAAGAAAGTGGGAATGGAGATCAAGGATTTGATTTTACTAAAATGACCGGTATTTATACAATGAGTTATACAGGTTCTTATCCGAAAAGAATCTCTGAAACTGGAGAATTTCCTCAATTCTCTGAAGACAACAAACGAGTGTTTTTTCAAACAGGGGGTGCCTTCTTTGGGAATTTAACTAAAAAACTAAAAAGTATAGACTTATCAGGAAATGATGAAAAAAGTCATTTCACCTCAAAACTGGCCAATAGAATTGTTCCTAGCCCAGACAATAAATGGGTTGCTATTATTCATTTACATAAAGTATATATTGCGCCATTTATTCAAAACGGTCAGGAGATTAACTTAGATATTAAGACCAAATCTTTTCATGTAGAAAGTTTGTCTGAGGAAGCAGGAATAGATATTCACTGGGCAGCATCTAACAAAAAAGTTCATTGGACATTAGGAGACAAATATTTCACTAAAAATATAATTAATAATACAACAGATCCTTTTGCTAAAACAAATTTAGACAGCTCAAAAGCAACTTCTTCATCTATTAACCTTACCGTAAAATCAGATGTTCCTGAAGGCATCATAGCTTTTACAAATGCTCGCTTAATAACCATGAATGGAAATGAAGTGATTGAAGAAGGGACTATTATAATCAATCAGAATAAAATAGATACCATTGGCACATCAGAAAAAATTGTAATTCCAGAGGGTGCAAAAGTCTATGACATGAAAGGAAAAACGATTATGCCTGGTATTGTAGATGTTCATGCGCATGTTGGGGCTTTTAGAAACGGATTAAGCACTCAAAAACATTGGCAATTTTATGCAAATTTAGCTTTTGGGGTTACCACCTCTCATGACCCTTCTGTACATACTAAAGCTGCTTTTACTCTGGAGGAATTACAAAAAAGTGGACAAACAGTTGGGCCAAGATTATTTTCTACAGGATTTATTTTATATGGTGCCGAAGGCGATTTTAAAGCTGTTGTAAACAATTTAGAAGATGCAAGATTTGCCATTGAAAGAACCAAAGCATTTGGAGCAAAATCTGTAAAAAGTTACAACCAACCCAGAAGAGAACAGCGTCAGCAAATCATGCAGGCCGCCAAAGAATTGGGCGTAAATGTAGTACCTGAAGGGGGCTCTAATTTCTACTCTAATATGAGTATGATTTTTGACGGTCATACAGGTATTGAGCACAATATACCAGTAAACCCAGTTTATAAAGATGTACTATCTCTATGGGGAAATAGTAAAACTGGCTACACACCAACATTAATTGTAAACTATGGTGGTATGAATGGTGAAATGTTCTTCTACGAAGAGAGTAATGTATGGGAAAATGAAACTTTACTTAAATACACTCCAAGATATGTAATTGACACAAGATCTAGACATAGAATAAAAATTCCAGCAAAGGAATACGAAAACGGTCATATTCTAACCTCTAAAACAGTGACAGATTTATCTAAGGTAGGTGTAAAAGTAAATTTAGGAGCACATGGTCAATTACAAGGATTGGGAGCTCATTGGGAATTATGGATGTTACAACAAGGTGGTATGTCTAATTTAGAGGCATTAAAGGCTGCTACCATCAATGGAGCTGAATATATTGGTATTGGAGATGAATTAGGAACTCTTGAAATAGGTAAATTAGCTGATTTAATTGTGTTGGACAAAAACCCATTAGAAAATATTAGACATACCAATACAGTAACTCATACCATGATTAATGGGCGATTGTACGATGTAAGCACTATGAATGAAATTGGAAATTACGATACAACTAGAACCAAATTTTACTGGGAAAACGGAAAATACAATCAAGGCGTGCCTTTTAATTTTGATACCAACAGCTTTACAACTCCAACCTGTAGTTGTCATGAATAATTAAAAGGTTCGTTGCACATGAAACGGAGCTATATCTAACGAGGGTTTTTGGTCTGAAATAATTTCTGTGACTAATTTGCCAGTGGCTGGTCCTAAACTCCAACCCATCATGGCATGACCAGTAGCAAATGTTAAGTTGTTGTACTGAGATATTTTGCCTATGTAAGGAAGACCATCTGGAGTTACCGGTCTTAAACCACACTCAGCAGCCTCTTTGTCTTGGGTGCTAATTTGTAATCCACGATAATATTTAGAGGCAGAATTAGCAATGGCATTGACTCTTACAGGATTAATTTTATCGTTAATTTTATTAATCTCCATGGTTCCTGAAAATCTGGTAAATCCATTCATGGGTGTTACAGCAACTTTAGCCTCTAACAATACGGTTGGTATGGTAATATTGGTTTCTTGGGCTACATTAATACGGTACCCTTTACCTGGCTGTAACAACATTTTAATACCAAGTTTTTTACTAATAATTGGAGACCAACTTCCTGCAGCCATTACAAATTCATCTGCTAAAATTTTTCGTTTATCAGTAATCAATTTTGTGATTTTTTTGTCAGAAATAACAATATCTTTCACCTCTTCTTCTCCTAAAATTTCTACACCTGATGCTTTCAAATAAGTCAACATATTTTTCATAAAAACACTAGGGGTCATATGAGCATCTGAATGATAATAGACAGCACCTTTAATATTTAAGTTGGCTTTGGGATCTAATTTCTCTACTTCTTTAGCAGATAAATTTTCGACTTTTAAACCATTTTTTATTGCTTTTTGTCCGACGTTCCATTCTTCTTCACCAGTTTTTTCTTCTTTATAAGCCATTAATAACCCTTTGTGTTCGTAATGAAAATCAAAATCTCCTGATACTTTCATAGCCGAATACAATTCTCTGCTAAAGACATTAATATCTTTAATAACAGGAATAGACTGTGCAACCTTCTTTTTAGTTGAAGAGCGTTTAAAAGCCCATGCCCATTGTAAAAAATCTAAATCTAGCCTTGGTTTTATATAAAACGGACTTGAAGGATTAAACATCCATTTGAGTCCTTTGGTTATAATTCCTGGAGCTGCCAGTGAAATAATATGACTCGGGGTAATATATCCTGCATTCACATAAGAAGCTCCACTAGAAAAATTAGATTTATCTATAATGGTTACTTCATGACCTTCTTTATGAAGATAATAGGCGGTACAAACACCCATAATTCCTCCTCCTATGATGACTACTTTTTTTGACATTTTATACTAGTTTTTAAATCACAGAAAACCCGTGTGCATAAGGATCGTCTTCATCATCAATACTAATGGTATTGTATCCATAAATCTTAGCCCATCCCTTAATGCTTGGAATAATTGCTGAAAAAACACCTAGGTTAGTTTCTTCTTCTACACAACCTACAAAAG
>OJAQ01000189.1_pt1 | contig 11971 bp, 10 predicted proteins | sample 1589731 | NCBI WGS metagenome assembly OJAQ01 (sample SAMN05416733, study PRJEB24817) | seawater metagenome | isolation source: Sea water | place: Canada:Atlantic | collected 2013-07 | reverse complement strand
AGGAGTCGTCGGCAGCGTCAGATGTGTATAAGAGACAGGTGATATAAGATGCAGGATCTACTCCGTTAATTTTAGAAATTCCAGAAGAAATAATAGGAACTACTTCCAAACGAACATTGGGGTCCATGGCAACAATAGCTTTTGTAAATTTATTTTCTTCACCATTTTGAATTCCTAGGAAAAAATAATCAGGTGCAATATCAGGAATAGATTTTCCAATTTCTCTTTTAAAATTAGTACCCACCAAAGCTAAGGTTAAAAGCAAAGTTACCCCTAACCCCAAAGACATAATAGTGATGGGCGTAATGCTTTTGGTTTGGGTAATATTCTTAATGGATACCTTTAAAGAGATATTAGAAGTATTTTTTAATGTTTTTAATAAATAAACAATAAGTTTTGATAATAAGAAAAAAACTATTAAACAAACAAAGAAAGCTGCAAAGTAACCCAAACTATAAATAGGTCTTGCCGAACCTAAGGTGAATAAAAGAATGAGCAGTCCTAATAAACATAAACTAACCGCAATAGATGTTTTGGTATAAAAAAACTGCAAATTTTGAAATACGTTTCTAAATAAGTTAGAAGCTTTAACTTGGTCGATAGCATTAATAGTAGGGATCGAAAAAATAACTAACACCAAAAGACCCACTAAAAATATTTTAAAAAAATTAATAAAAGAAAAAATAGGTTTAATGTTAAGCCCTAGATTGGAAGATAGATAACCATCTGCAAGAGGAACCAATAAGAAGCTTAATCCATAAGCAAAAATACTAATGACACTTAATAAAATAAATAATTGTAAATAATAAATTGCCTTGATGCTGAATGAATTGAAGCCAAGGGCTTTTCTTACAGCAATAGACATGTTGTTTTGATTAATAAAAGAGAGCAGGGTATTAGCAATTCCAATTCCAGCAATTAGCATCGCACTAATAGAAACTAAAGACAGGAACTGAGAAAAATTGTTAATCACTCTTTTTAATCCGCTCGCTGAATTTTCTGGATAGCGTAAGCTTACTTTTTTGTCCTCTTCAAATAGTTTTTGAATTCTAGTTCTTAATGCTTGGGTGTTTGCCCCTTCTGGAAACCGCACTTTATATTCATGATTTAAAAAGCTTCCTAAATTATTTAATTGTAGGAGTTCTAGAGTTTGTTTGCCTGCTAAAGCAAAATCACCAAAGGTAACAAATCCACTAACATCAGGAACTGATTTAATCACACCCACTACGCTAAAAAGTTGATCTTGAACTTTGATCTTGTCATTCACTTTTAGCTGTAACGTTTTGTAAATATTTTCATTTACTAAAATAGTATTTTGTTCTTGGTGAATTCTTTGTAAAGCTCCTTGAGGCTCATACACAACCTCTCCATATAAAGGATAAAGCTCATCTACAGTTTTAATTATAGTAAATAGAGATTGATTATTTTCTTTATTGTTAGTTGAAAGCATTGTGGTGAATTCGACCATCTGCGAGATGGTGGCAAATTCCTTTACTTTGTTTATTAAAGTTAGATTGCCTGGAATTCTATTATAATCAATTTCAAGATCCCCTCCGAGCAAAGCTCTAGAATTATCATTCAGTTCTTTTTTTAAACTCTGTTCAATAGTCAAGATAGAGCTCAAGACGAATAAGCTAATAAAAAGGGTAATAACAATACTAGAAATTTTTTTATAATTTCTGCCCAAATCTCTTAGAGCATATGTAACAATTAAGCCTAGCTCGGTGGATTTAAGCAATGTTCCCATCTTTAATTTTAATTTTTCTTTTTGCTCGGTTGGCCAGTTTAGGATCGTGGGTCACCATAATTAAGGAAGAGCCTTCTTCTTTGACATATTTAAATAAAATATCTGCAATCATCGCTGAGTTGTCACTATCTAAGTTTCCGGTAGGCTCATCTGCTAAAATCAATTCTGGTTTCATGGCAATGGCACGTGCAATAGCAACTCGTTGTTGTTCTCCTCCTGATAATTGACTGGGAAGATTGTTCAAACGATGCTTTAGACCAAAACGATCTAACAATTCTTTCGCTCGTTCATTGGGGTTGGTGAATTTATTTAATTCTAAAGTGAGAGCAACATTTTCTACAGCGGTATAATTTGGAATTAAATAAAAAGACTGAAAAATGATTCCTATATGTTTTCGTCTAATCTCTGATACTTGGTCTTCGTTTAATTTCGTAATTTCCTGATCTTGAAAAAAGATCTTACCTGAGGTGACTTTCTCCAATCCTGCAATCAGCATGATGAGACTAGTTTTTCCAGAGCCGCTTTCGCCTACAATAGAGATGGTTTCTTTGGTTTTAGTTTCAAAGTTAATGTTTTGTAAAACTTTTATGACTTCTTTACCTGTTTGGTATTTAAGATTGATCTTTTTTAATTTAAGAAGAGTAGACATGAATAAAAGTTTAATTATTAAAATTATTGTACTGTGTCTAGTGAGCATAACCGCCTCAGCACAAGATAAAGTAGTGCTTGTAGGAGATAGTTTGATGGCGGGATACGGTTTGCCAAAAGAACAGCAATTATCAATGGTCCTTGAAAAGAATCTTCAAAAAAAAGGTTATAATATCAAAATTATTAATGGCAGTGTTTCTGGAAGCACCTCTTCGGGTGGATTGAATAGAGTTAAATGGACTTTAGAAGAACCTAATATTAATTTATTGATTTTAGGATTAGGTGCTAATGATATGTTACGAGGTATTGACCCCAAAGAGACAAAAAATAATTTAGATAATATTATTCAAATTGCGCAAGCCAAAAACATTAAAATAATCTTGGCCGGAATGCTAGCTCCTACCACTCATGGAATAGACTATAAAAAAAACTTTGATCGAATTTATCCTTCTTTAGCCACTCAATATAAATTGCCTCTTATTCCTTTCTTATTAGAAGGAGTTGCAATGAAACCTGAGCTTAATCAAAGCGATGGTATTCATCCAAACAGGGAAGGTACCGTCGTTATGAGCGTAACCTTAGAAAAAAGTATTATTAGATTTATTAAGAAAAAATACTAGTACACATTCTATTAAATATTTTATATATTTTTTGTATATGAAAATTTATTTTTGCTTTATTTTTTGTTTATTTTTTAGCTTTGAGGCCTTTGCGAAAACTATAGAGTCTATTCACTTTAAAAGCCCTGACAAAAAATATCCTGGAAAAGATGATGTCGTGGCAGAATTATATTTACCAAAAAATACAACTGAGAAATTACCAGTTATCATAACTCAGCACGGCAGCTCAAGAGACACACATAAGTTTAAAAGAAGCAAAGGTAAATCAGATGAGTATTCTAAAAGAATAATAAAAAGAGGATTAAAGGAAGGTTATGCAGTCGTAGCTATAGATGCGTTTTACAAAAAAAATATAAAACCAACTGACAAAAAAAAATTCCCCCAGGGCACTGACTACGCTATAGCATTAAAAAAAATTTTAGCTAAAGATAGCAGATTAGATGCTAATAATTTTTTTTACACAGGATTTAGTTGGGGCGCTGAAAAAACCTTAGGTTACTTTGATCCCAAGAGGTACAAAAATGATCCATACCCTTTTAAAGCAATTGTTGCAGCTGAACCAGGTTGTAATGCTGTCATAGAACCAACAAAAGTAAATTTTGCTACTTTAATTTTAAAAGGTGAAGAAAGTCATTACTACTATCAAGCATGCGAAACATACACCAACATGATTAAGCAGACAGGAAGTAAGGTTGAATATATTCTTATGCCTAAGGTAAATCATTTTTTTAGTACTAAGGGGAAAATTGGAAAAGGTGTTGCATTTAATGGGTGCTCTAAAGATATTGCAATCTTTGGAATAGATAGAAAGGTTAGATGGTTTAGCGGTGCCCAAACTAGTAGAAAAGAAGTTATTAAAAAATGTATGACGAAAGAATCTGGTTCGGGTAGAAATAGAAAAAAATTAAATGAAGCAATTAATTATGCGTTTATTTTTTTTAACAAGTACAAAAATTAATTCAAATAGCTCAAAAGTAAGCGATACTTTAGATTGTGCCAACTACATCAAAATAAAAAATAGGTAAGCAAAGTAGCTAGATAGCATTAGCGTTCCCGTCACACGACCAATAGGAACGCGAAAGAATACTAATCCAGCAAACAGTATAGATGCAACTGTCATTTCAATAATTCCTTTATTCGCCATAGCTTCTGTGATGGGAATAGGTTGAACTAAAATAGTAATTCCCAAAATTCCCAAAATATTAAAAATATTACTTCCTAATATGTTTCCAATAATGATGTCGTTTTGTTTTTTAATAGAAGCAAGTATAGCAGTAGTTAATTCTGGAAGAGAAGTTCCAATAGCCACCACTGTTAAACCAATGACTGCCTCTGAAATATTAAAAGATCTGGCTATCGTCACTGCAGAGTTAATTAATAAATGCCCGCCCGCAATTAACAAAGCTATTCCCACTAAGCAGTAACACGCAATCTTAATTCCAGACTTTTCTTTCTTTGCTTGTTCATGTTGTTGATTTTTATCAGCCACATCTGATCGGTAAGAAAAAAAAACATACAAAGACAAGGCAATCAAAAAGGCAATACCGACCATGCCATTTAACAAATCTAAAGTTTTAACTACAATGAGAGCTAAGGTGCACAGCAACATTACCATCACATCTTTAGTGGCACTTTTTTCACTAGTAAAGATGGGACTTAAGATAGCAGCAATAGCTATAACTAATAAAATATTGGCAGTGTTACTTCCTATGATATTTCCCAATGCAATATCGGGGTATCCAGTTAGAACCGCCTCTAAAGATACAGTTAATTCTGGTAAGCTAGTTCCAAAGCCAATCACTAAAGCACTGACTAATAGTTTGGATAACTTTAATTTATGAGCTAAAGCCAAGGTCCCTCGTAAGGTACTTTCTCCCCCTACATATAAAAGACCAAACCCAAGTAAAAAAAATATAACTGCATTTATCATAGTGTTAAAAAAAAGCTTTAAAGCAAAAATAGCTTATAAGCATCTATTTTTTTTATACCTTTACTGACCTAATAACTTCAATGATTTTATGCGCAAATAATAACGTGAACGTATATTTGTAAAAAAAATTAATTTTTAAATACTTACTCGTGCTCACCGCCGGGATCGCCTTTGGGTAGTTCTACTTTTTTACCTGCAATCCATAAGTTTTGCCTAGATCTAGTCGGAGTATGATATTGCGAATGTATTCTAAATTCCTTCGCATTATGAAACTGTTTAAAGGTGTAGTAAGCAGCAAAAATAACCAATAAATGCGATATAAGAGTAATCACCCAGCCTGTTACAAAAAATACATTAGTAAAAATCCACAAACTAAAGGCTGTAGACCACACACCACTCAACACAATTAATAGCTGCAGTCGTACTGTTTTGGGAAGAGCTCTCAAATCATTTTGAGTATCATCAAATAAAATATTCGCTGCATCTGTTAACATTTGAGATATTTTTTTTATCATGAATCAATTGTATATATGAATTTTCTGTAATTGTTAAAAAAATTTTGGAAAAAAGCTAGCTTAAAAAAATTATACTAGATACGCCCACAGAAGCTGCAGCAACAAACCCTGCAATTAACGGCTTAAATCCTACCTGTTTAAATTTATTTATTTTTATTTTTAGCCCCAAAGCGATCATGGAAATTAAAATCATGTATTTTGAAATATACTTAATTATTATTATGAAATTTTTCCATTCTTCTTGATAATGAGTATTTTCGATAAAAATATCGCCTGCTGTTCTAAATAAAGAAATCAAAATAAAGCCTAAAACAAAAAAAGGAAAAAACTTTAAAACAGAATTCGAGCCATTTTTGTTTTTTTTGTTTTCATAGAAATAGGTAAGCAATGGTATTAAAATAATTAAAAAAGAGTTTCTCAATAATTTTGTAGTCATAGAAGCTTCTAAAGCAACAGGACTAGAAAACGTTTCTTGATAAATAAGACCAGCAGCACTTACTTGTGCTGTATCGTGAATGGCTGCTCCTAAAAAAATTCCTGCATTTATATCATTTCCACCAAAAATGTATTGAGCCATATGAGGGTAAACTAAAACTGCAATTAAACCAAAAATAGTTACAACACCAATTGCATAACCAGTATCAGTTTGGTTTGATCTAATAATAGTGGAAGTTGCAGCAATAGCCGTCACCCCACAAATACTAGTTCCCATCGTTATTAAAATAATTAAATTTTTTGAAATTTTAAAAACTTTTCCTAGTAACAGAAGAATAAAAAAAACTAAAAGAATATTTATAACAATTAACAACAGAGAGCTTAATCCATACCTAAAGAGCTCGTGAATACTCAATCCAATTCCTAGCAAAGCAATTCCAACCTTTAATATGTTAGTTAAAACAAAATTTATTAATTGATTGGTATATTTCGAAACAGAAATAACATTACCCACCAATAGACCAATCACTATGCAGAAAAATGCGGGTGAGATTATGTAGTTTTTTAATAGGAAAGCATTGCTTAGAATAACTGATGTGAACAAGGTAATTGCAAATAAAGATGTGCCTTTGGCGTATTTCATAATTATTAAAGTAAAAAGGATTTAGAATTTTCTGTTTTTGTGATCCATTCTTTAGGAATGGATTTTATTCCTTTAAAAGCAGCAAAGTAGGCGCCCACAAAATTAGCTCTAGAACAATTACATCCACCTGCTTTAATTGTCTTTAGCACTGCGCTTTTGTAATTTTTTGAAGTAATGATAGCATGAAGTGCACCACAGAAAGTTCCTGGATAGCTGCAGGCCATTCCCATTTTTTTGACCACCATATTGTGCGGTTTTTTTTTAAGAGCTTTTACTTCTTTAATTTTGACAATTACTCCCTTGAAATAAGATTTGTTTTTATTTTGCTTAAGAAAAGCATCTACCGGGTTTTTTAAGCCTTTATCTGCCAAATCAATGATCATCAGTTTAGCCAAAGCATACTCCATACTAAGTTTAGTATTTGCAACCGCACTCACTACGCGTTTTATATTTTTAAATGATTGATAATATAAGAAATAGGGAAGTGCTGCACAGTAACCATCGGACTCATTTACTTTAATTCCACCTGTAATTTTTTTCTTCTTTTTAATATTTTGAATAGTTTCCATAATATTTTGATGGATCCATGGGCCTTTAATCTTACTTCTCCATTTAATTTTTTTATATTTTTTTCGCAAAGTTAGGTTCTTCCAATACAAAGAACCTGGACCAAAGTTTTTTACTATATTTTTTTTAAAAACAGACAGTATGTCTTTTTCATTTTGATCTTCTTTCAAAGAGCGGAACATTACTTGTCCTACATCATTATATCCTGACACTTTGCCTGTTTTGATAGAATAAAATGGGCTCTTATTCTCCTTTAAAAAAGCAAAGTCTTTTTTCCCTTTAATGTGTTTTTGTAAGGTTTTTTGGTCATAGATCCAATGCAAAGGCCTAGCGGCAGCATCTGCAACAGTTGCTCCTAAAAAAATATGAAATTTATCAAACATGAATCAACCTTACATGGTTTGTTTCTGTTTTTGAATAGAAGTATTCGAAATGTTATTCTATTCATGATTAAAGTATTATTATGAAATTATTAAAACATTGGGATCACAATAACTGGTTATCATCCAAAAAATACATTGATGCTTTCTGTGTTTTTGTCTCCAAGCAAGTTCGATTCCATAAAGATATGAGAATTTTAGATATTGGCTGTGGCCGTGGTAAAATCGCAGGAGCCTTTAAGAGAAAGTTTAAACTTTTCAACAAGCCAATAGGAATTGATATTATCAACCATTCAGACAAAGACAAAAATATCAAATTTAAAAAAATAGATATTTTTAGTTATTTGGAAAAAAATAAGAATTCTTTTGATCTTATTCTTATCAAGCAAACTATTCATTTTTTTAACCCCACACAAATTAAAAAATTATTAAGACTTTGTAAAAACAACCTGTCTTCTAATGGTGCAATACTTATCTTCAGTTTAGAAACTCATCGCAATCAAATACCCTGTTTTCCATTGATGAAATCAAGATTACAACAAGGGTTAAAAAGAGATGTTAAACTTCAAAAAATAATAACAAAGTCTCTATCAGAGTTAACCAAAAATAAATTTCACTTTTCTGTTAAAATTGGAAGAGGCAAATATATTGACATGATTAAGAAGCGATATATCTCCTGTCTTTTAGATCTTAGCCAAGACGAAATTGATCAAGGGGTACAAGAGTTTAAGCATCAGCACAAAGCTACGATAGCATTTAAAGACACCTTAACTTGCATGAAGTATATTTGGGCATGACTCAATATGATGTAATTATCCTTGGCGCAGGCGCCGCAGGTTTAATGAGTGCGATCGAAGCTGGCAAAAGAGGAAGAAATGTTTTGGTCATAGATCATGCCAAAAAAATTGGAGAAAAAATTCGTATCTCTGGTGGCGGACGATGTAATTTTACCAATATTTACACCCACGCTAATAAATTTATTTCAAAGAATCCTAATTTTGTAAAATCGGCTTTAAGCCAATACACGGCAGACGACTTTATTGATTTGATTAAGAAACATAAAATTGCCTTTCATGAAAAAAAATTAGGACAATTATTTTGTGATGACAGTGCCCAACAAATTATCGATATGCTATTGCTAGAATGTGAAAAAGCCAAGGTTACTATACTAAAAGATACTAAGATTACAAACGTGGGCAAGCTAGAGGAACAATATTTTGTGGAATACAATCTGAAGAAACATTTTTGCCATTCTCTAATAGTTGCAACGGGAGGCTTATCTATTCCTAAAATCGGCGCTAGTAAATTTGGTTACGATCTAGCAGAGCAGTTTGGTATGAATATCGTCGAACCTTTACCAGCGCTGGTTCCTTTAACGTTCACAGAAAAATTATTAAATATGTGTAAAGAATTAAGTGGTCTATCCGTAGAGGCTGCAGTTTCTTTTAAAAAAACATTGTTTGAAGAGGGAATGTTATTTACTCACCGAGGACTAAGTGGACCTTCGATATTACAAATTTCTTCTTATTGGACATTGGGAGAAAAGATACAGATCAATCTTGCTCCGAAAGCCAATATATTTTCTTTATTACAGAATGCTAAAACAAACTATCCCACTCAGGACATTCAAAGCAGCGTATCAGAGATACTTCCTAAACGATTAGCCCAGATGATTTGTAAAGAGCAGGGTGTGAGCGGACATATATGTGAACTATCCAACAAGGTGTTACAACAGTTAAGCGATTCCATTAACGCTTGGACAGTGAACCCCACAGGTTCAGAAGGTTACCGAACAGCCGAAGTTACCTTGGGAGGAGTAGATACGAATGAAATCTCTTCTAAGACCATGATGTCGTTAAAGTACCCTGGGTTATTTTTTATAGGCGAGGTTATGGATGTAACTGGCCACTTAGGCGGATACAATTTTCAGTGGGCCTGGTCTTCAGGCTATGTAGCAGGACAGTACGCTTAATTGATTAATCTGAATCTTTTTTAACCACCACTTTTTCTTTTGTTTCGGTCGAACGACTTCCTGTTCTCTTTTTAAAAAACTTCTTTTTACGAAACTTTTTCTTATGAAAAGTTTTTTTACCAGGCTTGTCATCAGAATCAGAAGTATCTTTATGGAAGGTCTTTTCTTTATTAAATGGCTCTTCAATAGCCACTTCCTCTTCATTCTTTAGCTCTTCTAGTTCTTTTTTCTTACTGTCTTTAAAAGATATTTTAAAGTCTTCAGATAAAAAATCAGGATTGGCATTAAATTTTATTTTAAATTTAAATTTTTTCTCAAAAAAGTCTATTTCATCCTTCATATTGGCTTGAATAAAATCGATAATTTTCTTAGGAAGATCCACATCTACTGTTTTTACTTTTGGGATAGAAAATATTTTTTCTTCTATAAGCTTTAGTATCTTTTGAGAAAAGGATTCAACACTTAGTATTGTTTTCCATTGAATAGAGCTTTCCCGCAATCTTTGTCTGGTCATCTCAAGAAGGCCAAAATTACTTATTTTTCCCACCTGAACTCTAGCTTTATCGTTTCGTAATGCTTCTTTTAATTTTTTTTCAACTAACCTTCGATTAGAATAGTTTTCCATATCAATAAAATCGATTACAATTAAACCAGCCAAGTCTCTAAGTTTTGCCTGTCTTGCAATTTCAACAGCAGCTTCGATGTTGGTATTCAAGGCTGTTTTTTCAATATTTCGTTCCTTGGTAGATCTTCCAGAGTTAATATCGATCGCAACCAAAGCTTCGGTAGGATTGATGATTAAATAACCGCCTGATTTTAAATTAATTCTTGGTTCAAAAATTTGATTAAGATATTTTTCTATTTCCTTGGAGTGGAATAAAGGAATTTTACCTTTGTATTTTTTTATTTTTTTTACCTGATCTTTGGCAATAATCTCAGCATATTTTTTTGCTTTATCAAAACCTTTTGCTCCATCAACGGTCACTTCCTTTATGTCATTGCTAAAAAAATCTCTGATTGTTCTGTAAATGACATCTCCTTCTTCATGAATGAGAGTTGGAGCATTGGACGTTAAAGTTTTTTCTTTTATCTCCTCCCATATCTGAACCAGTACATCTAAATCATTTTTAATTTCATTTTGAGTTTTTTTGGCACCAGCAGTTCGCACAATCAAACCCATTGTTTCCGGTATGGTTAATTCTTTAATAATGCCTCTGATATTTTTTCTATCTTGAGAATTAAAAATTTTTCTAGAAATACCCCCGCCTTTGGCAGTGTTTGGCATAAGTACTATATATTTTCCAGCCAGAGATAAGAAAGTAGTAAGAGCAGCTCCTTTTTTTCCACGCTCTTCTTTTACAATTTGAAGAAGTATTATTTGCCCAGGTTTGATTACTTCTTGAATTCTATATCTTTTGAATTTTTTCTTAGCTCTTATATCGCTGATTTTTTTTTCGTAAGAATTCTTTTCCAACTCAGGACTCTCTGTTTCAGAGCTATCTTCTCCGTCTTCAGAATTTTTTAAATCCTCATCTGAGGTACCTTCAGTAGAATCGTCTTCAGAATCATCACTTTCAGATTCGTTGGACGAATTAGAATCTTCGGGACTAAGTTCATTAGTTTCTTCTTCTAGTTCTTTCCTTAATTCTTCTTCTTCTTTAAGAATTAGCTCTTTGTCAGCTAGAGGTATTTGATAATACTGAGTTTGAATGTCATTAAATGCTAAAAAGCCATGACGCTCATTTCCAAAATCAACAAAAGCTGCCTGTAAAGAAGGCTCTATTCTACTTATTCGGCCTAGGAATATATTTCCCTTAAGCTGTTTCTTTTGCTCATTTTCATACTCATACTCTTCAACTCCGTTATCAGATTTGATAGCAACTCTCGTTTGTTTCTCTTGAGAAGCATCAATAAGAATCTCTTTTTCCATGTTGTTAATTTCCAGTTTGTGTTGTTTAAGATAATTTTCATAAAAAACTTTTTAATATTCAATTGTTAGATAATATTGTATTTGCTCACTTTTGAAAGAAATAATAGTTAAAAGATATAAATAAATCAAAAAAAGGACAATTTCTACTGATTTAAGAAAGCCATGAGTCAAATGATTAGAACTTTAATATTAGGCATTTTATCAATTACTTTTTTTGGTTTTTTAACAGCCTTTTTGATCTTGTGGTATTTTTCCAATGATTTACCTAATTATCGTTTTTTAGAAACTTACAAACCTGCAGTATCTAGTAAAATTTATAATAATAATGGCGACATAGCTGCTGACTTTGCAGTTCAAAAAAGAACTTTTGTTAGCATTGATGAAATTCCAGATTTTGTAGTCAATGCTTTTTTATCCGCAGAAGATAAAAACTTTTTCAATCATCCTGGAATCGATGCAAAAGGAATAACTAGAGCTGTCTTTAACAATCTTCAAAATATTATTAGTGGAAAAAGATTGGAGGGTGCTTCTACCACTGTCTCTTATACACATCTCCGAGCCCACGAGACTAAGGCGAATCTCGT
>OJAQ01000183.1_pt1 | contig 12129 bp, 6 predicted proteins | sample 1589731 | NCBI WGS metagenome assembly OJAQ01 (sample SAMN05416733, study PRJEB24817) | seawater metagenome | isolation source: Sea water | place: Canada:Atlantic | collected 2013-07 | reverse complement strand
GATCTACACGTAAGGAGTCGTCGGCAGCGTCAGATGTGTATAAGAGACAGGCCGTGGCGTCCGCCCACTACGTCGCATATCTCACGCAACGTAAAGTACGAATGCATCATGAGCTCGCCGCTGGCGTAGTTTCCGCCATGCACCTTGTAGTTGAAGACCACTGGCTCGCGCGTGTGGCCGGGGGGCTTGCGGCTTGTGCTCGCCAAGGAAGATGAAGGTCCGTCCGCCTCTTCAGGCTTCTTCACGCTCACGTAGAGAGTGCTTTCTTTCTCGATCTCAGCGTCCTCGAGCGTTGCCTCGTGCTTCCGAAGTCGACCCTTGTGTATGATCTCGATCATGTCGGCGTTGACTTCGAGTCTCTCCCGCAGACCTTCGGCGACGTCGCCAATGGTCTTGAGCGAGTCCAACGTCATGGCGACTGCCTTCGTGACCCCATAAAGCTTGCAGAAGAATGTCACGTTCACTCCCTCTTGGCTCATGCTCGACGTGGAAGAGGAGAAGCCCGTCTGCTCGCGTCGAGGCTCGCCCACTTCTAGTATGACACCAAACTTCTCATGAACTTGAAGCGTATCACCTTGATGTAGTATGCATGCATAGGATTTCCTTAAAAGATTACATTTAGCAACCTTGCGAGTTGCATGCGGGCCTGATAAGGAGGCCGCCGGCGTAGCGAGCGTAGGTAGTCGCACACATTGGTTCCCATCGCCGCGCGCTTGCGCACTCAAGGCGGCTGGAGCCTTTGTACCTTAGGCGTTTTTATCTTCTGTCAAGATGATGTCGACGGTGTGACCAACCGCGATGTTGGCGAACTCAATTGTCTGCTCCGGATTTTGGATCTTGCCGTGCATACTCGTAACCGCGAGGTCTCGGGTCCTGAAGCCGTGGCGTCCGCCCACCTCTTCGCACACTTCGTGCATGGTCTTGTACGATTCCATCTGGAGTTGGCCAGTGGGGCAGTCCCTGCCTTGTACTCTGTAGTTAAAGACCACTGGGTCGCGCGTGTGGCCGGGGGGTTTGAGGCTTGGGCTAGCCGCGGAAGAGGAGGCCCCTGCACGAGCGCGTTGCATGTTGCGTCTGTGCGCTTCTCTCCTTGCCGACGCTTCGCCGTCGGACTCGTAGTGATACTCGAGGTTATCAGCCAATGTCACGAAGAGGGTGCAGTCGTTCGTCACCTCAGCGTCTGCCAGCGTCTGGTCGTGCCTACGCATCTGTCCTCTGTGTATGAATTGGATGCAATCGGGATTCGTCTGGATTTCCGTCCCCAGAACGTCGGCGACTTCGCCGATGGTCCTGCGTGGGTCCATCCGTATGGTGTATGACGATGTCCTGAACCCTTGGAGCTTGCAGAAGAACACCAGGACCGTTTGCGTTGGGCTCATGCTTGCCATGAAGGAAAGCCCGTCTACTAGTGACAGGGCCCGCCCGCTCTTAGTATGACATCAGACTTCTCAAGAACTTGAAAGCATGCCTTTGAAGTAGTGTACAGGCCTTTGATCTCCATTTGCATGCTTAGGGTCAAATTCAGCAACAGGACTTCGAGTTGCATGCCGCTGAGGAGGCTCTCCGACGTAGCGAGCATTGGTTGTCGCACACATTAGTTCCCATCGTCGCGCGTCGCCAGACCCATAAGTTCGGTCGATGCGCCTTGTAATGCGGCGACTCGGGTGTCGCCGGAGAGTTCCGGCAGAGCAGCTGCGAAACGCTGTGCGTTTTGTGTCCTTGTGGCGCGCTGCAGCCAGTCGCTCTGGAACTGCTGGACTCGAGCTCCCGCAATTGTCTCCACGGCAGCGCCTGGAGTATTAGCGTTGTCTGTTGCAGAGACGGCCGAGTTCTGCGCGCGAAGCATGGTGCCTGTGGTAACGCTTGAGACATTCGCCTCGGCCGCTTTCGAGAGCCAGCCGGCGTAAGTCTCATCGTTGAGGCGCGCGTAAATTTTCATTGCTGATTCCGAGCGCCACCTAAGCAGCGCTTGAATGATAGCATTGGAGGCTCCAGCCGCCTTGAGTGCGCAAGCGAGATACACGCGAAAGGAGTGCATGGAGTACTTTTTGACCTCCTCTTTCGACATTTGGGTTTGCATGACATCGTGGAACAGCGCGTCCAGCTGGTTGTGTCTCCACGGGCCCCCTTCGAAGTTGACGAACAGTGGCGAGTGCCGTCGAGCATGAGCTGGCAGTGCGCGTGCTAGCTCATATTTTGCTAGCTCTCTTGCTGCATTGATTGGCTCTGTGGGGTGGTACGCCAAGTAGATAGTGCACGCGCCCCAATGTAGGCCGAATTGATCTGCCTTAGAGGGAGGAGCGCGTAGCATCGCATAATCCCCCACTTTGAGAGCAAGCAGCTGCGCCATTGTGAGCGCCTGGTACAGGACTCCTGCTATACTCCACACTAGATTTGCGGCCGTGAGGCTGTCGAGGCCAAATCTCGCTTTCAGGTCGAGGCTCACGTCGGCCTTGCGAAAGCCCGTCTGAGCCATCGTCGCAACCAGGGCCCGCCACGCCGCCCACGGGATGGTGGTCCAATTGACGGGCGCCCTGGAGTGCGCACCTCGAACGCCTATCGTGAGGCCTGTCAGGGAATCCGCAATGAGGCCCACTATGATTTCGCGCGTCAGCGGCTCCTTGCGATCTGGTTGAAGGGCCTCTGGACCATGCAGCAGCATGTAGCTTCGCACAAGCCCGTCGCAGGCCAGCACTGCAGATGATAGCGGTACGAAGTATGGTAGTCCCAGTCGTTTGAGATGGATCCTTCGTACTCCCATTAGGACTTGGAGCGCGCTCGAGGGCTTAGGGGGTGTAGACCTTCCTCTCGCCGAGGGCATTCGTTCGTAGATCCAGAGCAGCGCGCCCGTAACGAAGCTGTTGTAGACCTGAAACAACGCGACATCTTGGCCAGATGCGGCGCTCATGTTGCTCATCACTTCTGGCCAGCCCATGTAGTGACAGTAGCGAGTCCACCATTTCCAATTCGAGTTCTCTTGCGAGAGCGTAGTTGGAGGAGGAGCGTTGTGTTGAGCTTCGACGTAGCTGACGATCACGTCTCGAAAGCGATCCTCGTTGAAGCCCTCGATTCCTAATGTCGTCGCGTTTGACTGCGCGGTACCCAAAATGGATCGCACCCTGCTGGCGAGCGCGGGCGCTGTGGCTCCCAGCGCTTGCAAGCGGTCCATGTGCTGCCTCTCATCCATTGGAGGTGCCAAGTTTCTTTGCACATGTGCTGCAGCGTTGGCTTCAACCCTCGTGTCGCCATGTGTGTCTGGAGCACGATGGGGCCTAGCTGGTATGTTGTGTGCGCTCCTCACAGGTTTGGCAATGGCGACGTTATCCCTTCTAGGCGAAAGCGCGTGGCTCCTACCACTCAGAGGTGGTGGAGCGCGAATTCCTCGTAGCGACACGCCTTTCTGCGCGGGAGGTGGTGCCCTCAGGTGCGCGGAGATTGGCGGAGGGATGAACATGATGCATTCCACGCCGTACTCGAATTGCTCGACGCCTCGGAACAAAGCTCCTCTTTGCTGCGCGCAGCCGTGGATTCTGCTTGAGTCCACGCGTGGCCACGCATTAGCACAAGGCAGCGCCATTAGCAAAATGCCGACTTGCCAGAGGAAGGTCCTGGGGGATCTGCCCTTCTTGCGACGCCCGAGCAGCCATTGCGATGTTATGCAAATGGCCAGGCTTAGCTGAATTATGCCTGCGAGCAGCGAGGTGATTTGCTTTAGGATGCGGTGCACGTATGCATCCCCGCCAGGCAGCGCTTTGTCTAGCGAGCGCGTATTCTTGCGATGGCGCATGCGCTGTAATTCTCCGAGAAGATTGCGTAGCCAAACGAGTGCCTCTTGAAAGGCGGGCTCGCTCTGCGCCACCCAGCGCGGCTTGAAGCCCAGGCGTCGGCACATTGTTTCGGCTTCTTCTTTTCTCCCGCGGCTGCAAGCATCTGCGACGGGGTTGCCATCTCCAAATGCGTGGCAGATGGACCAGATTTTGTGCTTCTTGAAGACGCGGTGTCTCATGGCGCATTCATGCACAATGCGCATGCCTTCTGTGTTAGCTCCCTTGCTTGAAGCCAGCACTGTTGGCGTTGCAAGTGCGTCAACGCCGAACGTGATCCTAGCGGCCGCTAGCAACGGTTCGGCGTTGATGATGGCGCTCATAAACCACGCGGCCATCTCTGCTGTTGGGATTGTGAAGATCTTTGTCTGTTCAGGAGTCAATTGGTAGCTCCAGAGCCTGCCGTACAGGTGCCCGCCAAGCCCTGGCGGGTCCTGATTGGCGATGACGCGACGCGCGTCTGGCATGCAAGCATCCGAGCGGACGACGTATTGGACGTCCCCCGTTGCCAGAGCGCCTGCGTCGACAGTCTGAGAGCTGACGAGCGGCGCGCCTGGGCATGTCACCACCCTATGCATCCAGCGTCGCAGGAGGCCGCATTCCGAGGGCTTGAGCTCCACTGGGATTTGCAAATCTGGAACTCCTGTTCCGGCTAGGCGAGTTGCCTTGGCCGCTGCGCCGTTGCTTTGCGAGTTGTGCGGGTAGACCCCGCGTGTGAATGCCGCCCATAAGGGCCTAGTGTAGTAGGCGTGTGTCTGCAGCACGCCCGCCCAATGTTCGAGCAATCCTAGCAATCTTCGATATTCCTCAAGTGAGAGAGTGCCACGAATGGCCTCTAGACCTTTCTCGTAGACGCGTATGGCCTTGTCTTGGGACATCCAGACAATGCCGAGCATGGGGGCGGACGACGCGCCTAAGTAGAACGCGTGCGTGCCCAAGCTTTGCTTGCGCCACGCGCTCAGCACAAAGCGCACGGCCTCATTGCCTATGAGACCGTGGATTGTCTCGAGCAATCTTGAAACCCGCTCCACTGGGCCTAGGATTTGGATGCGCCAATCGTCAGTGTATCCCATCTGCCCGTATGTGCGAGCGTGGGAGCCAAATGCATCATGCTCGATCGCTTGTCGCGCTAGTAGCCATTTCTGCAAGATTGCAGGCTCTTGCTCGAAGCGAGCCGCCTCAAGCTTATCGAAGCGCTCGTAGACCAGCCGAATAATGGCCCCGAGTTCTCGCTGCGCAATGCCACTAGCAGCGACGTTTCCCATCGTCATCACATGCGAGGTGGACGGCTCCAGTTTGACATCAAGCGACGCATCCGTGGTGGTACCCTCTTGGCGACGTAGGGCCAGGACGCCTCGCTTCCACAACTCGGTCTCTCGAGTCCGTGATTGATGGAAGAACTTCCAAAAGTCGATGCCAATCACGAACACGTCCAGCCCTGCTTGTTCAGCGATGTGCGCGAGGATGGCATCGTTCGCCGCTGCATCCGCCACGCTAGGCTTCACTTCTTTTGGCATTGGAGGATCCATCCTAGCACACGACGGGCGCAGCTTGCCGGTGGCCGCGTTGCTGGAGAGGATTGGCTCCTGTGTGTCGCGTGTAGCGGCTCCCTCGTGAGGTGCTCCGTCATCAAGGACCACGCGCACCTCATCTCCTCCCTTGGGCACGGTGCCCAAAGCCGCGTTGCTGAAGGGGGCGGTTGGAAGCAAGGGCCTCCCGTCGCCTTCCATCGAGGACGAGTAGAAGCCAATGTCGAAGAACGAGTCGAATTCTGCAACGGCGCGACTCCTCTGAGCATCTGTTCCTTCCATGAGAGAGATGAGGTTGGGTATGATAGCTATGTGTGGGGGCATGTCGTCGTGGTAATACGCGCCGTGCCTCCACATGTATTGGAGCTCCTCATCTTGAAAGCCTTCCAGCGCATTCGCCATGTAGTCTCCATCCGGTGCAGCGAAAGCTGGCTTGTAAGTCACCGTCGAGTCGACGAAAGGCTTGAAGGATCCGGCGCCGCCGCGAAGATCTAGGCTGCATCCTCGTAGGAAGTTCGCTTGCCAAGGCTTCCTGTATGCGCCGACGCTTAGCAATAGCGGCTTTGGGCGAGGACTGGGTATACCGCGTGCCCTGCTTCGCTCCCACGACTCGATCTTGCGCAACCTCATGCGGATAAGCGCTAGCGCTTCGCTGGTGTACAGCTCTTGTTCTGTTTGGGGCACTGGTCCAACCCATCCTGGTGCTTCATGCTTGGGCGCCACGGTGTGAGGTAGAGCCATGCCGTGAACGAAGGGGCGCAAGTAGTGCGTGTCGTCGCCGATATTAGTCTGCATCATTCGCAGCTTCGGCGGAATGGACCCCTCGTCTATTGGCTTGCACGCAGTGGCGAAGCCCCGAACGAAGTCCTGCAAGTCTTGGTTGCTGGATTCGTACACACTGAGCACGTTCCGAAGCACTTCTACCGCTTTGTTGCATCGATCCAGACGTGCATTGAAAGCGGCCTCATTAGCGCTCGCCGTCGGCGCCTCAAAGACGACATCGGCGACTTTCGAGCCCGAGGATCGTCCTACCTTAAGGCTTGTCCGGAGCGTCTGTTGGTTATGTGGCCCGCCGTAGCTGCGAGTTGGCTCCCCAAAGGAGAGCGCATTCGCCATCGCCATGATTGCGTACCTAGCGAGGGCCTCTGAGAGGCTTTTCGTAGGGACGCCCACGAGAGACTTCCGAGCGGCACCCTCAGGCGGCAGGTAGAGTTCCGCGCCTCCCGAAATGGCGTCGACCACTTGGCGTAGCGACCCCTCGACCGGCGCGAAGACCAGCAGAGAACGCTGGTCCACCTCTCCCACGAAAATTGGCGCCGAGTCCATTCGAAGCGACCTTAGCCAATCTGCACACATGCGCATAGCGCGAGCTCGTGCTTGCGTCGGCGGTAGTGACACGAAGTCTGAAGCCAGCAGGGATGGCGCTGTTGTCCAGCTAGGGAACAACGGCACCATGAATCGCTTTTGCTTGACTGCTGGGTATTCTGTTGATCTTGCAGCGATCGCCACTGGTATGAGGATGCAACGTATTGATCCTTGCGGTGGCGGCGACCGCATTGCGTCTAAGTCCAGGCTAGGCGGTGTGCTAGCACACATCGCCGGTGGCGATTGAAGAATCCTTGGCGCTGGGGCCGAGCTGTTGTCGTTCGCCTTACTCTCTCGCCGCCACCATTCTCTTGCTAAGGAGGCGCACGGCAAGCACCTCCGCACGTGGCCTTCTTCAGTGAGTTGGGTGATCGTGCGCGAGGTTCCTTGAGCGTAAGCGATGCCGTGCTGACACGCGACTAGTACTCCGCCGAACGCGAGGCGGCGTGAGAAGCGTTGTGTTGGCGCACTGTTGACCGTGAGCACGGCGGTGATGATCGCTCGTGCTATTGTGGAGTTCAAAGCCGTTGGATAGGCCGCGGCCTTTGCGGAACCCCACACCCCTTTGGTTTTGGACCAAGAGTACTTCTTGTGCGACTCGTGGGTGCAGAACAAAGCATCCAGTGGTCGCAGCGCCGCAGCGAGGCCCAGTGTGAAGGACAGTGTCGTCTCTTTCCTGTAAGGCGCTTTGAAAGCGCATTGTGGAAAGGTCGCATGCTGACACGACGCCCGTCGCTCCAGCGCCAAGACGTCTGGCATGATCCAAAGTGGAGCATGTTCTTTGTCCTCGAATTGGTTCTGTTTGTTGGCATCGCCTCTGTCTGCTGGATTTTCGATCACGAAGTCCATGCCCAATGCTGAAGCTTCTTGCAGCAATGTGCACAGGCGAGACACGATATCGTTCGCCTCTTGGAGCTCGCGTCTATGCGCCTCTGGGCAATCGTGGGTGCCCATCACTTGGCCATTGCTGCGTCGCCGAATGATCGGCGGACCCCCATCAGCAGAAGATCGTGATCGCACGAACCTCGCATACGAGAATGTGCTGCAAGGCGGCGCTGCAAAGATGACCTTGAACTCTTGAGCGCGAACTCGCTGTTGAAGATGGGAGTATACTGCCGCGTCCAAGAAGTCATGCTGTGCGCATGAGGCGATGTCTAATGCGGTGACCGACAGGTCCCACCTCTGTAACATCGGTATGAGTCCGTCTGGACGAAGGTAGTCGCCCGAGAAGAGGACGAGTGCACTTGCGTGGGCAGGTGCAGACATTGGCTCGAATTCTGCAGCGAAGCGTGTAAGGCAGGGGACTGGAACGTCTTGGCCGTCCAAGGCCGAATGGCAGGGAGCGCAGGGCGCGAACTCGTGGCCAGGTGGTCGCGAGCGACCACCACCCGCGAAAGCGGAGTCCAAGGTCGAATGGCAGGGAGCGCGAGGCGCGACCTGCCAACCAAGGAGAGGGCCATGAGTCCCTGCCGCAGGCGATGACTCGCGGCTGCGGGGATGCACACGCTAGAGAAGCGCTGCATGGATGCACACGCCGGGAAGGCGCTGCATTAATGGGGAATGGGCATGGTCCCAACACGGGCGATAACTCGCGCCGCTTTAAGGAACATACCTCCCGGCTCGGTGATCGCAAACAATCATCCGATGGTGGAGCTGCGCAGATCGCGCGGTCCATCGAGAGATGTGGCTTGGCCAAATCTCCCGCTGCAGCGCGAGCGAAGGGGCAAGCTTGCATGTGCATCACGCGCGGCGTGTTCATCGCGGTCGAGAACAGTTCCGCCTGCGGCATGGCCGCAGCAACCAAGAGCATGATGTTGGCCATTGGCGCTAGCGCCGGTTGCGTAGAGGCAGCCCACGTCGCATGACGTACCGTCGTCGACTCTGGCGAAGCTGCCTTGGCACGACGCGCACCTCCAAATAGGGCCGCTGCTGCGAGAGCTGCCTTCGAAGTTTTGGCGCCTGAGCTGGTGTTTGTACGCAATCTTTTGCCCGCCTTGTTCTTGCCCCCTTCAATGCTTCGCCTCTTGTTGAGCTTATTGCGAAGGTCATTAGACCCTTTGCCATCGTCAGCGTCGCGAAGCATGTTGGCATTGCCTATCTTGATGCTCGTGAGGTCATCGCTCGGCTGCGGCAAGCGCTCCTCAGATGGCATCAGCGCAGCCGCCTTCGGCAAGAGCTTGAGCTTTTGAGCGCTGGGGATGCCTAGCCGGGTGACGATGAACGCTGGCACGTTGAGGTGCGCAGCGCTAGCCTCAGTCGCTATCTCAGCAGCAACCAATTGAGCCCGCACCTTGTCCAGGTTGTAGCCCACGTTGCGTGTCGGCCCAGCCGAGGACGAGTGTGAAAAGATCACGCATTGCTTGTCCTTAGAGAGTCGCGGGTTGTAGTAGGCATCTGCGGAAGCCGACGTCTTTCGCGACTTCGAAGGGCGCTCGTAGTCGCTGTCGTCACTCTCATCTGAGGGCGTAGCTGTCTGCTTCGCTTTGCCTTTGCCCTTCGATGTGCTCTGCTCGAGGAAGCGATGCGGCGAGTGATCGTAGTAATGATCATGCGAAGTTAAGCGCACCAAGTTGGCGCGGGTCTCGGCGTGCTTGAGAAATTCGAGGTATCGCTGCATACACTCCGACGCGTCCGCCACGAAGAGCGTCGGCGGATCTGCGTTTGGAGCTCCGTAAACGACCCCGTGATATGTTGCTGCGAACTCGTCAAGCAAGCCAGTCCACAGATGCGAGTTAGCCTTTGAGACCATTCTCGTTTGTTCCTTATCGCCTGTGAAGTACTTGTCCATTGTTTGAGTCATCAAAGTCAGAACCTCGTGTACTGAGGACACGTCTCCTGGCTTCGGGGTGGCCGTCACGTCTCTCTCGGAGCTGCTCACTCCAAGGGCCTCAAAGAGCGCCGTGATCGGCGCCCTCAGCAGCCGAATCAGACCTGGCGATTCGAAGAGCTCACTAGTGTCCAAGCCCACTGCCGCGCGTGACCATGCCGGCGCTTGTGTCCTCTTTGCCGGAAGAAGCATCACGTCGACCCAGTCAATCTTGCCCCATTCGCGCGTCAACAGCGCGTCCGATAGCTTTTGCAGCTGTAAGTTGAATTCGGGCAGGCCTAGCGCAAGGAGAGCTACGGACCCGAAGAACGTAGGCAATCCTTTGCGCATCTCGACCAGTCTGGGGTCCATTTTAGCATCGATGAGTTGGGGCACTTTACTGTCATCGAGCAGCATGGCGAGAAGGACGGCCGAAGGGCGACGACTTCGATGCCTAGCTGAGGTTCCTCTTAGCACGAGCGCGATGGCATCCCTGTTGGTGGTCGCCGCTAGCACGTCTGCAGAGAGCGAAGCGTATGGCTCCGTCGCCAGGTGCTCGGCCAAAGCGATCTGGTGAACCCTTTGGTAAGTCGCTCCCCCTCTTGCTGACGTCTTAGAGGTTCCTTGTGATGAGGAACCCCCACCCCCGAAGGAGACCGGCGCCGCTTTGAGTGCTGCTTTGTCGTGTTCTTGCCTTGTGCGCAGCGACTCAATTCTCTCTGGAATCGATCGCGCCTGCATGTCCGGATCTTGAATTAGAGCGATGCGCCTAGCAAGAAGGTTCTCCACCTGCTCAATGGTGTGAAGTGCCAAGCAGCCATTGACTAGCATATTTGGCGGCGCCAGCTCTTTCAGCGCCACTGAAAGCTGCACCCCAAATTGGCCTGGCCTCGTCGTCAGGAGTCCCGCCAGAGATGGCATGATGCTGAGGGAGGTGGCGACGCTTTCGTCGATGAATTTCGACATGCATCCGCCACTTGCGCGTGTCTTCTGCATGTTCACCAGCCAGTGAAATTGTCGCTGTCTGTCAATGTAGCGCGAATGAAACTTTGCCACGTAGACTGGCGGGAAGATAGCTCGGATGTAGTCCGCCATGATGTTGGCCAGGGCCGCGGGCTGCATGACTGACCGCGGAACACCATCTGTGCTCGAATACGCGGTGTTGTCTAACGTATCCAAAAAGACTTCAAAGTTGGAGGGCACGTCTGTGTTGACGTCTTTGCACCGATCCGGTGCAAAGGCTCTGGAACCCACGAAGTATTCCAGCAAAGTAACAGCCGTAAAGCCGCCGTCCTCATCCGTAATGGAGCCACGGCTCCACTGCAGAGCAGTCAGCCAGTTAGGTATCAGGGAAGACATTGAGCCCGAGACCGGCGTCGCGCTCCCCGACGATGTTGGGGGTACCCAAAGAGCCGCAGCGGCACTCGCTGCACCTGAGCCCAGCACCGAGGGGACCAGAGGAGTAGTCGTCGGTGCCGCGCCCGCTGTCGTAGATCCTGTGCCAGTGCCCGCTGCCGCGCCAGTGCTTGAAGGAGGAGTCCTTGTAACTGGAGTTGGAAGTGGAACCAAATCCGAGTAGAACACTGTACGCTCCGTCACCGTCAGCCTGTTTTTAAATGACGACGCGCGCTGGAACCACTCGAAGGGCGTGTATTCGTCAGCAATCTCTTCGTCGAAGAACAGGTCCATAGCAGCATGCCAAACCTGCGTGAACTTCGACGCCGAGATGACATTATCACACCAGGTTGGTTCGGTCACGTCCCCATCCGGGTGAGGCTCCATCTCCAAGAAACCGGCGAAAAGGAACATTGCGGAGTCTAGAGGCATGTAGGTATTGCCGTTCGACTCCACGAAGGTCCTCGCCAACACGGGGCAATGACTCTTGATCAAATTCAACTCGTCCGCATCTTCGAAGTACATACAGCAGCCGGGAGCCGGCGATGGCGCTGACAGAGGGACGTACTTCATTGTCACGTATCCCAAGCAAAGCCTCTCGCTTGCGTACTAGTTCACGCGAGGGGAAGCAGAACGCTAGAGGTCGTTCGTGCGCGACGAATGACGTTCTGAATTCGAATGGATTCCACCCAAGATCACGGAACTGCACACTTACACTCTAAACTTGCAAACTTGCGAGTGTCAGTGCATTTCGGCGTGATCCTGTAACTAGGAACGTATGCATGCTTCCCGCATGCAAAAACCTCTAGCTCTAGCTGCTTTCCCTCATCTGGTCGCTCTGCTGAGATACACTCAAATATACGAGGCATAAAACGTCGTATCTCAGCTGTCCGCTAAGCGATTGGGCTAAGCATCTAAAAGGATAGGGCTTTATAACAATTCTTGCACAAAAAGAGAGCGCAGCCAAAGGCTGGCCTGTCCAGCTACGTATGCGCTCTCCTACACCAAACCAGCAGGTCACTGTGGGTTCCTCCCCTTACGTACCCCTACGTATACTTATACATACAATATCTGCTAAGCAGTACATGGTGGTAGCAATCACATACAATATCTGCTAAGCAGTACATGGTGGTAGCAATTGGGGATGGTGGTGGGTCCCAAGCAAAGCCTCTCGCTTGCGTACTAGTTCACGCGAGGGGAAGCAGAACGC
>OJAQ01000179.1_pt1 | contig 12322 bp, 13 predicted proteins | sample 1589731 | NCBI WGS metagenome assembly OJAQ01 (sample SAMN05416733, study PRJEB24817) | seawater metagenome | isolation source: Sea water | place: Canada:Atlantic | collected 2013-07 | reverse complement strand
GAGATTCGCCTTAGTCTCGTGGGCTCGGAGATGTGTATAAGAGACAGTATATAAATTTTATAAAAAAGGTAGAAATTTTTAACTCAACAAACTAAGCTTTATAGGTAACGCAATTACTAGTATGAATATGAATAAAGAAACTAATATTTGGACCAAGTTTATTTGGACATCGGAAAAAATAATTTTAATGATTATTGCCATAGCTACACTTTATGCCACAGGTATAGAAATCATAAGACTTATAGTAGATCAAACCGTAAATCTTAGTGATTTGTTTTTATTATTTATATATGCAGAAGTATTAGGAATGGTTGGTGCATTTTATGCCAATAATAGACTTCCAGTAACATTACCAATAATTATTGCAATGACTGCATTAACTAGAATGATTATTCTCCAAAGCAAGGAACTAGATTCATTAAATATAATATATGAAGCATCTGGAATTTTTATTCTTGCGGCTGCGGCTTATATAATGACGTTAAAGGATCAGATAAGCTTGCAGAAGCTCAAAATAAGACAAGATATAGACCTAGAATAGTTCGCTAACGGGAAACATCTAACCCCTTTTATTATGCTTTAAGTTAATATTAGCTATGTATAAGTACTTATTAATAATCTCTTTAACCCTATCAGCTTGTTCTATGAATATACCAATACCTAGCCCAGAAAAAATTCCATATATCCTAAATCAACATGATGATGAGAGGGTTGATAACTATTACTGGCTTAGAGATGACACTAGAAGTAATGAGGACATGCTTTCATACCTAAGGTCTGAGAATGCCTATGCTGATGAATGGTTTTCATCTAATTATGATCATCAAACAGAACTAGTAGACAGCTTGATGAATCAGGTTCCTGACGAAGAGATAAGCTTTGCAGTCTCAAATAATGGTTTTAGTTACTATCAAAAAACTTTAAAAACCGAGCAGCTTCCGAGATATTTTAGAAAAGATACTAATAATAATGAGATTATGCTCATTGATGCCAATCTTAAGTTATTAGATCAAGAGTATTACTCTATAAACTCAATATCCCCTTCTTACGATAATAAACTTATTGCCTTTGCAGAAGATAATAATGGAAGACGAGAATACACAATAAAGATACTCGATCCTGAATCAAAATCTCTCAGGAGTGAATCAATCGAAGGTACTACAGGAACAATAATTTGGGCTAAAGATAATAAATACATAATATATCTAAAAAAAGATCCTGTAACTCTGATATCTGACTCTGTTTACGTTCATGAAATTGGCTCTGAGTCTTCTGAAGACGTCCTCTTGTTCAAAGAAATGGATCCTGAATTTAACCTTTCATTATCATTATCAAGAAACAAGAAATACGCTTATATAAATATTGAAGCAACTAACTTAAATGAAATACGCATAATAGATATTAGCAATCCGCTTGAAAATCCAGAGCTTTATATTACAAGATCAGATAATCATTTGTATTACTTAGAGCATGTATCTGATGACTCATTTTTAGTATTAACAAACCATGAAGCACCTAATTTTAAAGTATTAAAATCTATATCAAAGCTTAATAGATCGATAGAAACCATGGAAACAGTTGTTGATCATGATTCTGATATCTTTATTAATAATATTCTGCTTTCGGATGATTATTTAGCTCTTGAGATTAGAGAAAATGGTTTACCTGAAATATCAATTTATAATCTAAATTCTAAAACAAGACATAAGATTGAATTTTCTGATAATGCTTATGATGTTTCTTTTGCTTACAATAAGGAGACCAGAGATGGAAATTTTTACTACTCCTACTCTTCACTCACAACACCACCATCTATAGTTAATTATGATTTAAATGAGTCTGTTTCCAGTACATTATGGCAAAAAAAATTAATCGGTTTTGATAGATCTAATTACAAAGATCAAAGATTTTTTATAAAAGCTAGAGATGGCGTTGATATTCCTGTTATTACCATAGCCCACGAAAATACAAATCTACAAACTGCGCCGATTCTTTTTTATGGGTATGGCTCATATGGTATTAATATCGATGCCTCATTTAGATCAACATTAATACCGCTTCTGGACAAAGGATTTGTTTTTTCCATTATTAATATCAGAGGTGGCGGAGAAATGGGTAAGTATTGGTATGAAGATGGAAGAATGCTTAATAAGTTAAATACGTTCAATGATTTTAATGATGGAGTTAAAGAGGTCTTAAAGAAAGGTATCGGAGATTCAGGTAATGTTTTTGCTAGAGGAGGAAGTGCTGGGGGTTTGTTAATGGGTGGAATAATTAATATGGAACCTGGGCTCTATAAAGGCATTCTCTCAGGAGTTCCCTTTGTTGATGTACTTACCACCATGTCAGATGCTTCAATTCCTTTAACTACATTTGAATATGACGAATGGGGTAACCCAGCTATAGAGGAAGAATATTTTTATATTAAACAGTATTCACCATACGATAATATTGGAAAGATGAATTACCCTGCTGTATTAGTAACATCAAGCCTTTATGATTCACAAGTTCAATATTTCGAGCCTGCTAAGTACATAGCTAAGTTGCGAGAATACAATCAATCAAATAATCCAATACTTATGAAGATGAATCTAATTGGTGGTCATGGAGGAATGAGTGGAAGAATAAATCAGTTCAAAGAGATATCTGAAGAATATAACTTTATTCTCAACCTGGTAGATTAAGTTCCTTAAATTAGGTGTGTTAAATTGCACAGTGAGTACTTATTAGTTCTAATTTACAGCAAATACCACACTCTATATGATATGTAGATGATTGAAAAAATTCTGCCTAAATTAGTTGATGACAGATATCTGGGATCCAAAATTGCCTTGTATGGTTTTTATCCTATATTGGCAATATATATATTTAGGTCTATTGTCCATTTCTTAAAAGAAGATGCAGGCCTAAGAGATATAGCTTCAATTATCACTTTTCCTTTAGTTGATAATCTAGACCCAAATAATGTTATCTATCTTTTTGGATCACTATGGGGCGCATCGCAATTGCTTCTGCTTTTATTTTATGTGGTCATAATAACAAGGTACAAGAGCCTGCTATCATTCCTTTGGATAACAGTTATTTTAGACGTTCTTTTTAGATTTATTTCTGGGTATTTACACCCTTTAACATTTGAATATTATTCTTATACTCCTCCAGGCAAGTTGAGTAATCTACCAATCCTTATTTACAGCCTTGTAATGCTCAATCTCTCTCTAAATCACTCGAAAAAATAATCAGCTTATGAAAAAACTTATTATATCTGGGTTTTTATTGGTTGGAATTGGTTCAACTATCTGGTTTTATAAGTATGAAATCTTAATAGCCTCACTTCCAACTATTGTAAATATATCAAATCCTGTAGAGGAAAATAAAAGCATATATTGGTCGAAAGATACTAGTTTAAATAAAAATTTAGAATTACAAAAAAAGCCTAATGTAATAATTATCTTAGCGGATGACTTGGGTTTTAATGATATTTCTTTATACAATGGCGGCGCGGCAGATGGAACATTAATGACTCCAAATATTGATGAATTGGCTAATACTGGGGTTCGATTTGATAAAGGATATGCGGCTAATGCAGTATGCGCTCCTTCAAGAGCTTCAATTATGACAGGTAGATACTCCACACGATTTGGCTATGAATTTACCCCTTTTATGAAACAAGGGCCAACCATATGGAAGTGGAGAAGTGAAAAAAAACCAAGTTTTATGCCTAATGTTTATGACGAAAAAAGTATATCTAACTTCACAGGCCTGATAAATGGAATGCCCTCTAGTGAGGTAACAATAGCTGAGATACTAAAAGACGGTGGTTACTATACTGCTCATATTGGTAAATGGCATCTAGGTGGCTATGTTGAAGGAAGCAGACCAACTGACCAAGGTTTTGATGATAGTTTAATGCTAACAGGCTCATCGTATCTTCCAAAAAATGACCCAAATGTGATTAATGCAAAAGTAGACTCGGGTGTTGAGGATATGGTCTGGGCAACTAGTCAATTTTCAGCATCATTTAATAATAGTGATCCGTTTGAGCCTGGAGGTTATTTAACAGATTACTACACGGATGAAGCGGTTAAAGTAATAGAAAACAATAAAAATAGACCATTTTTTTTATATTTAGGGCATTGGGCAGTCCACAACCCTCTTCAATCTCTTAAGGATGACTATGACAATCATGATCATATAAAAGATCATAATACTCGTGTTTACGCCTCTATGATTACTGCGTTAGATAGGAGTGTAGGAAAGATTATTCAGACACTTAAAGATAATGGTTTATACGAAAATACATTGATTGTATTTACAAGCGACAACGGTGGAGCTGGATATTTAGGCCTTCCTGATATAAATAAACCATTTAGGGGATGGAAGTTAACTCACTTTGAAGGCGGTATGCATATCCCTTTTATTATGAGCTGGCCAAAGGGAATTAAAGAAAACTCGATTTATACTAAAAATATTCATCATAATGATATTTTTCCCACAATTGCTAATGTTGCAGGTGTGTCAATTCCAAATAATTTAAAAATAGATGGTATTAATTTATTACCTTATATCAATGGAATAGATTTAAATAATCCTCATGAAACGCTTTATTGGAAAGAAGGAGACCTTCAAACAATTATTCATAAAAATATGAAGTTAATAAGATCCAATACTCCAGTTTATAGAGATTGGCTATTTGATCTAGAAAAGGATCCGTATGAGCAGATAAATATTAACAAGGAATATCCCAAGGTTATAGCTCAATTAAACTCTTTACTAGACATTCATATAAGCGAACAGGTTAAACCACTATGGCCGAGTGTTGTTAGCACTCCCATAAGGATAGATAAAACTGAAATAGATAAATATGATGAAGACGATGAATACACATATTGGCCAAATTAATTATGAAAGCTAATTGGATCAAACTTCTATAGAACTGATGGAAAACTATGAGCAAAAAAGGTAAGTAAATATGAAAATTTTAAGAACTCCTGATAAGTATTTTGAAAATATTAAAGAATATCCTTTTAAACCAGTTTATACAGATATTGAATCTAAAGATGGAACTACCATAAGAATACATCATATAGACGAAGGACCAAGAGATGGTCCAATATTATTAGCCATGCATGGTCAACCTGTCTGGAGTTATTTATATGCAAGGATGATTCCTATACTAAATAAAGCAGGTATAAGAGTTATTGCGCCAGATTTAGTTGGTTACGGTAAATCAGATAAACCTGCTGCTAGAGAGGATTACTCCTATCAGAATCAAGTTGATTGGATGGGTGAGTGGCTTAAGAAGAATGATTTTACTAACTTAACTTTTTTTGCCCAAGACTGGGGAGGACTTATTGGTCTTAGAATGGTAGCTGCTGACCCAGATAGGTTTGATAAAATAGCAATGGGTAACACCGGCTTGCCATACAACCCAAATGCTGCTCAAGAAGTAATAGAAGAGGTAAAGGCTTTTAGAGATAGTAATATAAAACTGACTATTTTTTCCATGATGAAAGAAGTGATGGCAATGGATAAATCAGGACAGGCCCCTGCCTTGAAGTTCATGTATTGGCAGAAATTTACCTGGGATACAAAGAACTTACCCATAGGTCTTCTTAATTCATTTCAGATGGAGAAAGGCTCAAAAATATTTAGGGTTATTCATTATTTTTTACAAAGAATTGGTTTGGAGAAAATATCACCATTTTATACAGATTTAATGAAGGCTTATGAAGCACCCTTCCCTTCTGCTTTATATAAGATGGGGCCAAGAGCAATGCCAAGCCAAGTGCCAATGCTTCCTGATTCATCTTTAGAGGCTCAAAAAATAGCGAGAGATTTTTTTACAACCTCTGAGAAACCCTTTTTAGCTGTTTTTGCTGGTGATGATCCTGTGACTAATGGTGCAGAAAAAGATGTGTTAAAAATGGCGCCTAATGCTATAAGTGCTCCACATATTGGTGGAGGTCATTTCTTTCAATGGACTAGACCAAAAGAACTCTCTAAGATATTGATAGATTTTATAAATAACTAAATACTATGATTCATCTATACACATCATCAACTCCAAACGGTCATAAGGTTTCTTGCATGCTCGAAGCCATTGAAATGCCTTACGTAGTTCATTCGGTTAACCTTGGAGAGGGAGATCAAAGAAAACCAGATTTTCTTAAAATTAGTCCTAATGGAAGAATTCCTGCAATTGTAGATACTGATAATGACGATCTCTCTATCTTTGAATCGGGGGCTATCATGCTCTATCTTGCTGAGAAATCTGGGAAACTTATTCCGTCTGATATAAAGGGAAGAGCTAAGGTTATTGAATGGCTGATGTTTCAGATGGGCGGCATTGGTCCTATGATGGGCCAGGCTAATGTTTTCTCTAGATATTTTCCAGAAAAAATACAACCAGCTATAGATAGATATCAAAATGAATCAAGGCGTCTTTTTGAGGTATTAGATATGCAGCTATCAAAGAATGAATGGCTTGCTGGAGAATACTCTATTGCTGACATTGCTAATTGGTGCTGGGTAAGAACGCATAATTGGTCTGGAGTTTCATTAGAAGGCTTAGAGTATTTAGAAAAATGGAAGAATAAAATGTATGACCAGCCTGGCATGCTCAAAGGAACTAAGGTCCCTGTTGATATAGGCGGTTTACTAAATGATGATAAGGATCAAAAAGAATTTATAAAAAACGCTCAAAAAATGGTAAAAACATAAAGGAGATAAAATATGTTAAAAGTACATTTCGTTGCAGGAACAAGAGCCGGGAGAGTTATATGGCTTCTTGAAGAGTTAGGATTGCCATATGAGGTTAACATTATGCCTTTTACGAAAGAAGGCCTTAAATCAGATGAGCATCGCTCTAGACATGCTCTTGGAAGAGTTCCAGTTCTTGAGGACAATGAGGTTTCTATATTTGAGTCTGGCGCTATTATTCAATATATTCTTGAAAGACATAAAGATGGTGGCTTAAAACCAGATTCTAATACTGTTGAGTTTCCCTATTATCTACAATGGTTTCATTATTGTGAGGGAATGGTTATGCCTCCAATGAACCAAGTTGTTGTTCAAACAATCTTATTACCGCCCGACAGAAGAGATGAGAATGTTTTAAGACAAGCGCAAAACTTAATAACCAAAGCACTTGGACCAGTTAATGAGAATCTTAAAGACAAAGATTACTTAGTTGGTGATTTTTCAGCAGCTGATTTAATGCTTGGGCATTCATGTTTTATGGCTAACAGATTAGGGTGTATTTCAGATGAAATGGAAAACATCAAGAAATATGTTGCCAGAATTGAAGCTAGGCCAGCATTTCAAAAAGCTATAACATTAGGAGAATAATTATGGAATTTAAAAACAGCGTTCATCCCACAAAAAAACAAATGGAAGGATTTCTTGAAGGTGACAGCGAAACACCAATCTCTATGATCAATCTTTTAAAGTTTAAAGAAAAAGCTGAATATGAGGACGGTAGAGATACTGATCTAACTGGCGAGCAAGCATATGCCATATATAGTGAAGAGGTAATTGAACACTTAAAAAAAGTTGGCGGTGAAGTGTCTTTTGGGGGATCTATAAATCGCTTAATGCTTGGGGAAGTAGAAGAGCTTTGGGATAAGGCTTTCATTGTAAAATATCCAAGCAAAAAGGCAATGCTCAAAATGGTTACCGATCCTGACTATTTAGAAAGTAATAAACACAGAGAAGCAGGACTTGCAGGACAGCTTAATATAGAAGTTAAAGAATAATAGTTTTGAAGCAATTACAAACATTAAAGAATAAACTTTTAAAAACTAGAATCGTTCAAACAAAAAACTCTGAGATTGAAGAAGGAGAAATTTTAGTATCAATAGAAAGTTTTGCTTTCACATCAAACAATGTTACTTATGGGGTTGCTGGAGATACTATTGGTTACTGGCAATTCTTTAAGGCCACAGAGGATTTAAATAATGAATGGGGTTGCATACCAGTCTGGGGCTTTGCGAATGTTACTCAATCAAAAAATAATTTCATTAAAGAAGGTGAAAAGTTGTTTGGATACTTCCCTCCTGCTAACTCACTGATCATTAACCCAATTAAAATTACTGATCAGGGCTTTAGTGATGGTAAAGATCATCGCAAAGATTTACCTGCTGTATACAATAATTATGTAAGAGTTAATGGGGATACTAATTACGATCCTTCTATGGACAACCTAAGATCGCTACTCTTCCCTCTTCATATAACTTCCTTTTGTATTTGTGATGCATTAGAAGAAGAATCGTATCTTGATGCAGACCAAATTATTATTGTTAGCGCTTCTAGCAAAACGGCAATTGGTCTTGCTCAAGGACTGAAAGACTCAGAAAAAACACCAAATATAATAGGGCTTACCTCTTCAAAAAATACTGATTTTGTGAATGAATTGGGTTGTTATGACAAGGTTATATCATACGATCAGCTTTCTTTAGTAAATAGTGATCTCAAAAGCATTATGGTTGATATGGCAGGAAGTCGTGAAATTTTAGGAACACTTCATGGTTCATTGGGTGATAATATGCTCAAGTGCTACACGGTTGGGATGACCCATTGGGACAATGAGGTAACAGCAGAAGATGCTTTAGGCCAAGCAATGTTAAGAGAAAGAACTGAGTTCTTTTTTGCACCAGCGCATATCCAAAAAAGATTTAAAGATTGGGGTTATGAAGGCTATAACCAAAGAACCAATCAATTTATGGTAAAAAGATCCAATCAAAGTAAACACTGGATGAATGTTATTGAAATAGATGGTATTGAGAATTTTATAGAAACTTATAACCAAATAGTAGTTGGAAATATAAATCCTAGTGAAGGAGTAATAGTGCTTTTAGAGCATTAAAATATATGAAACCTATTTTAATATTTGGCGTTCCAGGCTCTCCTTACACAAAAAAGTTATTAGCCTATTTTAGGTTTAAACATATTCCTTATTCAATGATCTGGGGTGACACTAAAACTAATCTTGAGTTAAGAGGTATTGAGCTACCAAAACCTATCCTACTGCCCACTGTTTTAATAGAGGATGATAATAAAGAATTAATTGCTAAAACAGATACAACTCCATTGATTAAAGCATTTGAAGAAAAGTACCTTAATAGATCTGTCTTTCCAAACGATCCTGTTTTATCTTTTATCAACTTTTTAATAGAAGACTTCGCTGACGAATGGGTTACAAAATATATGTTTCACTATCGATGGGCATTTGATGACGATGCAAACAATGCAAAACAAAAGCTAGTACTTCATCACGATGTAACAATGGAAAATGCCACACTAGATCAAATAGCTAATGCGGTTGCTGATAGGCAAATTAGTAGACTAGGAGTTGTTGGATCTAATAAGAAAACTGCTGGATTTATAGAAAAAAACTATATTAAATTTTTATCATTACTTGAGGAACATTTTGCTACCAGCCCGTATATATTAGGAAATCGTCCCTCTTCATCTGATTTTGCTTTATATGCCCAGCTAGAGCAGCTAATCAAATTTGATCCAACGTCAAGACAAATTGCCCACAACACCTCTATGAGAACTGTTGCATGGATAGACCTTCTTGATGACCTTTCAGGTCTTGATGATCAAGTAGATTCTAATGGTTGGATTGATACTAAAAATGTTCCAAATTCACTAATCAATATTCTTAATGAAATTGGCTCAACCTATGCACCCTATCTTCATGCTAATGCTGAAGCGGTCTCTAAGGGTAACGAATCTTTTGAGGTAGAACTCGATGGTGTTTTGTGGAGTCAAGAGTCTTTTAAATATCAAGCCAAGTGTCTTAGCTGGATCGAAGATGAGTATAAAAAATTAAGTGATGAAGATAAACATAGATTGCTTCAGTTGCTTGATGGGACAGGATGTGAATCTCTCCTAAATTAAAATGCATATTATGAATATAGCTTTTGTATTGTTTATAGTCATGGTTGCTATTGTTGGCAATGCACCATTGGCCATATTCCTTGGAATTATCTTTTCTATTTATTTTAAACCCGATATAAATTTCATTTCTAGAAAGGTATCAACAATACCCCTTCAGATAGGCATAGTTATTCTTGGCACTACTATAAATCTTTCATTCATATTGAATATAAATCCAGTCTATATAGTTTGGATAAGTTTATTTGTATTATTCTCTTTTTTTGGAGGTTTAATCATAGGGAGAGCTCTTAAACTAAATTCTAATATGACTATACTGCTCTCAAGTGGTGCGGCGATATGCGGAGGAACAGCTATGGTTGCTGTAGCTCCAATTATTAAAGCAAAACCGTCTGAGCTTATAGTTTCGTTAACAATAGTATTTATGCTCAACGCAATAGCTATAGTTTTCTTTCCAATGATTGCTACCTACCTACAAATGGGTAATGAAGAATTCGGAGCCTTTGCTGCTCTAGCAATACATGACACTAGCTCTGTTGTGGGCGCTGCGATTCAATATAGTCCTGAATCAGTTGAGATGGCATCAGTTCTTAAGTTAGGAAGAACTCTTTGGCTTATTCCACTTTTATTTGTTTTAAATTATAAATTTAATAAAAACATCGGATCTTCTTCATATCCAAAATTTATTGTATTTTTTGTAATGGCTATTATTTTAAATACGATATTTAATTTTAGCTACGAAACACAGTTAATGCTTGGAGTAACTAGTAAAGCATTTTTGATGGCAGGTTTATTTTGTATTGGTACGCAGACTACACTTATTGACCTTAAGTCCCTTGAGTTACGGCCTTTTGCATTGTCTTTATCCTTGTGGATTCTTGCCATACCAACGGCCTATCTTATTATTAATAGCGTTAGTTTATAAAGTTCTAAGCAGATTCAGATCTATAGTGTAAAAAGAAACAGTAAGTTGCTACAGCACTTAATAGATGCCAGATACCATGTGCCTGGATAAGAGAGTCGGGTCTGCATAAAGCATGATCAGGAACACCGGTTGACCAAATAATAAAGGCTGAAAAGTATGCAACCATTCCAAGGAAGTACCATTTATAGGTTCTTGTTGTAGTTGGTTTTTTATTTGATAACAAGCCAGGGATCCAGAATAAAATAACCCACCAGTACTCTGAAAAATTTGCCATTACATCAAGAGGTGTCGTTCCAAAAAGAGCCAAAACAAAAAAGCCAACAAATCCAGATAAAAATCTAAATAAAGGTGACCAAAACTTAAATAAGAATTCAGAAATAGCCCATAGGCCAATTGATACCGAAAATAACTCTAAGTTTATTCCTAATCCCCATCCTGATATCCATCTCATAACAGCATAAATTACTACTATTGAAAAATAAATTTGTAAGAATTGTCTAACAGTCCAGTTAGACATTCTAAATATGTTGTAAAGCCAGGGAATAAGAATATACATAATCATACTCAAATTATCTGCCCATCCTCCCCACCCAGAATTTGTTCCGTGCATTAGCATAGAACCTGGCCCTAAGAAAATTGCTGCGGATGCGTAAAGGATAGATATCCCAGTTAAACCGACAAAATAGTTGTTAGCTGAAGTATTGGTATCGGTTGTTATAGTATAAAAAATATAGATACCAACAACCATAAAACCTAAATTACTAAGTGTGTTAACTGGCTCTCTGAAAAGACCACCTGATACTCTTTCACACCATCTAGAGGCATCTCCTATTATTCCTTGAGACTCAATAGATTGAATATATCCAAGGGCACTAAGGACAAAGAAAGTTACAACAAATAAGCCAGATAAAACTAGTGAAATATAAAAGGGTTGCCAATGTTTATTAGTCAGAGAAGACATTTTCGCCTCCTTTCATTACGAAAGAGATATCCTGCATGAGATTCATGTCATTCAGAGGATTTCCCTTAACAGCTACTAGGTCTGCTACTTTACCTACAGTGATAGAACCGTGAGTCATATCTATACTTAATAATTTAGCAGTTTCTATTGTAGCTGCCTTAATAGTTTCTATAGCAGGCATGCCATTTTCACTCATATAAACAAACTCTCTCCAATTAGTACCGTGAGCTTGAACACCCGCGTCAGTTCCAAATGCTATTTTTACGCCTCTTTTATAGGCTTTGGCAAAAGTTGCAGCAATTTGCGGACCGACGCTAGCCGCCTTAGGTCTAACAATATCAGGAAAGTAGTTATCTATTTTAGCTTTCTCAGCAACGAACTCTCCTGCAGAAATTGTAGGAACATAATATGTCCCATTTTTGATCATTAAATCCATAACTTCCTCGGTCATAAAAGTACCATGTTCAACAGAATTAACTCCAGCTACTGTCTCTTATACACATCTCCGAGCCCACGAGACTAAGGCGAATCTCGTA
>OJAQ01000170.1_pt1 | contig 12547 bp, 15 predicted proteins | sample 1589731 | NCBI WGS metagenome assembly OJAQ01 (sample SAMN05416733, study PRJEB24817) | seawater metagenome | isolation source: Sea water | place: Canada:Atlantic | collected 2013-07 | reverse complement strand
ACGAGATTCGCCTTAGTCTCGTGGGCTCGGAGATGTGTATAAGAGACAGGTTAAATAAATATATATATGAACACAGAAAGAACATTACTAAACAAGGCTAGAGCTTTACTCGGTATAGAGGTAAAGCTAGAGCAAATGACATTGGAAAATGGAGCTGTATTAGAAGCTGAAGTATTTGAAGCTGGAGCTGAAATATTTGTAGTCGCAGAAAATGAGCGAGTACCCGTTCCTGTTGGAGAGTACGAAGCACAAGGTAAAACTATTGTAGTTGCTGAAGAAGGAGTAATTGCAGAGATCAAAGAAGCTGGAGCAGCAGAAGAAGAAGCACCAGCAACTGAAGAAGTAGTTGAAGAAGAAGAGTTAGAAGCAGAAGCTGCTACTCCAAAGAAAATTGTAAAATCAATCTCAGAAGAAATGTTCTTCTCGGAAATTGAAAAGCTACGAAGCGAAATAAACGAACTTAAACTATCTAAGGTTGAAGAAAAAGTAGAGTTATCTGCTCAACCAGAAGTAGAAGGAATATCTCACAATCCAGAGAGAGCAACAGAGAAGAAAAATTTAAATCTATTTGCTCAAAAAGGAAGAAATACAATACAATCTAGAATCTTTAATAAAATAAATAATAAATAATAATGGCTACAACAACAAGTATTAGTTCCTCATATGTAGGAGAATTTGCAGCTGATTACGTATCAGCGATGCTTTTAAGTGGAAACACTTTAGCAAACGGATTAATCGAAATTAAACCAAACGTAAAGTACAAGGAAACTTTAACAAGATTAGAATTAACTGGACTAGTTGCAGATGCTTCTTGTGATTTTGCTGATACTGGTACGTTAACTTGGACAGAAAGAACTATCGAACCTAAAGCATTACAAGTAAACATGAAACTTTGTAAGACTACTTTTAGAAGTACTTTCGAAGCTGGTTCAATGGGTGCATCTGCACACGATAACTTCCCAGCAAAATTATCTGATTTCATTATCGGAAAAACATCTGCTAAAATAGCACAAGCGACTGAGCTTGCAATTTGGGGTGGTACTGCTGGAGCTGGTTCTTTTGATGGCTTTACAACTTTATTAGCTGCTGATGCTGCTCATACTGGATCAAAAAAGATTACAGGACAAGCAATAACACCATCAAATGTTGTTGCAGAATTAGGTTCTGTGATTGATGCAATTCCAGAGCAATTATTACAAGACGAAGGACTTTATGTTTACGTTGCGAACAACGTTTATAGAGCTTACAAAAGAGCTTTAGGAGGTTTCCAATCAAACGGACAGGGAGCTAATGGATATATGGCACAAGGTAACAACCAAGACATCGATGTACAGTTTTTTGATGGTATTAAAGTTGTTCCTGTGAATGGATTACAATCAAATAAAATGATAGCTTCCATCAAAGAAAATTTATTTTTTGCGACATCTTTGTTGAGTGACTTGAATGAAGTTCGTGTAATTGATACAGCTGAAACTTTAGGAGACCAAAATGTAAGATTTATTGCTCGTTATACAGCAGCAGTAAATTATGCAGTTGTTGAGGACATAGTTTCTTATGGATTAGGTTTATAATCTAACAATAATAATAAAAACGAGGTAGGTAGAGAATATCTATCTACCTTTTTTTAATAACTTAAAACATATAAAATAATGGCTTGTTTAACACTTAGCTCTGGTAGAGCTTTACCATGTAAAAAAGGTACTGGTGGTTTGAAATCGGTATATTTTGCAGATTTTGGAACTCTTGGTACTGTTACTAAAAGTGGTTCTGAAATTACTGCAATTAGTGCTGGAGACTTTTACAAATTTGATATTAACGGATCATCTTCTTTAGAGACTACAATCAATGCTTCAAAAGACAATCAAAGTTTATTTTACACACAAACTTTGAGCTTAAACTTACTTGTACTTGATAAAGCAACGCAAGAGCAGATAAAAATTCTTGCAGCAAGTAAATCTCATGTAGCTGTAGAAGATCAAAATGGTGTATTCTTTATGATTGGTTTGCTCAACGGAGCTGAAGCAAACGGAGGTGCAATTTCTTTAGGAGCTGCAATGGGAGATGCTCAATCATTTGCTATCACATTGGAAGCAATGGAAGTAGACCCACCATTCTTTGTTGAAAAAACAGTGATTCCAGCATTGACATCTGCAACACAAATTAATCCAAACGCATAGTTTCTTTTCATAATTTGTTTTTGATAGAAAAAGGCAATCTTAATTGATTGTCTTTTTTTTTGCTCTAAATAAATAAAAAGAGTCTATTTTTTTATTATATAAGTATGAAAGTATTACTACATACTACATCTTCACAAACCATAAAGATTATACCTCGTGTATATGCTTCATCTGTCACATTAAGATTGAGAGATGACAGCTCTAATACCTCTGTAGACTTGTTAGTTTCTGGTACTACATCTGGCAATTACCTTGTATTGAGTACTGTTTTTGATTTAAAAGAAGGTAGATTTTACGATTTAAAAGTTTACAACGGACAAGGAGCAGTAACAGAGGCAGATATTATCTATAGAGACAAGATTTTTTGTACTGACCAATCAACTAACCAATCAAACAACGAGCATTACTCAGTAAACAAAGATGTGTATGTTGAGAAAAGTGGTAATAACGATTTTATAATACTATAATGAAAAAACGCATAAATAAAGTAAGACCACAAGCACCAAAAAAACAAGCACGTTCTAATGTTTCTTTTGTTAATTTATCATCTTACACAACACCAGAGATAGTAGAGTCTAGGAATAAAGAGTGGATTGAATTTGGTACTGATAATGACTTTTTTAATTTTTTGATTGATAAAGCAAATGGAAGTGCTACAAATAGTGCTTGTATCAACTCTATCTCTCAGATGATTTATGGTAAAGGGTTGTCTGCTACAGATAGTGCAAGGAGACCAGAGCAGTATGCCAGAATGATATCTTTATTTAAGAAAGACGATTTACGAAGGTTTGCATATGATTTGAAGCTGACAGGGCAATGTGCTATACAAGTAATTTACTCAAAAAATAAAAAGACTATTGAAAAGGTTGATCATCTACCAATTGAGACTTTAAGAGCAGAGAAATGTGGAGCAGAAGATAAAGAAGTACAAGCATATTATTACTTCCCAAAATGGGAGGATATAAAGCCATCTGATAAGCCTTTACGCATACCAGCGTTTGGAGTATCTGATACACCTAAACCAATTGAGATATTGTATGTAAAGCCTTATGAGGCTGGGATGTACTACTATAGTACACCAGACTATATCGGAGGAATACAATATGCAGATTTAGAAATAGAGGTATCAAACTACCATATAAATAATGTGCGAAATGGTTTGAGTCCATCAATGATGATTAATTTTAACAATGGTGTACCAGATGAAGAAACACAAGTTTTAACAGAAAATAAGATAAAACAAAAGTATCAAGGATCGTCAAGAGCTGGTACTCCTATTATTGCTTTTAACGATAATAAAGAGAGTGCTGCAACTATTGAGGCTATTCAATTATCAGACGCTCACAACCAATATCAATTTATAAATGAGGTAGCACAATCAAAAATTTTAATTGCTCATCGAATTGTGTCTCCTATGCTTTTAGGTATTAAAGATAACTCTGGATTTGGTAATAATGCAGAGGAATTAAAAGACAGTTCTATACTAATGAATAACATGGTTATAGCTCCATTTCAAGAGCTTTTAACAGATGCTTTTGATAAGATATTAGCTTTCAACAATATTAGCTTAAACCTATACTTTAAGACCTTACAACCTTTGCAGTTCTTAGACTTAGACAACGTAGAAGATAAGATAACAAGAGAAGAAGAAACTGGTGTAAAGATGTCTAAAGAAAACAAGGATTTCAATGATGATGATATGCTTGATGCTTTAGAAGGAGATAGTATTAGTGATGAATGGGAGTTGGTAGATGAGAGAGAAGCTAGTGATGAAAATGAAAGTATTGAAGATTGGGCAAATGGTAAAATAAAAGAGAAGTTATCTATTATTAAAAAGTTTGCAGATGTTATAAAAAGCAAGCCAAACGGATTTAGTGTATTAGATAAATCATTTTACAAGGTTAGATACAAATATGCTGAAAAGTATTCAAGTGGTAACAGTAGAAAGTTTTGCAAAAATATGATGAGTAGAAGCTCAAAAGGAGTTGTTTACAGATTAGAAGATATAGATAAAGCATCAAGAGAAGGAGTCAATAAGTCTATGGGGCATAAGGGGCAATCGTACGATTTGTTTAAGTATAAAGGATCAGTAAATTGTGGACATTTTTGGAATGAGCAACTTTATAGATTAAAGAAGAAGACAGAAAAAGGTACTAAATACATTTCTAAATATGATGAAACAAATTCTATTCCTAAAAGTTACAAACCAAGACCATCAGGACATAAAAAAGCTGAGATAGCTCCAAAAGATATGAAAGATAACGGACATCATCCAAACTATAAAGGTTAAGATATGGCAACAGCATTATTTATAAGTAGAACAGACCTCGTAAAGAATAGTATTCTTGATGGTAATACTGATACGGATTTATTCTTACAGTACGTGAGAATATCACAAGAGATACATATCCAGTCTGCACTTGGTACAAAATTATATGATAGAATTTCAGCAGATATAATTGCTGGAACTTTAACAGGTGACTATCTATCTCTTGTTACTGATTATGTGCAACCAATTTTGATCCATTATGCAATGACAGACTATCTTCCATTCTGTGCATATCAAGTGAAATCTGGAGGAATATATAAGCATAGCTCAGAGAACTCAGAAACAGTAAACAAAGAGGAAGTAGATTTTTTAGTACAAAAAGAAAGAGATTTTGCTGAGTATTATACAAGAAGGTTTGTGGATTATATGTGTTTCAATAGCACAAAATTTCCAGAATATACAAGTAATACTGGATCAGATATTTCTCCTGACAAAGACAGCAATTCATCAAGTTGGGTATTATAATGGCAAGAACATACAAACCGAAATTAAAGAACGTGGTTAAATTAACTAAGTATCTAACAAAAAAACAAAAAGATGGCAAACGAAATTTATCCTGTTAGTTGGTGGGGAAGTCCAGTTCAAAATGGATGGGGTGGTATTTATTATGATTATGCAGTAACAAGTGCTATACCTAGTTTACTTGCTTCATTACAAGCAAGAGCAACATATTACGAAAATGTTACGTGTACAACTGCAACATTAACCGAGTTAGAAATAATAGAATAGTATGGCAGATAATTTATTAGATAAAGCGTCAATATTACTTACACCAACTGCATACAACAATGGTAGTATGTTAAGCATTAAGCCAACTGATGGAGATGGGGATTTCACTTTCTCAAGAAATTCTGCTGCCACTAGAGTAAATGCACAAGGGTTAGTAGAAAACGTACAGATACTATCGGGAGACTTAGTACAGAATGGTAGCTTTTCAGAGATAGGTGCAGAGCAAGTTTCTAACGGAAGTTTTTCACAAGAAGGAGCAGAGCTGATTACCAACGGAGATTTTGCAACTGATAGCAACTGGAATCAAGTAGGTTCTAACGGTTGGAGTATAGATACAGGAACAAGTACATTAAATTTTACAAATGCAAGTAGTTATGTGTTTCAAGGTATTAGTACAGTTTCAGGAAAGTCATATAAAGTTACATTAGATATAGAACTTGATTCAGGAACTATTGTTGCTAAGTCATTTTCTGCACAAAATATTATAACAGTAACATCAACGGGTAGACAAACTGTAACAGGATATTTTAAAGAAGCAGATAATAATGCTAATTTTGGTTTTGTTGCATCAGATTCAGCAAGTGGTAAAATACACAACGTTTCAGTTAAAGAAGTCGGACAAGATTGGACTATAGAAGATACTTGGACAATAAGTGATGGTGTTGCAAATGGTAACGGTGCAAATGGTAGTGAAGAAGAATTAACACAATCTTTTTCCATTGTTTCTGGTAAAACATATAAAGTAGTATATGACGTTTTAAACTATGTTAGTGGTACTGTTAGATTTCAATTTTCTGTAGGTGGTACAGTAAGTGGAACAACACGTTCATCAAATGGTACATTTACTGAATATGTAGTTGCAAGTGGAAATCATACCACATTCAAGTTCAGACCAAACAATTTCAACGGCTCTATTACAAACATCTCGGTTAAAGAGGTGGGGCAAAATTGGACTTTTGGGGATGGATTTACTCCCGACCAAGCAAATAGCAAGGCAACTTGTGATGGTACACAATCAGCAGCAACAAACTTAACACAAACAATATCAACCAACATACAAAATAAATTAGTAAGGGTATCATTTACATTAGACTATACTGCGGGTGTATTGCTAGGGAGTTTATCGGGTACGGGTGCAGTTGATTTTAATAACATAACAAGCAGCGGAACTTATACTGCTGAGATGACATCTAACGAAGTAAATCCTCCATTAATATTACAAGGAGATACTAACTTTATTGGTAGCATTACAAACATAGTATTATTAGAAATTACTAACGATACAAACCTACCAAGAATCAACTACGAGGGGTTTAGTTATCAAGATGTTTTAGGAAGTGAGCAAATTGTAAATGGTACGTTTAATGATGGTAGTAATTGGACGACTTTAGGTGGTTGGTCTATAGGCGGTGGCTCTGCAAATTGTAACGGTGGAAGTATAATGTACACCAATGGGAGTATAGAAGTTTCTAAAACTTATAAAGTAACTTATGATATTATCAATTATGTTTCCGGAAATGTAAGGTCTATTTTTAATGGAACTACAACAGATGGAAACGGAACTACAAGAAATGCAAACGGAACTTTTACGGAACTTGTGCAATCTACAGACAATGCGAGTGGTACATTCAGTTTTGGTGCAGTTGCTGGAAGTTTTATAGGCTCAATAGACAATGTATCTGTAAAAGAATATCTTGGGCAAGAAGTAGTACCAGATAGTGGATGCGGGAGTTGGTTGTTGGAAGATGAGTCAACAAATTTGATTCTAAATTCAGAAAACCTATCAGATAGTAGTTGGCAAAAATCAAACTCAACAATAGTTTCAAACTCAGCTATCTCTCCAAGTGGTTATTTAAATTCAGACTTGTTGCAAGAAAATTCTTCAAATAGTACTCATTATTGCAGAGAGATTTTAACCGTAACCAGTGGAGTAGAATACACATTATCGTTTTTCGCTAAAAAGAAAGATAACGATTATATTCAATATTCAAGAACTGTTGATGGTAGTTCTTATGCTAACTTTAATATTGCAAATGGTACACTTGGGAACAATAGTGGTGGTGATATTTTAAATCATCAAATAGAGGATTATGGGAATGGTTGGTATCGTTGCATCGCTAACATAACAACATCTTCTACAAGTACTGGTCTTGGAATTACTTTGCTTCAAAGTGATGTTACATCAAGATATGAATCCTATTTAGGTGATGGAACAAGTGGTACATACATTTGGGGCGCACAATTAGAACAACAATCCTACGCAACAAGCTATATCCCCACCTTTAATGCACCTAACGGAACATCTAGGAATCGTGATATAGCAACTGATTCGGGTAACGCTACTTTGATAAACTCTACAGAAGGTGTATTGTATGCAGAGATAGCTGCTTTGGCTAATGATAATACTTATAGAATTTTATCACTATCTGATGGTACTGATGCAGAAAGAATATATATACAATATACATCTACAACAAATCAGGTTTCAGCAGTTGTAAAAACAGGTAGCAGTACACAGGCGAATATACAGCATACTTTAACAGATGAAACTGTATTTTCAAAAATAGCTTTTAAATGGAAAGCAAATGATTTTGCATTTTGGATAGATGGAGTTGAAGTAGGCACTGATACTTCAGGCTCTGTACCTTCAGGACTTAATAGATTAGCGTTAGATAGGCTATTAAATACTAATCCTTTCTTCGGAAAAGCAAAAGCACTAGCAGTATACAAAGAAGCACTAACAGATGCAGAATTACAATCTTTAACAACAATTTAATGAATATTTACAAAACAGTTTTTGATACAGAGCAACAAGGTAAACAAGTCTTAATTGATAAAGATGTATGGCAAGAAGTAACTGAGGAAGGAGTTACCTCAATGCAGTACATCAACGGAACAAAGGCAGTTGTTTACATTGGTAAAGTGGTAAAGACACAAGGTACATATGACCCCGATGGACACGAAATAACACCTCCAATTTACTACGATGGTGTGGCGTATGATATAATGAGTACGGATACTTTAGACTTTGGAAGCAATGAGGTGTATCCAGCTGACAATGCAGCACATCAATTCTATGGATTTCCTAGAAACGCAGAAGTACCTAAAATATAAGATATGGATATGCAAGACCTTAAACTAGCGTTAATTAATTTATTTACTTTCTCTATGAGCTTCTCAAATGTCGAGCTAGGTTTGAAATTAGTATTACTAACTGTATCTATTGTCTATACAGTTTTAAAAATTGTAAACCTAAAGAAAAAAGATGAGTAAATTCTTCAAAGAAATTGAGGATAATATGGATGAAGAGTTCTTACAAAGGCTCGACCAAGCAAGAGCGTTTGCAGACATTCCATTCATTATAAACTCAGCGTATAGAAGTCCAAACCATCCTTTATCAATAAAAAACCCTAGTTCATCTCATATAAAGGGTTTAGCAGTAGATATAAAAGCAACTGACAATGCAACAAGATTTAAAATTATTGATGCACTTCTTTTTGTAGGTTTTAAAAGAATTGGTATCTCTGATACATTCATACACGTTGATATGGACTATGGCAAAAGGCAAGAAATAATATGGACATACTAAAGAAAAAAAAAGGAACATTCTTTGGAAATCTTTTAAGAGGTGTAGTAGCAACTGGTAAAAAAGTATCTCCAGTCTTTGATGCTATTACTGGAGGCAAAGTGTCAGACATTTTAGAAGCCATCGGAGGCAGTAAAGAACTAACTGCATTAGAGAAAGAAATGCTAGTAAAAGAATTAGAGCAAGATGTCATCGAGATGCAAGAAGTCACTAAGAGATGGCAGTCCGACAACAAAGCAGACTCTTTTTTAGCTAGGAATATAAGACCAATGTGTTTAGCTTTTTTGACTCTTAGTCTATTTATCTATGTAATATTAGATAGTTCTTTAGAAGGGTTTAAAATAGATGATCAATGGATATCATTACTAGGCAATCTATTAATGTTAGCTTATGGAGGTTATTTTGGAGCAAGAACTTTAGAGAAAATAAGAAAGAAATAAATGGGGGATTTTAGACCTAGACTAAAAGGAAAAATAAAAAAAGCATATTTAAACTTAATAAAAAAACAACAGCGTATTCTGGTTATTGGAGACCTACACGAACCATTCTGCTTAGATGGGTACTTGCAACATTGTAAGGATGTATATCTAAAACACAATTGTAACAAAGTAATATTTATTGGAGATGTGATTGACAACCACTATAGCTCTTATCATGAGCAAGACCCAGATGGAATGGGTGGTGGAGATGAGCTAGATTTAGCTATTAAGAAATTAAATAGATGGTATAAAGCATTTCCTCACGCTGATGTATGTATCGGAAACCATGACAGGCTAATTCGTAGAAAAGCATTCAGTTCTGGAGTGCCTAAGAGATGGATAAAAAGTTTTGCAGAAGTATTAGAAGTCCCTAACTGGAATTTTGATACTCGTTTTATTTATGATGATGTGCAATACATCCATGGAGAGTCTGGCAGAGCTACCAAGAAAGCTAAAGATGATATGATGAGTACTGTGCAAGGGCATAGGCATACAGAAATGTTTACAGAGTTTGCTGTTGGTGCTAACTATAAAGTCTTTGGCTGTGCTGTTGGTTGTGGTATAGATTCTAAAAGTTATGCAATGGCTTACGGAAAGCATTTTAAAAAGCCAGCTATAGGTTGTGCTGTAGTGTTTGGAGGCGAACACGCAATAAATGAACCAATGCACTTATAAAAGTTTGGCACAAAAAAAAAGCAAATGCTTTCACAAATGCTTTAAGTGTTATGAAGATATAGGTTGTATCTTGCAGAAAAAAAACCTAAATCCATTACAAATATAAGAAATATTATAGTATAAAGTCTATTTTATCAGACCAATCTTCTGGAATGTCTGCGTCTATTTGATGGATGTATCTTTCTAATGCTACTCTTGTTTCATGTCCTGTTATTGGTTGAAGCACTTCTATAGCTTCAGAGTAACTTTTCTTCTCTACACTTCTCAAATATCTAAATAAATTCGTGATAAATGAATGACGAAAAGAATATAGTCCGTATTGTGATCCTAAATTAAATTTGTTTTTTACTATTTTAAAACGCTTAGAAAAAGTATCTCTTCTGGAATTGTCTAAGGAGTTCCATTCTGCTGGCTCATTCTTTGGAGTGAACAAAAAATGTTCTGCATTATATAGGTGTAAATTTAAAGCCTTAATATCATCAATAAATATGCTAGGTATTCTTTTTATTTTTAGTGGTTTGTTTTTGGCTTGAAAATATAAAAGGCTTTCTTCTAGGTTTATATCCTTTACTTTTAGTCTATTTACTTCAACTGGTCGCAAGAAATTATACGCTATAAATCGGATGTATGTTAAAAGGTACGGATCTGTGCACTTTAACCATTCAACAATATTCTTCAATTCTGTCTTTGTAAAAGTTCTATCTGTTTTTACTTTTGTCTTTTCGTTTGAGATATCTTTTATAAAGTTTCTCTCTATTAAATTGAGTTTATTTTCTAATACTGTAAAGAGTGCTGACAAAGAAGACTTGTAATTATTGCGAGTTCTAGCAGATGTTTTCTCTAGCTTTTGGTTTAAGAATTTAAGAATAGTAGTCTTGTTTACTTCTTTTATATCTTTTAATTGATTTGTTGATCCAATAAATTTTAGAAACTGCTCTTTTGCGTAGAAGTAGTCGTTGGAAGTAACTTTGGAAACTGTGAGGTTTGAGTGATCGTGTGCTTTTTTTAGTGCATCCTTTATATTAATGTATTTTTTCTCTGTTTCAAAGTTGTCGTTTATTTTCTCGTATGGCGAATATCCATCTTTTATAGCTTTTTTAACATGGTTCTTTATTTTTTTAAGTCTTTTTATTCGGTCAGTCATTTTTGACAACCTATTAACACCACTTTTTATATTTACTTGTCTTTCGAGCTTGTTTGTTTTAGGGTTTAAAAAATACCAACGAACATACCAGCTCTTTCGTAATGCTTCTTTCTTTTCATTTGGCGTTAACGATGACCATTTTTTTACATCTACACCTCCTGTGTAGAATTTTATAGCATGGTTTTTACTCATTTTTAATAGGGGAATTGCAGTGTACTTTCTTGTGTACTTTTTTTGTTTTGTCTTTTTTTTTGTCATGTAAAAAACGATTTAAATTTGAACTTAAATCGTTTGTTTACAGCATATTAAACTAATTTTTTCTTGTAGCGAGAACGGGATTTGAACCCGTGACCTCAGGGTTATGAATCCTGCGCTCTAACCAACTGAGCTACCTCGCCATGATTAAGAGGCTGCAAATATAATTCAATTTTACAGTACAGCAAGGTGTGTTTTTAATTTTTTTTAACTAGATATATTACCTATATTGGCATGTTGATAGTTGAATCAAGTTTTACGATTCTTATAAAAAAATAATTGATACTATGAATAAAGTTAAATTCGAAATTGAATTTCCAATTCATGCTTCCCCAAGAATGTTATATCAGCACTTCTCAACACCATCTGGTTTAGAGGAATGGTTTGCCGACAAAGCAAATTCTAGAGGAAAAATCATTACTTTTTTTTGGGACGATTCTGAGGAGAAAGCCATAATAGTATCAAAGAAAAATGGAGAAAGAGCTCGATATAAATGGATGGAATCTGAAGGAGACGAAAGTTATTTTGAATTTAAAATTCAGGTAGATGAAATTACTAAAGACGTTTCTTTAATAATTACTGACTTTGCTGAGGAAGACGAAATTGAAGAGTCAAAAATGCTTTGGGAAAACCAAATAGATGAATTAAAGCACGGGATAGGGGCTTAATCAATCATCACATATAAAATTATTAAAGCTTTGGATTAAATCCAGAGCTTTTTTTATTTTTAGTAATATTAAATGCGCTAAATTTGCAATATATTTTTATTTAGGAAATGTAAATGGTAAATTATAATGGTGATTTAGTAGCTTTTGATGATGTAATAATAACACCTAACAATAGAGCTTATAAATACGGAGATTCAGTTTTTGAGACTATAAAGATCATTAACGGTAAGTTAGTATTTTGGGAAGATCATTATTTTAGATTAATGGCATCCATGAGAATGTTACGGATGAGAATTCCTATGAATTTTACTTTAGAATTTTTGGAAGAGGAAATTTTAAAAATAGTTTCAATTAAAAGTGAAAACAATTTAAGAGTTAGACTTTGTATTACCAGAAAAGATGGAGGCTTTTATACTCCAACAACAAACGAAATAGATTATCTTATTGAATCAAGTGAAATAAAATTTATAACTAAGGATAAGTATACTTTAGATTTATTTAAAGA
>OJAQ01000165.1_pt1 | contig 12840 bp, 16 predicted proteins | sample 1589731 | NCBI WGS metagenome assembly OJAQ01 (sample SAMN05416733, study PRJEB24817) | seawater metagenome | isolation source: Sea water | place: Canada:Atlantic | collected 2013-07 | reverse complement strand
TAAATAAACAATAGGAATAAAAGTGAAAAAAAAATCTTTAGTCAATTTAGCAATATCTAATTTCTTTTTTAAAAAAGAAATACAAAAAAAAGATGAAATTATGCATGTTGTAAAAGAATTGGTGTATCAAGAAAAGTTTAAAAACTCAGTAAGGTTATTAGGGATATCTTTCTCTAACTTAGACACAGAAAAAAAAGCTCCTGTTTGGGTTCAATTAAAGCTAGAGTTTTAAAACATGCATTTTTTATTATAGATATAGTTCCATGAAAAAAATCATTAGGACAGGCAGTAAGAATGCTGATTTTAGTAGATTAATATCTGAATTAGATGCTTATTTAAAGATAACTGATGGAGATGATCATGATTTTTATAATCAGTTTAATACTTTAGAAAAAATAAATAATGTAGTAATTGCTTACCAAGACGGAAGCGCTATTGGTTGTGGAGCTTTTAGAGTTTATGATGTAGATACTGTTGAAATAAAAAGAATGTTCGTGAAAAAAGAATATAGAGGAACTAAAACAGCAAGCTCTATTTTAAATTCTCTTGAAGTTTGGGCTTCAGAAGAAGGGTTTATAAAATGTATTTTAGAAACAGGAAATAATCAAATTGAAGCAATTAACTTTTATAAAAAGGCTGGATATAAAAGCATACCCAATTATGGACATTATGCCCAAATGGAGGGCAGTAATTGCTTTGAAAAATTAGTATAATGAAATACAGTTACTGGGAATATAAAGAATGGTTTACTGGCAATGATTTTGTAATTATTGGCAGTGGAATTGTAGGTTTAAATTGTGCAATTAATTTAAGAGAGCGTTTTCCAACATCAAAAATCATTATTTTAGAAAAAGGCCTACTTCCGCAAGGAGCTAGCACAAAAAATGCTGGTTTTGCTTGTTTTGGAAGCACTTCAGAATTATTAAGCGACCTTAAAACACATTCAGAGCAAGAGGTTTTTCAGTTGGTAAAAAAGAGATGGGAAGGCCTACAACTATTAAGAAACTTATTAGGAGATAAGAACATAGATTACCAACATCATTATGGGTATGAGTTATTTTCTGATGAAGCTTTTTTTGAAAAATGTGAGCAAAAAACAGCAGAATTAAATCAGTTATTATTTCCACTTTTTAAAAACGCTGTTTTTTCTTCAGTTCACAATAAGTTTAAGTTTAAAAAGACGGTGCCTACCTATTTAGTAAATCAATTTGAGGGCCAGATAGATACTGGAAAAATGGTGTCTCAATTATTAAAAATAGCACAACAAAAAGGAATAATAATTTTAAATAATACAACCGTTCAAGGGTTTTCAGAAGACACGAACAAGGTGAAGATTGAAACAGATCAAGGAGTCTTTACAGCGTCTAAATTGTTTTTTGCCACCAACGGATTCTCCAAAGAACTGCTTCAAGAAAACGTAGCTCCCGCTAGAGCGCAGGTACTCATAACAAGTCCTATAAAAAATCTTCACATTAAAGGAACTTTTCACTTAGAGGAAGGGTATTATTATTTTAGAAATATTAATAATAGAATTTTATTAGGAGGCGGAAGAAATCTAGATTTTAAGACAGAAGAAACCACAGAATTTGGACAGACCAACAGAATTCAGAACAAACTAGAAGAACTTTTAAAAACTACCATTTTACCAAATACAGACTTTCAAATAACACATCGATGGAGTGGTATTATGGGTGTTGGAAATCAAAAAAACCCCATTGTAAAACAACTTTCTGAGAACGTCTTTTGTGGGGTTCGTTTAGGCGGCATGGGTGTTGCTATTGGCTCATTGGTTGGTAAGGAATTGGCTGCCTTGCTAGACTAAATAACTCCTTATATTTAGTATCTTTACTACAATGCTTAAAAAAACAGTTGTATTTCTTTTATTAATATTCACCAGCGCTCTTTCTTCTCAAGAATGGACACAAGACAATGAGCAAACAAAAGTGTTATTTATCATTAAAAATTTTGGGATATCAGTAGACGGTGTTTTTAACAAGGCAACTATTAAAACAAACTTTAATTACAAAGACCTTTCTAATAGCTATATCAACGCAGTTGTTATGGTAAATTCTATTTCTACAGGTATAGACGGGAGAGACAAACACTTATTAGAAGAAGATTATTTTGATGCTATTAACTACACAAAAATTAGATTAGAGTCTTCAAAAATTGAAGAGAATACAGATGGTGACCTTATTCTTTTTGCGACGCTAAGCATTAAAGGAATTACAAAAAAGATAGAAATACCAATAGATGTTTCAGAAAAGAATTCAACCCTAATATTAAGCGCTTCAATGACACTTAACCGTAAAGATTTTAATGTAGGTGGCCGGAGTTTTGTTTTGTCTAATAATGTAAAAATTCAAGTAGAATATTCTGCAATAAAATAACAATTGAAAATAACAACAACATTTGATGTAATTATAGTGGGCGGAGGATTGGCCGGATTAACAAGCGCTATTCATTTATCTACACGTAAGAAACGGGTATTATTAATCGAAAAGAATGAATACCCTAAGCACAAAGTATGTGGAGAATATATTTCTAATGAAGTACTGCCATATTTAAATTCTCTAGGGATTAACCCAATAAATGAAGGGGCTAAACAGATCACAAAAGTTCATATAAGTACCACAAAAAGTAATCTAATAAAAGGTGAATTACCCCTAGGAGGTTTTGGAATGAGTCGTTATTTTTTCGATAATTTATTGGTAAAAAAAGCACAATTAAACGGAGTTCAAATTTTAAAAGACACGGTAGATTCTATTCACTTTAAAAAAGACTCATTCACAATTACAACAAAAAGTTCTGGAGTATTTCAAAGCAAAATTACCATAGGCGCTTTTGGTAAAAGATCTTCTTTAGACCAAAAAATGAAGCGAAAATTCATTCAAAAAAAATCTCCGTATTTGGCAGTGAAAATTCATGTAAAAGGGGTGTTTCCAGAAAACCTGGTGGCACTACATAATTTTAAAGGTGGCTATTGTGGCGTTTCTAAAGTAGAAGACAATGCTATTAATGTCTGTTATATTACAGAATACCGCTCGTTTAAAAAACATAAAAACATCACAGATTTTCAAGAACAAGTTGTTTTTAAAAACGAACATTTAAGAAAAATATTTAAAGAATCAACACCTGTTTTTGAAAAACCACTAACCATTAGTCAAGTTTCTTTTCAAACAAAAAATCCTGTAGAAGATCATATCATTATGTGTGGAGATACTGCAGGAATGATTCATCCGCTATGTGGCAATGGAATGGGAATGGCTATTTCTAGTGCACGATTGGCAAGCGTGCGAATACTTCAGTTTTTAAATGGCGAAATAAAAACAAGAGAGGGTCTAGAAAAACAGTATCTTAGAGATTGGAATAAAGAATTTAAAATACGATTAAAAACAGGCCATTTTATCGCTTGGTTGTTTAGAAATCAAACCATCTCTCAAATAGCATATTCAATTTTAAAAAGAATACCCTCATTATTGCCTAAAATGATCAAATTTACCCACGGAAAACAACTGCGCACACTATGAGTTTTTTAGTTGATACTTCTTGCCGTTCTTCAGCAACAGAAATGATGGACGATTTTACTCTTGAAGGAGATATGTTTAGAGACACCTTAGATAAACTAGAAACTATTAATAGGTTTCTAGGAGGAAACTCAGTAACTATTAAAGGATTAAAAAAATTACTTAAAATATCTTCAAAAAACAAGATAATTACCATGGTAGATTTGGGATGTGGACATGGAGACATTTTAAGAGATATTGCTAAGTTTGGCAGAAAGAACAACTATAACTTTAAACTTATAGGAATAGATGCAAATGATGCAGCTATAGATTATGCAAGAGAACTGTCTATAGATTATCCGGAATTGAGTTTTGAAACGATTGATATTTTCTCAGAAGAGTTTAAAAAACAGACATATGATGTTGTTTTGTGTACCTTGTTTTTACACCATTTTAAAAGCGATGAACTCATATCTTTTTTAAAACCAACGGTACAAAAAGCAACAATTGGAGCGGTTGTGAATGATTTACATAGGCATAGACTTGCGTACTATCTTTTTAAACTGATAGGGCTTTTTATTAAAAACAAGATGGTTAGGGAAGACGGTTTAACCTCTGTTTTGCGAGCTTTTAAAAGAAAAGAGTTAGAGGCTATTTTAACACAAGTACAAGTGCCATTTTCTATTCAATGGAAATGGGCTTTTAGATATTTATGGATTTTAAAAAAAGATCCTATTCATTAAAAGAATTCCTGCTTTTTAGGAAATATTATGAGCGTAAAAATACTATCTGTAGCAAAACAGCTACCAAAACACACTAGAGAAACTAAAGACATTATTCCGTTTGTCAAACTATGGATGCAGGGTCAGGAAACAAGGTTTCAACGAAAAGTTTTAAAGCTTTTTGAAGGAGCTGGTGTAGACAGGCGTTATTCTATTATGGATGCAGAAGAAGTTTTTTTGAATTCGTCTTTTGAAGATAAAAACAAGATTTATGTTCGGGAGGTTACAACTTTGGCAGAACAGTCATTAAAAAAATCGTTAGAAAAAGTAAGCTTACAGCCTACAGATATAGATTATATTATTACTGTTAGTTGCACAGGAATTATGATTCCCTCTGTTGATGCCTATTTAATTAATAGTTTGCAAATGAGACAAGACATTGTGAGACTTCCGGTGACAGAAATGGGTTGTGCAGCAGGAGTTTCGGGAATTATTTATGCAAAAAATTTCTTACAAGCTAATCCAAATAAAAGAGCTGCTGTGATAGCAGTAGAATCACCCACAGCCACTTTTCAATTAGAAGATTTTTCTATGGTAAATATTGTGAGTGCCGCAATTTTTGGAGATGGAGCCGCAAGTGTTATTTTATCATCTTATGAAGAAGACAAAGGCCCTAAAATTATAGATGAAGCGATGTATCATTTTTATGATTCAACTCATATGATGGGCTTTAAATTGGTGAACTCTGGGCTACAAATGATTTTAGACAAATCTGTTCCAGAAACTATTTCAAATCATTTTCCAATGATAGTTCACCCGTTCTTAGAGCGGAATAATCTAACAATTGAAGATATAAATCATTTAATTTTTCATCCAGGAGGCAAGAAAATAGTTCAGACTGTGGAAGATTTATTTGGGTCTTTAGGAAAGAACATAGACGACACAAAAGAAGTTTTACGATTGTATGGAAATATGTCTAGCGCTACCGTATTGTATGTTTTAGAACGATTTATGGATGGAGACAGACAATCTGGAGAAAAAGGCTTAATGCTTAGTTTTGGGCCAGGTTTTTCTGCCCAAAGAATATTATTAGAATGGTAAAAGAATTTGAAGATAAAAACGAGTGGGCATTAATTTTAGGAGGCTCTAGTGGATTGGGCTTGGCAACAGCAAAAAAGTTAGCCAAACACGGAATGAATATTTGTATTGTTCATAGAAACTCGAGATCACAGCTGCCTGACATTGAGAAAGAATTTAATGAAATTACTCAACAAGGAGTCCATTTTATTAGCTATAATACAGATGCGTTTCACTCAGAAAAGAGAGCTGCATTGATAGAAGATTTAGCAGAAGAGCTAGAAGGAGGCACCATAAAAACACTAGTACATAGTGTTGCCAAAGGAAATTTAAAACCCATGATTTCTGAATCTACACCTACCTTACAAACAGACGACTTTCAATTAACAATACAAGCAATGGGAATTAGTTTGTATGACTGGACCAACGCTATTTTTGAAGCAAGGTTGTTTTCGGATGATGCACGAGTTATTAGCTTTACAAGTGAAGGGAATACAAAAGCATGGAAAAATTATGCAGCTGTGTCTGCGGCAAAAGTAACCTTAGAAGCCATTACAAGAAATATTGCATTAGAGTATGCGCCTTTTGGGATTAGAGCAAATTGTATTCAAGCAGGAGTAACAGACACGGCTTCTCTACGTATGATTCCAGGAAGTGAAGAAATAAAAAAACACTCTTTATTGCGCAATCCTTTTAATAGATTAACATTGCCAGAAGACGTTGCCAATGTTGTGTATTTATTATCTAAAGATGAAGCTGCCTGGATTAATGGCACCATTATTCCTGTAGACGGAGGAGAACACATAAGTTAAACAATTGAACAATCAAAAAATCATACAGCTTTTACCATATCAAACACCTTTTTTGTTTGTAGAAGAACTTACGTCTCTCTCAGAAAATGGTGTAGAAGGGTTTTATACCTTTAAAGAAGACGAGTACTTTTATCAAGGTCATTTTAAAGACAACCCAATAACTCCTGGAGTTATTTTAACCGAAGTAATGGCACAAATTGGTGTTGTTTGTTTAGGAATATACTTACTAAGTGAGTCTGTCTCTGAAACAAAAAAACCACAAATTGCACTTAGCTCTAGTGAAGTAGATTTCTTTTTACCTGTTTTTCCCAAAGAACGCGTAAAGGTAATTTCAGAGAAAGTTTATTTTAGATTTAACAAACTAAAATGTAAGGTGCAATTGTTTAATGAAAAAAATGAGCTGGTTTGTAGAGGAACTATTTCAGGAATGTTAAAACCAATGAAGAATGAAACATAGGGTTGTTATTACAGGGATGGGAGTTGTAGCACCAAACGCTGTTGGCTTAGACAATTTCTTAGAAGCAATTCAGCAAGGAAGGTCTGGAATTACATTTCATCAAAAACTAAAAGACTTAAAGTTTTCTTGCTGTATTGGAGGAATTCCTCCTGTTTCAGAAGAGATCAAAAATAAGTACCTAACACCACTTCAATTGCGTGGATTTGATAGTGCTGGCATTTTATATGGATGCATTGCAGGAATGGACGCTTGGAAAGATGCAGGTTTTGTTATTGATAAAAACTCACCAATAGATTACAATTCGGGAATGGTTTTTGGAACAGGCACCTCCGGAATAGAAAAATTTAGAGAAGCAATTTATAAACTAGACGATCAAAAGGTAAAACGCTTGGGAAGTACTGTGGTGGTTCAAACCATGGCAAGTGGCATTAGTGCTTATTTAGGCGGCATTCTAGGAATGGGAAACCAAGTGACTACAAATTCATCTGCTTGTACTACCGGTACAGAAGCATTATTAATGGGTTTTGAACGTGTACAGGTAGGAAAGGCAAGAAGAATGTTGGTGGGGAGCTGTAGTGATGATGGGGCCTATATTTGGGGCGGATTTGATGCAATGAGGGTGATGACATATAAGCACAACGAAACTCCGGAAAAAGGATCGAGACCCATGAGTACAGACGCATCAGGTTTTGTTCCTGGGAGCGGTGCAGGAGCCTTGGTTTTAGAATCTCTAGAAAGTGCTTTGGAAAGAAAAGCAACTATTTATGCTGAGGTATTGGGAGGGAACATCAATTCTGGAGGACAACGAAACGGCGGAACCATGACGGCACCAAATTCTGAAGCGGTACAAAAATGTATTGCAGATGCAATGAAAGATACCAACATAACAGGCGCAGATATTGACGCTATTAATGGGCACTTAACGGCAACGATTAAAGATCCTGTAGAAATAGAAAACTGGACAAAAGCACTGGGAAGAAGAGGACAAGAATTTCCAATGATAAATTCACTAAAATCTATGGTTGGGCACTGTCTTGCAGCTGCAGGAGCCATAGAAAATGTAGCTACAGTGTTGCAGCTAAAACACCAATTTGTTTTTCCAAACATTAACTGTGAAGAGGTACATCCAGACATTTTACAATTAATTTCAAAAGAAAAAATACCAACCAAATACATACCAAAAAAACTACAGATCATCGCAAAAGCAAGTTTTGGCTTTGGAGATGTAAACGGATGTATTATTTTTAAGAAATATTAAAAAAGTACGATTACTAATAGACTCAAAAACAACCATTATTAAAAAGAGTATTCATGACCAGAGAAGAACTAATTACCTCACTTCAAAAAATTGTAAAGCCTTATGTTCAAGATCAAGAGGCATTTAAAAACCTGTCTGAAGAGACCGATTTTATTAATGACCTAAAAATTAATTCTGCCAATTTGGTAGATATTATTTTAGATGTAGAAGATGAGTTTGACATTGAGATAGACAACGATTCTATGGAAAAAATGCTTTCAGTAAAAGCAGCAATGGATGTTATTGAAACCAAATTAGCAGCCTCTTGATTGGCAATGACATTATAGACTTATCTCTTGCTAAAACAGCAAGTAATTGGCAACGAAAAGGCTTTTTAGAAAAGCAATTCACGGCCAATGAACAGCAGCTTGTCTTAGAAGCCCCAAATTCTTTTGTGATGGTTTGGAGACTTTGGAGCATGAAGGAAGCTGCGTATAAAATTTATACGCAACAACATATAGTACGGTTTTTTGCTCCCAAAAAATTTGAATGTAAATTAAGATCAGCTAAAGAAGGGGTGGTTTGCTTTAAAGGTCAAAAGTTTTACACGAGCTCACTTATAAATCAGCGCTACATTTTTACCAAAGCCAGTCTAGAAAAAGAAATTAGTGCATATTCCGAAATGGCGCTTCCTCATGAAATAGACAATATGATTAAGAAGAAATTAAAAGAACTAACAACGCTTTCTGTTTCTGGAATTGAACAAAAAAAATCAAAAAACGGAGCTCCTAATTATTACCATAATGAAACACCGTTAACAAGATCTTGTTCAATTTCACACCACGGAAATTACGGAGCATTTTCATTTGTACAAGCTTAAGTAATGACAAACCTAAAAGAAGCTCTTTTTCAGCAGTGTGTAGCTCATGTAAATACGCGGTTACAAACTATACAAACTATTATTTCTTCACACCAAAAAGCATTGAGTTCGGAAACCAAAAGTTCTGCGGGAGATAAGCACGAAACAGGCAGGGCCATGTTGCAATTAGAAATGGAAAAAGCAGGGCAGCAATTAGCTGTTGTTCAACAAATGCAACAAACACTAGCTAAGATTAATAGTTCAAAACCATCAACAAAAATCGCCTTAGGGTCTGTTATAAAAACCTCTTCTACATATTATTTTTTGAGTATTTCCGCAGGAGAGTTAACTATTAAAGAAACTGTATATTTTGCCATTTCACCCTCTTCGCCAATTGGTAAATTATTGATGGGAAAAAAAGTTGAAGACACTTTCATTTGGCGAGGAAAAGAAATTAAAATAGATCGTGTTTTATAGCACTTTCATTATAAATTACTTATTAAAGCAAATACCAACCTCTTTTTTTGAAACGATATTTTCGGTACTTTGAAAGAAAATAACCTGGGAATTAAATGTAGCCTCAATTAACCAAAAAGAACCTTTAAAGAATGACTTTTTTACAATAACTTTATGAAAAGAGTCTTTAGAAGTTTGAATTTGATGCGGATACATCAGTCTTCTCTCTCCGTCTATATATAGTTCATTTACATCATCAAATAAAGCTGCCACATAGTGTTCAGGAGGGCTTTTATATAAGTTTCTTGGAGAATCAAATGCAATCACTTTTTTGTTTTTAATCACCATCATTTGGTCCGCAAAAGAAAGCGCGTCATCTCCATCATGTGTTGCCACAATACATGAAATATTTTTCTCTTTTAGATAACTAAAGAGCTTTCTTCTGAGTGAGTTTTTTTTAAAATTATCTATTTGCCCAAAAGGCTCATCTAGTAAAATAAGCTCGGGTTCTTTTGCCAAGGCTCTTGCTATAGCCACCCGTTGTTGTTGTCCTCCACTTAGGGTTTTTACCTTTTCATTGGCAAATTCAGACATTTCAATAACATCTAATAGCTCTTTAGTTCTGTGTTCTTTTTCTTCAGGATAAAACCGAGATAAAAACTTTCCAATATTTTCAGCAACTGATGTATAGGGCATTAAATCAAAATCTTGAGCCACATATTTAAAGAAGCTCACGCCTGGGACTAGATGAAAAGCCGGCCCTAAAACCTCTTGATTTTTCCAATAAATTGATCCTTTTTTTAAGTCTAGCAAGCCATAAACAGCTTTTAATAAGGTAGATTTTCCTGAGCCGCTTTCACCCATAATACACAGGTGTTGTCCAGCATTTAAAGTGAAAGAAATATTGGATAATATCTCTTTTTTAGGAGTGTATTGAAACGAGATGTTAGATACTTTAAGCATAAAAAACCGCAAATTAGCTGAGGTAATTTGCGGTGTAAAAATACTGAAAAAAGTATCAGTTAGCTTTTAATTTTAGCTTTTGGAGGATTTGGCAATCTGTCAAATCCCATGTTGTATAAAGTAAAGCCAAAAATATCAGCATATTGCTCAATGGTTTTTGCTATTGGTGTTCCAGCACCATGGCCCGCATTTGTTTCAATTCTAATTAATACCGGATTGTTACCAGCCTGTTTGTCTTGTAATTCTGCCGCAAACTTAAAACTGTGTGTAGGAACTACCCGGTCATCATGATCTCCAGTGGTGACTAATGTTGCAGGATAGCTTGTACCTTCTTTAACATTGTGTACAGGTGAATATCCTTTTAAATAGGCAAACATTTCCTTACTTTGCTCGGCGGTTCCATAGTCATACGCCCATCCGGCACCGGCCGTAAATGTATGGTAGCGCAACATGTCTAAAACACCTACTGCAGGCAAGGCTACACGCATTAAATCGGGTCTTTGTGTCATGGTAGCGCCAACAAGTAATCCGCCATTAGACCCCCCTCTAATTGCTAAGTACTCTGAAGAGGTATAGTTGTTTTCAATAAGATATTCTGCCGCAGCAATAAAATCATCAAAAACATTTTGTTTTTTCATTTGAGTTCCTGCATCATGCCATTTTTTACCATATTCTCCACCACCTCGTAGGTTTGGAACAGCATAGATACCTCCTTGCTCCATCCAAACGGCATTAGCAATACTAAAACCAGGATTTAAACTAATATTAAACCCTCCGTAACCATATAAGATTGTTGGATTTTTACCATTTAATTCTAAGCCTTTTTTATGAGTGATAATCATTGGAACTTTTGTTCCGTCTTTCGATTCATAAAACACTTGATTGCTTATATAATCATTTGAATTAAAATCAATTTCAGGACTCCAATACAATTTAGTTTCTCCAGTTTTTATATTTAAAGTATAAATACTAGAAGGTGTATTGTAGTTGGTAAAAGAAAAATAATCTATAACAGCATCTTTTTTACCTCCAAAACCGCCAGCATTTCCAACCCCTGGCAATGTTATTTCACGAATTTTATTTCCATCAAAATCATATTGTATTACTTTAGAAACAGCATTTACCATGTATTCTGTAAAGAAATACCCACCACCAGAAGAAGCACTTAATACATATGCTGTTTCTGGAATAAAATCTTTCCAGTTTTTAGGAGTAGGATTTGATGCCTCTACGGTTACAATTTTTTGATTTGGAGCATCTAAATTGGTTACTAAATAAAGCGTAGTTCCTTTACTGTCTATTACATAGGTATCACTTTCAAAGTTATTTACTATAGGAATTAAGGGACTGTTTTTCTTTGTTAAATCTTGAATAAAAAGCTTGTTTCCAGAAGTAGATGTTGAAGCCGAGATAATTAAGTATCGATCATCTTCAGTTAATGAACCGCCCACATATCTGTGTTTTTGAACTGCAGTTGCTCCAAAAACAACTGGGTCATTTTTTTGAGAAGTTCCTAATTTGTGATAGTATAGTTTGTGTTGATCTGTTTTTGCAGAAAGTTCGCTTCCCTCGGGCTTGTCATAACTAGAGTAATAAAAACCTTCATTTCCTTTCCAGGAAATACCAGAGAACTTTACATCTATAAGGGTATCTTCTTTTATTTTTTTTGAAGCAACATCCATCACTATAATCTTACGCCAATCGCTTCCGCCCTCTGAAATAGAATAGGCGGTTGTTTTTCCATCTTTTGAAAAAGTTAAGCCACTCAACGAGGTAGTTGCATCTTCAGAAAAGGTGTTAGGGTCTAAGAAAACCTCTTCATTATCATCATCATCTTTTTTCCTATACACTACATATTGGTTTTGTAAGCCGTTGTTTTTGTAATAATAGGTGTAATCTCCTTCAGTAAAGGGTGCAGAGATTTTTTCATAGTTCCACAATACAGACAACCTATCTTTTAGTTGACTTCTATACGGGATGGTAGATAAATAGTTAAAAGTAACCTCATTTTCTGCTGTTACCCACTCTTCGGTTTCTGGGCTTCTATCGTCTTCTAGCCAACGATAGTTATCTATTACTTTGGTGTCAAAATAGGTTTCTATGACAGGTTTTTTAGCTGTTTCAGGATAGTTCACAATGTTTTTTCTTTTGTTAGGTTCTTCTTTACAAGCATGAAGCACTAAGGCAAAGCAAAGAATAGGAATGAGGAAATTTTTCATTTTTTTAAGAATTATTGATCCTCTAAATTAGGATAATTTTTTTGAATTTAAAACGTTTAAATTTGCAGAAATAAAAAATTAATATGACTGAAGATTTAACAAAAAAGACCTTTTTAGAAAAAGTGTTTAATTATGAAAAAAACAAAGAATGGGTATTTGAGGGGAAGGTACCAGCAATCATAGATTTTTATGCAGATTGGTGTGGCCCTTGTAAAATGATTGCTCCTATTTTAGAAGAGCTAAGTAACGAGTATGAAGGTAAAATAAACATTTACAAAGTAGATACCGAGGCAGAGCAAGAATTGGCAGCGGCATTTGCCATAAGAAGTATTCCTTCTATGCTATTTATTGCTATGAATGAACAGCCTCAAATGTCTAATGGCGCCCTGCCAAAACAAGAGTTGCAAAAACTAATTCAAGAAGTTTTAAAAGTGGAGATCTAAATAATTTTTTTATTTTTCTGTAACAAACCAACAAACAAAGACCTGTCTCTTATACACATCTGACGCTGCCGACGACTCCTTACGTGTAG
>OJAQ01000158.1_pt1 | contig 13107 bp, 9 predicted proteins | sample 1589731 | NCBI WGS metagenome assembly OJAQ01 (sample SAMN05416733, study PRJEB24817) | seawater metagenome | isolation source: Sea water | place: Canada:Atlantic | collected 2013-07 | reverse complement strand
ACCTATGAGTGAAAAAGCTATGGAGAAGTCAAAACATATTGCTAAATTAATCACTGATGCTTTAGGTGGTCTCGGCATCTTTGGTGTTGAGTTATTTGTCAAAAAAGACGATGTATGGTTTTCAGAAGTCAGCCCAAGACCACATGATACTGGGATGGTTACTATGGTATCTCAAACACAATCTGAATTTGAATTGCATGCAAAAGCAATTCTCGGTTTACCTGTAGATACATCTCTTTTAAGACCAGGGGCGAGTAAAGTTATTTATGGTGATCATGATGCAGATGAAATCTATTTTGAGGGAGTGGATCAGGCTCTCCAAATTCCTGGTATTGATATTAGGTTATTTGGTAAACCCAAGTCATTTAAAAAAAGAAGAATGGGTGTTATATTGGCATCATCAGACACTGTGAAAGCAGCTATTAATAATGCAAAAAAAGCTTCCTCTAAAATTAAAACAAAAATAAATTTTAATTGAGATTAAAAAATAAGAAAGAATATGTGTGGTATTGTATGTGCATTTGATTTAAAAGAAAGTTCAGAAAAATTAAGACCTCAAATTTTAGAAATGTCTAAATCCATTAGACATCGAGGACCCGACTGGAGTGGTATTTACAGCAATGAAAAAGCTATTTTGGCTCATGAAAGACTAGCTATAGTTGATCCAGCATCAGGAAAACAACCATTACTTAACGAAGACAAAAGTCTTGTTTTAGCGGCTAATGGTGAAATTTATAACCACCAAGAATTAAGAAAACAATTTGAAGCTACTGAGCAGAACGGATGGATACCTTCTTATACATTTCAAACACAATCTGATTGTGAGGTAATATTAGCACTATATCAAAAAAAAGGAAGTGCTTTTTTAGATGATCTAAATGGCATTTTTGGATTTACAATCTATGACTCTAAGAAAGATGAATATTTTGTTGCTAGAGATCATATGGGAATTATCCCATTATATATAGGATGGGATAAAAACGGTACTTTTTATGTAGCATCAGAACTAAAAGCCTTAGAGGGGGTCTGTAATAAAATTGAAGTATTTCCTCCAGGACACTTCATGTCTAGTAAGGATGGGAAACTTATCAAATGGTATCAAAGAGATTGGATGGAGTATGATGCTGTAAAAGAAAATCAAACTTCTATTGACGAATTACGTGACGCATTGGAAGCTGCTGTTCACAGACAATTAATGTCTGATGTTCCTTACGGAGTATTACTTTCTGGGGGTCTAGACTCTTCCATAACATCTGCCATCGCAAAAAAATATGCGCAAAAAAGAATTGAGTCTGGAGACACACAAGAAGCATGGTGGCCTCAGTTACATTCTTTTTCAATAGGCTTAGACGGATCACCAGATTTAGCTGCTGCTCAAATAGTTTCAGACCATATTGGAACTATTCATCATGAGGTAACCTTTACCATTCAAGAAGGATTAGATGCTATTCGTGATGTTATTTATCATTTAGAAACCTATGATATTACTACCATTAGAGCTTCCACTCCAATGTATTTATTGGCAAGAGTCATAAAATCTATGGGAATAAAAATGGTGTTATCTGGTGAGGGTGCAGATGAGATTTTTGGGGGCTATTTATATTTTCACAAAGCTCCAAATGCTGAAGAATTACACAAAGAAACAGTTCGTAAACTAGATAAATTATATCAATATGACTGTTTACGAGCCAATAAAAGTTTAGCTGCTTGGGGTATAGAGGGGCGTGTACCATTTTTAGACAAAGAATTTATGGATGTTGCAATGAGAATAAACCCACAAGATAAAATGATTAACGGAGAGCGAATGGAAAAATGGGTGTTGCGTAAGGCTTTTGAAGCCTACCTACCAGAATCTGTGGCATGGAGACAAAAAGAGCAGTTTTCAGACGGAGTTGGATACAACTGGATAGACACGCTAAAAAAAGTGGTCAACACCTCCGTATCTGATGATCAAATGCAACAAGCAACACATCGTTTCCCAACTCAAACACCAAGAACAAAGGAAGAATTTTATTATAGAAGTATTTTTGAAGAACATTTCCCTTCAGAGGCGGCAGCATTAACAGTGCCCTCTGTTCCTTCAATTGCTTGTAGTACTCCTACTGCATTGGCTTGGGACAAAAGTTTTCAAAACATGAATGAACCTAGCGGTAGAGCGATTAAAACAGTGCATGAAGATGCATATTAATAGCCTGTAAAGTTTCACTACATCTCGCTTGTTAGTTGGTCTCTGATGAACTACATGCGAGTTTTTTTTACACACCTACCCTTTATGCTTCCTAAAAGCAAAAATCTTTAAAAAAACTGAAATTTAATCCATTGAAAACAGGGTTAAATTTCTTGTTTTAAGCAATTTTATAAATTTATAGAATAGGTTTCTTATAGATTCTTTTAAACATTACAATTAATGCGATTTAAAGGCGTTTTAAGCCATTTTTTAGTAATTAACAAATGTTGATAAAACTGAGTATTATTAATGAATGTGCATTCTAAAAACCTTGTTTTTTTGTAAATTTGGAACTATTAATTTCATCATGTTTTTGTGATGATTTTTTATGTTTAAAACACTTAAAATTATGAGCGAAGAAAACAAAAATAATTATGATGCTTCCAGTATTCAGGCACTAGAAGGAATGGAGCATGTAAGAATGCGCCCATCCATGTATATTGGAGATGTTGGAATTAGAGGGCTACATCATTTGGTATATGAAGTTGTAGATAACTCTATTGATGAAGCAATGGGTGGCTATTGTGACACAATTAATGTTACTATTAATGAAGACAATTCAGTTACTACAAAAGATAATGGTCGTGGAATACCCGTTGGTATTCACAAAAAAGAAGGGGTTTCTGCACTACAAGTAGTGATGACAAAGATTGGCGCCGGTGGTAAATTTGACAAAGATTCTTATAAAGTATCTGGTGGTTTACACGGAGTTGGAGTAAGTTGTGTAAATGCACTATCTGAACACCTAACGGCAACAGTTCACAAAGAAGGAAAAGTTTGGCAACAAGAATATTCTAAAGGAAAAAGCTTGTATCCGGTAAAAACAATTGGAGAAACAGATTTTACTGGAACCATTGTAACTTTCTCACCAGACAAATCTATTTTTGTTCAAACTACAGAATATAATTATGATACTTTAGCAACTCGTTTGCGCGAGTTATCCTATTTAAATAAAGGAATTACCATTACATTAACAGACAAGCGAACCACTAATGATGAAGGTGATTTTCCAACAGAAACTTTTTATAGTGATGAAGGTCTTCCAGAATTTATTCGATATCTAGATAGCACTCGCGAGCAGTTAACATCTGGAGTCATTTCTATGGAAGGTGAAAAAAATGGTATTCCGGTTGAAGTTGCCATGGTCTATAACACTTCTTATGCAGAAAATTTACACTCATACGTAAATAATATTAATACACACGAAGGAGGAACACACTTATCTGGATTTAGAAGAGGTCTAACAGGTACGTTAAAAAAGTATGCAGATAATTCAGGCTTACTAAAAAATGTAAAGTTTGAAATTGCTGGAGATGACTTCCGTGAAGGATTAACAGCTATTGTTTCTGTAAAAGTACAAGAACCACAATTTGAAGGACAAACAAAAACTAAACTTGGAAACAGAGATGTAACATCTGCAGTTTCTCAAGCAGTTTCTGAAATGTTAACAGATTATCTAGAAGAGAATCCAAACGATGCTAAAATAATTGTTCAGAAAGTAATTTTAGCAGCTACTGCAAGACATGCAGCCCGAAAAGCACGTGAAATGGTGCAGCGTAAAACAGTCATGAGTATTGGAGGCTTGCCTGGTAAATTATCAGATTGTTCTGAAACAGACCCATCTATTTGTGAAATATTTTTAGTTGAGGGAGATTCTGCTGGTGGAACTGCGAAACAAGGACGTGATCGAAATTTTCAAGCAATTTTACCTTTAAGAGGAAAAATCTTAAATGTAGAAAAAGCCATGCAACACAAAGTTTTTGAAAATGAGGAAATAAAAAATATGTTTACCGCACTAGGAGTTAGTATTGGAACAGAAGAAGATCCTAGAGCTTTAAACTTATCTAAATTAAGATACCACAAAGTAGTTATTATGTGTGATGCCGATGTAGATGGATCTCATATTGCTACCTTAATATTAACCTTCTTTTTTAGATACATGAGAGAAATGGTTGAACAAGGATATATATATATTGCCACACCGCCATTATACTTAGTTAAGAAAGGACAAAAAAGAGAATATGCTTGGGATGATAATCAACGAGATTTGATTGCACAAAAATTAGGAGGCTCTGTTAATATTCAACGTTATAAAGGACTTGGAGAAATGAATGCAGATCAGCTGTGGGATACTACCATGAATCCAGAGTTTAGAACTTTACGTCAGATTGTTATTGAAAGCATGACAGAAGCTGACAGAGTTTTCTCTATGTTGATGGGAGACGAAGTACCGCCAAGAAGAGAGTTTATAGAGAAAAATGCAAAGTATGCAAATATTGATGTATAAGAGCTCAAAAGAGAACAGATAAAAATTCGATTAAAAAAATTTATAAAAACAAAAAACCATGAAAATTACAGTTGTAGGAGCAGGTGCTGTAGGAGCTAGTTGTGCAGAATACATTGCCATTAAAGACTTTGCCTCTGAAGTTGTATTATTAGATATTAAAGAGGGCTATGCTGAAGGAAAAGCGATGGACTTGATGCAAACCGCTTCTTTAAATAGTTTTGATACAAAAATAACAGGAACTACCAACGATTATTCAAAAACTGCAAATTCAGATATTTGTGTAATTACATCAGGTATTCCAAGAAAACCCGGAATGACCAGAGAGGAATTAATTGGCATCAATGCTGGTATTGTAAAAACAGTTTCCTCTAATTTAATTAAGCATTCTGAAAATACAATTATCATTGTCGTCTCTAACCCAATGGATACCATGACGTACTTAGTTCATAAAACAACAGGAATTCCAAAAAATAGAATTATTGGAATGGGTGGAGCACTAGATTCTGCTCGTTTTAAATACAGGCTAGCAGAAGCTTTAGAAGCTCCTATTTCTGACGTTGACGGAATGGTTATTGGAGGTCATTCAGACAAAGGGATGGTTCCATTAACTAGATTAGCCACCCGTAATTCTGTACCCGTTTCAGAATTTATATCTGATGAACGATTAGAGCAAGTATTGCAAGACACTAAAGTTGGAGGCGCTACTCTTACAGGTTTACTAGGAACTTCTGCTTGGTATGCACCAGGTGCTGCCGTTAGTGGATTGGTTCAAGCAATTGCATGTGATCAACAAAAAATATTTCCATGTTCTACCTTATTAGAAGGTGAATATGGCTTAACTGATTTATGCATTGGAGTTCCTGTAATTTTAGGGAAAAATGGAATTGAAAAAATAGTAGAAATTCAATTGAGTGATGCTGAAAAAGCTCACATGAAAGCATCTGCAGAAGGTGTTTCCAAAACAAATGAATTGTTAGAATTATAAATTCAACAATCAATAAAAAAACCAGCCATTTGGCTGGTTTTTTTTATTTTTAATATCATCCTAAATGTTAGGATAATCCAGAAATAACACCATTTTTATCAATGGTCATTCCTTCAGATGCTGGGGTTGCTGGTAAACCAGGCATTCGCATCATTTTTCCTAAAATTGGAATAATAAATTGTGCCCCAGCCGCTATTTCAATTTCTCTAACTGTAACCGTAAAACCTTCAGGCCTTCCTATTAACTGTTCATTGTCTGAAAAAGATTTTTGAGTTTTTGCCATACAAATAGCAAAATCATTAAACCCTAGTCTATTGATTCTTCTTAAATTTAATTGGGCTTTTTTACTGTATTCAATAGTTGTAGCTCCATAAATTTCTTTGGCTATTATTTCAATTTTTTCTGTAACCGGGCTTTTCCAGTCATATAAAGGCTTGTATTGTGTTGCTTTATTTTCTACAATATCTACAACAGCTTTTGCCAATTCTTTGGTGCCTTCTCCTCCTTTTGCCCATCCCTCAGACAAAACCGCATGAACCCCTAAACTTTTGCATTTTTTAATGACAAAATTTACCTCTTCTATTGTATCGGAAATAAAAGAATTGATAGCCACTACTGGTTCTATATTATACTTTCTTATGTTCTCTATATGTTTCTCTAAGTTTTTAAACCCTTCAGTTACTGCCGCTAAATTCTGCGTATTGTACCCCTCTTTTTTAACGCCTCCATGATGACGCAATGCTCTAATAGTGGCCACTAAAACAACACATTTTGGATTTAAATTTGCAAAGGCAGATTTTATGTTTAAAAACTTTTCAGCACCTAAATCGGCACCGAAACCAGCCTCTGTTACCACGTAATTAGACAAAGTTAAGCCCATTTTAGTTGCAATAATTGTATTAGTTCCTTGCGCTATATTTGCAAAAGGGCCCCCGTGAATTATGGCTGGATTCTCCTCTAAAGTCTGAACTAAATTTGGCTTTATGGCATCTTTTAACAAAATAGCCATGGCATTTTCTGCTTTTAAATCGCGAGCAAAAATGGGTTCGTTCTCATAGGTAAATCCTATAAATATATCACCTAAACGTTGCTTTAAATTATCAAAATCTGTAGCCATACAGAGAATTGCCATCACTTCTGAAGCCGGTGTAATATTAAAGCCATCTTGTCTTGGAACACCATTTGTAGTTCCACCCAAACCAATGGTAATATCTCTTAACGCTCTATCATTCATGTCTATTACTCTTTTCCAAAGTATAGTTCTGGGATCTATATTTAAGTTAGAAACTTTATTTTGAATGTTATTGTCAATTAATGCAGACAACAAATTATTTGCTTTTTCGATTGCATTAAAATCTCCTGTGAAGTGTAAATTAATATCTTCCATAGGTACTACCTGAGAATACCCCCCTCCTGCAGCACCACCTTTTATACCAAAAACTGGCCCTAAAGAGGGTTCTCTTAAAACAACTGTAGCTTGTTTTCCAATCTTATTCAATCCTTCTGTAAGACCAATCGATATAGTTGTTTTACCCTCACCTGCTGGTGTTGGGGTTAAAGCTGTTACAAGAATTAAGTTATTCTCTGCCGCTTTATCTTCGTTTATAAGGTGTAATGGTAATTTTGCTTTATACTTTCCATACATTTCAATGTCATCCTCTTTAACCCCTATTTTTTTTGCGATAGTAGTAATAAGCGCTAACTTCTTAGCCTGTGCAATTTCAATATCAGATAGATGGCTCATAGTTTCAGTTTTTTTGTTGGCAGTAGTTTAAAGCTCTTAAAACGCGAGTAAATATACATAATTTCATTAGGCTAATCTTATTGTAAATACTATATTTGCACGTTTTAAAAAGAAGTCGACTAAAATTAAACTAAGATGCAAAACAAAGGACTTATAAGATTATTTGCAATCCTTTTCGGATTGGTGAGTTTATACCAACTTTCTTTTTCATTCTTTACCTCTAAGGTAGAAGATGAAGCCAAAGAATACGCGAAATCTAGAGGAGATTTAGATAACGGAAGAGAGCTAGCTAATTTAGAGAAAAAATACCTCGATAGTGTGAACAATCTTGAGGTTATAAATTTAGGAGTTTCTCAATTTACCTACAATGACATCAAAGACAAAGAAATGAACCTTGGTCTTGATTTAAAAGGGGGTATTAATGCAATTTTACAGGTTTCTGTAAAAGAAGTACTAATTTCTTTATCCAATGACTCTAAAAGTTTGGTTTTTAGAAAGGCTTTAAAGGCCGCAGATGAGGCTCAAAAAAATAATACTGACAACTACTTAGATTTATTTTTCAATGAATTTGAAATCGCTGCAGGGACAAGTGGAATAAAGCTTAGTGATCCTGAAATATTTGGTACAAAGGCACTTCGTGAAAAGATAAACTTCAACAAAACAAATGAAGAAGTAAGAGAAGAATTACAGATTGAAATAAATAGCTCTATCAATACAGCTTTCGAAGTACTTAGAAGTAGAATTGATAAGTTTGGGGTTACACAACCTAATATTCAACGTATTGGTAATTCTGGAAGAATACAAATTGAATTGCCTGGAGCAAAAGATATAGATAGGGTTACAAAGCTTATAACAAGTAAAGCAGAATTACAATTTTGGGAAGTATTCTCTAACGCTGAAGTTCAAAACTATTTGTTTTCTGCAAACTCAGTCGTTACTGAAATGTTAAAAGAAGACAACGCAGAGGGAACTGAGAAAGTTGAGGAAGCGAGTGATATTCAAAGTATTTTAAATGAAGTAAAAGATTCTACTGAGGTTCAGGAGAAGTCGCTATTTACCTACTTAAATGTAAATTTTGTTCAATCTGAACAACTTAGCTCTTTAGTTGCCCAAGCAAAAGTTAGTGACACAGCCATGGTGAATAAATTATTGTCTGATAGAAAGGTGATTAGTTTACGAACCAATGACATAAAAAATGTAAAATTTTTATGGGACTATAAAGCTAGTACTAATCCAGACGGTTCTGAGGTAATTGGCTTATATGCTATAAAATCCAATAGAAATGACATTGCTCCTATTCAAGGGGATGTAATTACAGATGCTGCTCAAGTTTTTTCTCAGTTAAATGATCCTGAAGTTAGTATGGCCATGAACGGAAGAGGCTCTAAGCTATGGGAAAAACTAACTGGCGATAATGTGGGAGGTTTTGTAGCAGTTGTATTAGACGATTATGTCTATACTGCTCCCTCTGTAAATCAAGCTATCGTTGGAGGAAGAACTTCAATTTCTGGTGGTAGTATGACGATTGAAGAGGCGCAAGATATTGCAACAGTTTTAAAAGCCGGTAAACTACCTGCTGCTGCAAGAATTATACAAGCAGAGGTTGTAGGACCGTCCTTAGGACAAGAATCTATAGACCAATCTACACAATCATTTATGTTAGCCATACTTTTAGTATTGGTATGGATGATTGTATACTATGGTAGAGCTGGTGTTTATGCAAACATTGCCTTGCTGGTAAATATTTTATTTCTTTTTGGAATCTTAGCTTCATTTAATGCGGTGTTAACATTGCCTGGTATTGCTGGTATTATCTTAACTATTGGTATGTCTGTGGATGCTAACGTAATTATCTTTGAAAGAATTAAAGAAGGAATATTTAAAAAGAAAGGATTAAAGCAATCTGTTCAAGAAGGCTTTAGTATTAAAGGAGCTTTATCTGCCATTATAGATGCAAACATTACTAGTTTATTAACAGGTGTTATATTATATGTTTTTGGAACAGGTCCTATTAAAGGATTTGCTTTAACCTTAATTATTGGTATTTTAACCTCTTTATTTACAGCAGTATTTATTACTCGCTTATTAATTGACGGAGCTACAGATAAAGGTAAAAACTTAACGTTTAATACTTCTTTATCTAAAGGTTGGTTTCAAAATATTAATATTGAGTTTTTACGCAAACGTAAAATTGCATACATTGTTTCAGGTGCCATAATCTTAGGAGGTATTGCCTCAATTGCAAGTATTGGACTTAAGCAAGGGGTCGATTTTAAGGGAGGACGTTCTTATGTTGTTCGTTTTGATCAAACAGTAAACCCTACTGAAGTTTCTGAATCTTTAAAAGAAGTATTTGGAACTGCTCCAGAAGTAAAAACGTACGGATCTGATTCTCAGTTAAAAATAACAACCGTTTATAAAATTGAAGAAGAAGGAAACGATGTTGATGAACAAGTACAAACTGCATTATTTACTGGATTAAAGGGCAACTTATCTGAGGGAACTACTTATGAAAGCTTTAAACCTGGTTTTCAAAAAGAAGGAGAAAGCACCAATACCATTATGAGTTATATTAAAGTAGAGCCTACTATTGCAGATGATATTAAAACATCGGCAGTATATGCAGTATTTGGTTCTTTACTAATTGTTTTCTTATATATCTTATTACGATTTAGAAAAATATCTTTTAGTTTGGGTGCAGTAATTGCTGTATTTCATGATGTACTAATAGTATTAGGAATCTTTTCAATACTCTATAAATTTATGCCATTTGACATGGAGATAGGACAATCTTTTATTGCTGCTATTTTAACAGTGGTAGGTTATTCATTAAATGATACGGTAGTTATTTTTGATAGAATTAGAGAGTTTGCTGGAATTCATACCAAATGGGCTTACAGCGAAGTTGTAGATAAAGCATTAAGCAGTACTTTAGGAAGAACCATTAATACATCATTAACAACATTATTGGTAATGTTAGCCATCTTTACATTTGGTGGAGACTCTATTAGAGGGTTTATGTTTGCCTTAATTATTGGTGTTGTTGTAGGAACGTATTCGTCACTGTTTGTGGCTACTCCTATCATGTATGATACTTCTAAAAGACAAGAAGCTATAAAAAAATAATTTTAGAACCCATATGACGAAACCGTTTTGTTACTACTGATGATATTTCAGTAAATCAAAACGGTTTTTTCTTTTTAAAATGAGCACCATATCTTTGTAACATGAGCACGATAAAATTACACGATCTAAATTTTACTCCGTTTATTTCTGAAAAAGAACTTTTTGAAATAGTTAGCTCATTAGTGCATAAAGTTAGTTTAGATCTAGACCCTGATGAAGTTCCTATATTTATTGGAATTTTAAACGGCTCTTTTCTTTTTGCTGCAGATTTCATAAGAAAATATACCCAGAACTGTGAAGTCTCATTTGTGAAATTAAGCTCTTATAAAGGAACAACCTCAACAGACGTAGTAAACGAATTAATAGGAATCAACGAAGATATAACAGGCAGAACAATTGTAATTTTAGAAGACATTATAGATACTGGCTCTACCCTACACAAAATCTATGACTGTTTTAAAAACAAGCAGGTAAAGCAATTAAAAATTGCTACCTTATTTTTTAAACCAGATGTGTATAAAAAAGAGCTCCCGATAGATTATATCGGAAAAAGTATTGAAGATAAGTTTATTGTAGGCTATGGCTTAGACTACAACGGCTTAGGAAGAAATTTACCAGCAGTTTACCAATTAACAACAGAAGCTACATAAATGAAAAATATTGTATTATTTGGACCTCCAGGTGCCGGAAAAGGAACACAAGCAGACCGCTTAAAAGGAAAATATCATCTAGTACACATCTCTACAGGTGATGTTTTTAGATACAATATTAAGAATAAAACTGAACTGGGTGTTCTTGCTAAAACCTACATGGATAAGGGTGATTTGGTACCTGATGAAGTAACCATTCATATGCTAGAAGCAGAGGTTGAAAAAAATGCTGATGCTAATGGTTTTATTTTTGACGGATTTCCAAGAACTCAATCTCAAGCAGAAGCTTTAGATGGTTTTCTGAGTACCAAAGGAGAAAAGATTAATGGAATGGTAGCCCTAGAAGTTCCTGAAGATTTATTAGTTGATCGATTGTTAGAGCGAGGTAAAACAAGCGGTCGAGCAGACGACACTGATGAAGGTAAAATTAGGAATCGATTTAATGAATACAATACAAAAACAGCTATTTTAAAAGAATATTACGCAGCAAAAGGAAACTACTTTGGGGTAAATGGAGTAGGTTCTATTGAAGAGATTACAGATCGTTTAGCAAAAGTTTTTGATACACTATAAATTATGACAGAAGGCAACTTTGTTGATTACATAAAGGTATATGCCTCCTCAGGAAAAGGCGGTAGAGGTTCTGCGCACTTACACAGAGAAAAATTTATCACCAAAGGAGGACCAGATGGCGGAGATGGAGGCCGTGGAGGTCATATTATTCTTCGTGGAAGTAAAGATATGTGGACACTATTTCATCTAAAATTTAAAAAACATTTTAGAGCAGAACAAGGTGGAGACGGAAGTAAAAGTAGAAGTACTGGAAAAGATGGGACAGATGTTTATGTAGATGTACCTCTAGGGACTATTGTAAGAGATAGCGAAACCAGTGAAATTATTTTTGAAATTACTGAAAACGGAGAAGAAAAAATTCTGTTAGAAGGCGGTATGGGTGGTCGTGGAAATTGGCATTTTAAATCGTCTACAAATCAAACACCTAGATACGCTCAACCTGGTGTTGACGGCTTAGATGGCTGGTATCAGATAGAATTAAAATTATTAGCAGATGTTGGTTTGGTTGGTTTTCCTAATGCCGGAAAATCTACACTACTTTCTGTAATTACTGCAGCAAAACCAAAAATTGCCGACTATGCGTTTACAACCCTAAAACCAAATCTAGGTATTGTAGATTATAGAGAATACAAGAGTTTTGTAATGGCAGATATTCCTGGAATTATTGAAGGAGCTGCAGAAGGTAAAGGACTAGGACACCGTTTCTTGCGTCACATAGAACGTAACTCTACCTTACTCTTTTTAATACCAGCAGACAGTGATGATATTAATAAAGAATACGAAGTTTTATTAAATGAACTCAAGAAGCACAATCCAGAGTTATTAGATAAAGAACGTTTATTGGCTATTTCTAAATCAGACATGTTAGATGATGAGTTACAAGAAGAGATAAAAAAAGAAATGCCCTCCGGAGTTCCTTTCTTATTCTTTTCATCGGTAGCTCAAATTGGCTTGCAAGAGTTAAAAGATCAGCTTTGGAAAATGCTAAACTAGTTTTCTAGCTTAATTCTTATGGGTAACTTATATTGAGTAGTTACCGGAATGCCTCTTTTAATTGCAGGATAAACGTCTGGCAAATCAGCAATGCTTTTTTTAATCATTTTCTTTAAGTTAGGGATATGTTTTAATAAACTATCTGAAGCTTTTATAGATGCTAATACAACCTGTTTATCTGCTTGAATTTTAATAACTACAACAATTGTTTCATCTACATCCTTTTTAAGCTGTATAGAATTTTCAGCTAAACTTTTATAGATTTCTTGATGCATGGTTGTTCTAAAACAATCTGTCTTTTTTAATTTATTTATAAGGGTATCACACACTTTAAATGAAGGAGAAAAATCTACTGATGTAAAATCTACATCCATATCAATTTTCTCTAAATTCTTGTTTTTTTCGAATGAAAAATAATCACAAGAAGTAAAAGAAATCATCAGACATATGAATAAAAAATAGCGCACTTTAAATGCTGTCTCTTATACACATCTGACGCTGCCGACGACTCCTTACGTGTAG
>OJAQ01000141.1_pt1 | contig 13893 bp, 3 predicted proteins | sample 1589731 | NCBI WGS metagenome assembly OJAQ01 (sample SAMN05416733, study PRJEB24817) | seawater metagenome | isolation source: Sea water | place: Canada:Atlantic | collected 2013-07 | reverse complement strand
TTGGCTGCCTGTGCTCGAGTGAGCATCGAAGGCGGCCCCGCATATATGGCTCAAGTTGGCTGCCTGTGCTCGAGTGAGCATCGAAGGCGGCCCCGCATATATGGCTCAAGCCGGTGGAAGAAGACAGCCAAAATGGAGCGCGATATCGCAAATACGTTGGAGCCAGCCACCCAATCTACCTGACGTGAGTGCACATTTGCAGATGCCTCGCGATGCATGGCCGGTTGTCAGGCCGCTTGGATACGACTGTGGCAAACCACCCAGCAGGTGTGGGCCCGACTCGCGTTGGGTGGGTACCAAGGTGCACCGCATCCCCTGCTGCTCCGACATTTGTCGAGCTCAACGTCTCTACCTGTGGCGCGGACCGACGCAACTGCGGAGGTGTTAATCGCTGTCGCCAAACAGCCAGGCGGAGGGCAACCTCGTTAGGAGGCTAGAGATCTCCCTTCCACCGAAGGGAGGATCGCCCTGCCACAGTTACGCGAGCGACGCCAGCTTGCGAGACGTTCAATTCGAGCATTCGGGCCGCGCGACCTATGGAGACCCAGTCAGAGGCAAGCGCGGGCGCTGCCCAAGCGGATCGCCGGCAACTAGTGCCGCCCGCGCCTGGCGCGACCGCCTTCAAGCGCGGGCGGCCCGTGGCTTTGCTCCATCAAACGGGACAAGGCAAAACACAGTTGCACAGATACATGCCGGCGGCGCGACTCCCCCCCGCAGATCGCCCTCAGTGGGGGAGACCGCGACACCGGTGACGGAGCGCAGTTGGGAGTGTCTTTGGCTCACGCCAGGGCGCTCGTTGCTCCTCCGTCTCTTTGTATCTTCCATACTGCGTTTATCAGAAGACGTATGGTTCTTGCACTTGTGCAAGATTGGGCGTCTTCTGCAGCAGTCCCTTTGATGGGAGGCCCCAGGGTGGGGGCCGCCTCGAACCCCCAGCCAGGGATTCGAGCGGAGGGTGCCCCGGATTCATCTATCCGTTGGGCCCCGGTACATTCATTAGAACTGATCACTTTGCGCAGCAGCCGTCCCTTCGCCGACTGGACGGCAGTGCGCTGCGCCGTCGCTCTGTCGAGCACGCTCTCGTGCTTCGTTGTGACACGGGAGTAGAGTCGAGAGGTAGCCCTCGACGAGACGACCGGCGCTGCGATGCCAGACCTCACTGCCGCCGAGCTCAGCATACCGGCCGAGCAGCAGCCCGATCCCGCAAAGCCACTGGTGATACCCGTCGACTCAACAGTGGTAGGCTCGACCCGGCGCTTCATTCCGTGGTCTGCGGTGGGCAATCCGGCCCTCCTCAATCTGCCCCCTCCTCCCCCAGGGATGCAACCGGCGTGGGTCCAGATTCCGCAGTGGGTCGCCATCAGTGCGCTTCTCCCGTTCAGTGAGCCCGAGCCCGCTGTGGCCACCTACTTTGACAGACTCAGCGTCTTGCGGCTGGCCGTATTGGCCGCGGCTTGGCGCCGCATCCTCGGTGCCTTGTCCGACCTCGGCGTGTTCGGCACGGTGCACGTGGATGAGGATACGTTCCGTACGGTGTGCGTCCAGGCTCTGCACTCCCGCCAAATCCCGGTGCCCGAGCTCTTTCTGCAGTGGGGCGATTTGGGGCACTCTGAGGCGATCGTACCCTTGGGACCAGCGCCATCTGCAGAAGCAAAGGCCGTCGACTTCTTGCAGTACGCGACAGTTGGGGCTCTCTGCGACCCTACGGCCGACGTCCCATTCGCAGCCCTGTCTGACATGACCCGCTGCTTGGGGCCCGTCTTCACGGCGGCAGCGCGCGTCGATCCCATGGGGAGCACCGTCGTGGGGGCTGCATCGCTCGCCGCCGCCGCTGGTCACATCACTCCGCGAGCGAGCGATGGGCATCCCGCCCTGCTCGCTCGGCATGTGCTCAGCATGCTGAAGACTACCCGCTCGAGTTTCCCGACCTGCCTGAGGATCAACTCTTTTCAGGACTACTCTGCGGAGGTTGAGACTCGCGCCGAGTACGTGGGCGGGACCACCGTGGCGCGCGACCGAGTAGCCGAGCAGCGATGCTCGCGCGCCATTGCGGCCAAGGCGCCGACGCTAGACGCCCTGCTCCGTGCGCTGCCTCGGCCAACGCCCCCGTCGGTCGTTTACGAAGCCTACCGGCAGCTCGTCTCGCTCTACTTTCCGACGGACCGGCGCCCTATGGATCTGCTCCTGACTGATCTGGACGCTCAGCTTTTCGCGCGGCTACCCACCTATCAACACGCGCTGACCAACGGCAAGCCGTTCGCTTCGATTCTGGAGGGGTTGCGCAAACTCCACGAATCGCTCGAGCCCTCGAGGAAGGCGCCAGTCATGACTTCGACAGGCGACTCCGAGGACTCGGCGTTGGGCAAGTTCGACCGCGCGCCGGCTGGCCTCCCGGACAACTCACTCCGAGAGGCCATCCATAGCGCCCCCTTCCAGGACGCAGTCCGCAGGATTGGCAGCATCGACCTCTCCACCCCGAATGGCCCGCTGGAGGTCCTCAAGGAGGTGTTCCTGAGCGACGCGATGATCTTGCAGCGCTACGTGATCTTCCAGGAGACCGCGCTCGCCACCAAGCACGAGGTCTTCGGTGTGATCCAAGGCGTGCGTCACCGCCTCGGACGCTACCTCGGGTCGGTTGTCGCGATGGAGAATGGCAGCGTCCCGCCCGGCCTGGAGGACTTCTCCTTGGGGGAGACCGAGAGGCTGATGCACGCACAGCGCGTCGCCGCCAAGGCCACTTCTCTTACTCGCTTCGCCGACCCGCCGCTAATGCCCAAGCACGAGCTGATGCTACGGTGCCACTACTCGTCGGTCGACCTCTACAACGCCCCGGGAGGCGCGAGCGAGCCCGCGGCGCTCAAGGCGAACAAGAAGGGGCATATGGTCGAGGCCGTGGCGGTGTCGGCGCAGTTTCGCGACGCTCACGTGCTCCGCCGGATCCAAGCCTTCTGGGCCTCTTTCTTCACCGCTCGCGGCTTCCATGCGGACCCGAGCAGTACCCACCACACCTTCCACTCGTTGCTGGGTGTGATCATCGACTTCATCGACCAAGGCGCGTACAAGGAGGGTACCGAGCTCGAGGCACACCTCGACCTAGCGTCGGAGGTGCTCAAGCAGCAACTGGAGGAGAGCGGGCAGGAGCACCGCGCCCTGCTGCGACATGCACAGCCCGCCAACGCGAAGTTCGGTTACTTCTGCGCGCGCAGCACGACCGCGCTGGGGAAGATCGAGACGCGCGTCGCGTCCAACCAATCTGTGGCGTCGCTCAAGTTGGCGCTAGGCTTGGTGGACAGCGCGCCGCTGAGGCTGCAGCTACAGTCGTGGACTCGCAGGGGCAGCGATGGATCCTCTAGCACGAGTTCGAGGACGCCTCGGCCACCAAGCCCGCACCCTCGCCGCGAGGCTAGCCGCTCCCCCTCGCCGGCGCGCCCTCGGGGCGAGCGAGGCCGGTCGCCTGATGCGGCTCGGAGCCCCGGCTCCACCCCGGGCTCGAAGAGCCACTTGGTCGAGCGCAAGTCGGGCAAGCTGATCATCGGAGACCCGACCCGCAACCGCGAGGAGTACGACGTCGACGGCATCGCCGGGCACCTCGGCGTTCCGGCCTCCAAGCTGTGCCCCAGTCGCTTCTCCGTGAAGCCCGGCGCGGCGGCGCTCTCGCTCTGCGACCAGTGGGGCAAACCGGGGCACGAGCACGCGACGTCGGCGGCTCACGCCCCGTTGCAAGGCTTTGACCTAGAGCACTGCCGCAGCCGCTTCATGCGCACCATCAAGCCCAAGCAGCCTGGAGGCGAGCGGCGCGATCGCAGCCGCAGCCGCAGCCGCAGCCGCAGCGGCAGCCGCCCAAGGCAGGATTTTCGGGCGCCGGCGGCCATCTAGCCGGAGGGCAGGCCGTCGGCGCATCACCCTCCAGGGCGACCGGACCCGGTGACCCAGTTCCGCGAGAGGAGTACGTCGCGGCTATGGGGCGGCAGAGAGACGGCACGCCACAGGACGGCGACGAGGTCACCCTCTCGCACGCCGTCTCGAGAGGCGTGGCCAGCGCGTCGCCGAGGGCCGTCCGGGGCGCGGTCTTAGCTGGCGCTGTCCCGGGCGTGGCGGCGGCCACGGGCGCTACGCCCCTGGCTGCAACCTGCGGATGGACGGCCTGGCTCGCGAGCGCGGCGACCGCCATCGCCTGCGGCATCATGGTGGTTATCGGCATGACCCTGGCGGCGAGGTGGCTCGGGCTGTGGTCGCGACTGCCAGCGGCGGCGACAGCCGGCGCCGCGGGCTGGGCTCTGCGAGGACGATGGACCCGCGCCGCGCCTGTCTCGCCCTCGCCATCGGGGCCCGGAGCTTCGTCGCCCGCACCGTCACCCCCACCTTCGCCGGGGCCCTCGCGCCCACCCGAGGAGGACCTCGAGGAGCGGCGGCGACAGGCTTGGTCGACCTTCTCCTTCCCGATCGTGGACGTGGAGGAGTTCCGCCGCCTCATGGCGCTGCCTTATGGGGCGCCTACGGGCTGCACGGTTTGCGAGTACTCGGCGACTATCCGAGAGGAACAGCGACGGCGCGGACGCATCTTTATCTCGATCGATGTGCGCGACTCGCTACTTCCTGGACTGCATTTCCGCGGCGACTTTCGCCTCGTGCTCCACCTCTTCCACTGGCCTGATGGCGTCTTCTGCTTCACGCCGTGCACGCACATGCTGCGACGAGACGACTATCTGACGCTCAAAATGCAGGACGGACGGGCGCTACACTGCCTCCTCCTCTTCGTCTACGCCTTTTGCGCGGACGGTGGCTGTGTTTTCCTCGAGCAGCCCGACACGATCGTATCCGATTACCTCGTCCCCTGCTCTGCGGACTTCCGCGCCTGCGATGCCGGCGATCCGTGGACGAAGAGGTTCCAGGTGTACTTGCGAGGAACCAGCAGGACGACGCTGGAGATCGACCCGGGTTGGAGCGTCGACGGTCGGCGAAGAGGCGGAAGCGACTTCAGGCGACAGTTCAAGGACGCGGACGCAAGGGATCGCTTTCGCAGCTCTTGGGAGGACTTCCCCCATACCGCGACTCTCATCGTGAGTCAGGTTCGGCCCGGCGAATCCACCCCACGCCCGCTCGACTACCAGTGGGTGGTGGAGACGGTGGCGGTTCGCTGGCACGCCGCCAACCTGCCGCTGTTTGATCGCTATTGGGAGCGAAGTGGCATTTTCGCTCCCGAGATTGAGGCTTACCCGATCGAGCGGGGGCGCGGTGACGGGCGCCGCCTCGAAGGGGTCACGCCCCTGAGCATGCGAGTGGACTGGCCGGTCGGCGGCCCGTGTGTCGAGGCGCCCGAAGTCGACGCGACGGTCTTGCCGCTTCACCTCCTGACTCTCCTCGACACCGGCGCGGAGGGCGACGGCGGCGGGATGGTCTCGAGGTGGGCGACCCTGCTGCTCCACGCGAGACGAGTCGCGCCCTCCCACGAGTCGGCGGTCGAGACCGCCCTGTTGCGGTGCGCCGAGGTCACGACCGGGCCCGAGGGGCGGCCAGCGCGCGGCGACTCAGAGGCGGCGACCTCCCCGCCAGCCGCGGGCTCCGCGCTCGCGCAAGTGGACCTACCTCAGGCGGCGGGCGAGCTACCGCTGTGGTGCGTGCAAGCAGCGATGTCGACTACCGGCGTCGTGCTGGCCGTCGTCGCCTGTGCAGCTCAACCGCTCCTCCTCGCCCACGCCCACGGGATGCAGATTTTCGGCGCGGAGCTAGCGCTCGACTTGCCCTGCGCGCCGACGGTGAGGCGCTGGGTCTCGACCCTGGGCTGCGCTGGACTCGCCACCCTCCCGCTCGGGCGCTACCAAGGCGCGGCCACGCTCATCGCGCTCCCGGTGGCCGGGCGACCGAAAGAGGAGGCGGTTTGCCGTTCGCGTGCGGTCAGGCTGAAGAGAGTCGCGTCCGGGGCCGCGTTCCTCTGGTGCACGCTGGCGGCGTTGGCGGGCACACCCGTCGCAGACATCGCGGCGCGAGCCTTCGCGGGGATCGGCGGCCATGCCCACGGCGTCGAGATGCTCTCTTCCGAGGTGCGCACGCCCGGCGTGAGCTTCTCGCTGGGCCGCATGTCGCTGGAGGACATCGCAAAGACTCACCGCGTCGACCAAGGCCCAGCCCCTCTCGGCTACGACGCCTTGAGAGAGAACCTGCTCGCGAACCAACGTCTGCGCGACGAGCTGCTCGACGACGGGTCGGCCGACGCTGCGCGATGGGCGGAGAGGGTGATCGATATCAACCCGGGGGACATACCGTCTGACCTCTTCGCGGACCTGCCCAATTTCGACGCCGCCGGCCTCGACGACCTGACGTTCTCCGAGCCGTACGAACCGATTAAGCAGGCCTGGCTACCGCGGCGGCCCCAGCAGGATATGTCGCCAACGCCGTTCTGCGTTCGGCGAGTGACGGATTTCATCTGCGACCCGGCGGCGCGGCAGCAGGTCGAGCGCTTCTTCGCAGAGTCGCGAGACGACTTGCTCAATATCCATCAGCACGGGGCAAATGCGGAGCGCCGGCGCCCGAGCACGGTGGTGGTCACGCAGGAGCAGCACTGCCCCTGGGCGCGCGGCCGCTACTTCGATTGCACGTTCAGCGCCTCCGAGTGCTGCGTCCCACTCGACTTTCACGCGCCTTTCAAATCGCACCTGAACCTGGAGATGCTGAAGCGCGAGCTGGCGGACTACCCGGACCAACGGCTGCTCAGTAATCTCGTCGAGGGGGTCCGGATTGAGGCCGACGTGGAGCTCAACGCAGTGCTGATGCCCCACCTCGAATCGCTCCCGCTCGGATTTGCGTCGGTGGCGAAGGAGCTTGGCCGAATGGCCGCCCCCCCGCTGCAATGGTACTGGCTCAATGCGACGCCGCCGTACTGGCCCTGCTACTGCAACGGTAAGGGGGCGGTCTCCCGCAAGTTGGAGAAGGACAGGTACCGGCCGACTACGGAGGCCGGGGCGCCGCGCAAGGAGATTTATGGCACGGGCGGGCGCCGTGTCCTCTCCCTCAATCAGGCCTCCCGTCTGCGGCACCTTCCCCTACATTACGCTGCGGACGGACGCCCGGAGATGCAAGCCTGGTTGGCGATCAAAGAGCTGCCTCCCCCCCAAGAAATCGCAGACCTTCCTTTGGAGGAGCAGCTGCGGTCCAGCAAGTTTCCGAAGGAGGTCAAGCCCACCATAGCACACCTCAAGCGCGACGCAACCAGGCTGCGCCGCGACGCCCACCTTCTGAGAGAGCCGATATACCTGCTGACGGACGACGCCAAGGATTACTTCCCGCAATTCGGCTTCGCACCGGAGGAATACCCGAAATTTACGGGAGTGTTCTTGCGCAGTGCAGTGGAGAAGCTCAGCTTTGTGGAGTCGGCGGGCAACGGCGAGCTCTGCTTCGTCTCGGAGAGGGTCCTCGGTTTCGGTTGTCACGCTGCCTCCAACATAGCCCAGCGCGCCTCGGAGGCACTGCTGCACATATTCCGTCGACGCATGGATCGATTGGAGGCCGCTTATCTGTGTGCAACGTGCGACCCGCGACCCGTGTTCCAGCGGTGGCGCGAGGGAAGACTCCGTCTGCAGAGGCGGCGCGGTGTCAAGGGCAACCAGATGCGACTCTACACGAGCCTCATGTACACCGACGACGTCGTTCACGTGGTGGTTGGGGTCCCGCGAGCCCTCCGCCTTGTCCGGGAGTGGCGCGCGTTCCTCGAGGAGGTTGGACTCATGATGGCTATCCCGGAGAAGCGAACGCTCGGCGTATGGGCCCCTTGGCTTGGTATCAACTTTTACCCGATGCTCGGGTTGGCTACAATCCCGACGGCCAAGTTGCTGAGAGCCATGGACGCAGTGCAAGACACGCTCGAGGGGTCAATCACCTTCGACAAGTACCGCTCCCTGGTCGGTCTGCTCGAGCACATCCGCTCCCTCTTTGGCTACAAGAAGAACATCATGTTCGGCCTCTACGAGCCGCACAGCCTTGAGACGGGTGTGGCCGCCTTCGGCCCGTCGGCTGTAGTGGCGCCCTCCGACTTGATGTGGAAGCAGCTGCTGGCTTGGGCCTCCAGACTGGCAACCTGTGGCGGCATCTCCTTCCTTAACGTCATGGACGGAGCCGCGCCCCGGGCGAGGGGGCTCACGGGCGTGGTCACCTCGGACGCCGCCAACGACGCGGCGGCGGCGGGCCTAGGGGGTTTCTGCCATGGGTTCTACTGGCGTCTCTCTCTCAACGCGAGCGCGGCCTCCGTGATGCATATCACGCTGCTCGAGTTCCTCGCGTGCGCGTTCGGGTTCATCGTCTTCAGGAGACTGCTTCAGCGCTTCCCGCGGGTCGTCTTCCTCAGCGACGCCATCTCCACCCCGTACGCCCTCTCGCGAGAGTCGGAGAGGAGCCCGCTGCTGCGCTTCGCACACCGCCTGCTCCGACAGACCGAGGCCTTCGGCGATCTGGCGCCGCGCGCGTCGGTCGCCCACCTCAGCGGAGACGCTAACGCGTTCAGCGACGCAGTCAGCCGGGCGCTTTGGCCCAGGCTGGACGCGCTCGCTCGCCAGCTCGGGTTGAGGCTGACGCCGATGGACCTCCCAGAGGAGGCCTCCCGAATCTTCGACCGCTGCCTCGAACTATGCCGTCGGCTCGCGCAGCCGGAGCCGCTCACCCTGGTGGCGGGCGGATGCGTGACGGTGGCCCAGCCGGATGGGCCAGAGCTCGGCGGCGAACCTCGAGAACTCGGTCCAGAGAGCGGGCGCGCGGCCGGCGCATCTCTGCGCCTTCCGTGCACGGGGGCGCTTGCCAACATGATGGTGCACAGCGACCCGGCGCTGCGGATCATGGCCTACGCCCGCCTGCTCGGCGGCGACGAGATGGGCGTGGCGCGCGGCGCCTGCGCCGTGCGCGACGCGCTCGCGGGCCTCACGACCGGCCACGTCAAGGCAGCGGTTCGGGCCCTCGCTTGCTACGTGCGCGCAGGTGGGAGCGTGGAGCTAATTGCGGAGGCGGGTGACGCCCGCAGCGCCATGCTCCTGGCGTCGGCCGTGCGAGCTGCAGCGGGCGACCGCGACCTGCCCGCGCTCTCTCTAGGGGAGGCGACGGACGCTATGAGGCGGGCGAGGATACGCCTGCCGGCCAGTGTGCGAGAACTCGCGGGCGCGCGAGCGCCGAAGCTTCAGCGGCCGCTGTCGGCCGAGGAGCGGGGTACGGCGCCCACCTACCCCTGCTCGCGATCGAACTCGGGGTCGGAGGCCTACTGCGAGGTCTGCGCCCTGCGACCACCTGCACCCGGACAGTGCGCCTGCTCGACCTGTGCCGAGCTGGAGGCCAGCCGCTTCAGCGGACAGCTCGCGTGCTTCGGCGCTGGCCAGAGGCCGCCGCCAGGCTACGAGGTGAAGGACGTGTCGCGCGGGACGGAGTTCGGCAACCCGATCGGGATGCGCACGTACCAGCGCAGCGAGTACGTTCGCGCGGTGCGCGGCTTCGAAGACATCTGCGCAAACCTCCCTGGCACAGCCGGCGGGCCGCTCCCCGCGCCGCTACTCGAACGCCTCGACTGCGTGATGGGGCCGCAGCTGGAGCTCACGCGCAGACGCCTCAACGACGGGCTGTGGAGCGTCTCGCGAGAGGTGGTCGAGGGCGCGGCGTTCGCCCTCCGATGCCGCTGCGCCGGCCTGAGGCGCGGCTTTCCGTGCCACAGTCAGTCAGTTCGCCGGGAGCTGATACGCCGGGCGGAGGCGTGGGCGGACTGGCCGCAGGGCGAGCGACATCGAGACCGACCTCCGCGCGGGCAGCCCGAGGGTTATCCAACGACTCGCGAGGACGCCGACGACGCCGAGGGAGCGGCGCCGGGGCGTAAGCGGCGGCGCGGATCCCGAGGCGGGCGCAAGCGCACTAAGCGGCCGCGCGGAGACGGCACCCGCGACGAGGCGTCCGCGCCTCGTCTGTTGCTGGCGCCACCTACCGCGGGAGGGCCGCCCAGCTCGTCGCGAGACGACGACGAGGCCACCGTGATCGGCGGCTCCGACAGCGAAGCCACCGTCGTGGAGGACGACGTGGTGAAGATCGAGCCGGCCCCGAGCCCGCGGGGGATCCCGACGCCGACCGCCCCGCCGGAGGGCCGCCTACTATCTTTGCGAGCCCCGAGTCTGGGCAGCGACGAGACCTTTCGCAGGCGGGCGGGACGCTTCGCCTCCGGCCTCTACGAGGGAGGTTCTGCGAGCCCAGCCTCCAAGAGCGGGCGCCTCGTGCACCTGCGCCCCGCCGACCTGAGCAGCGAGGCGGCATTGCAGAGGCGATTTCGTCGCTTCGCGCAAGCGCCGGCGCCCGCCCCCTCGCCGGATCGGCGCCAACGAGCTCTCTCGCCCGTGGAGCGGGGCTACCACCGCTCGACGGCCAGCGCGCGCGCCAACTCGGGCTCGGAGGTCTACTCGCCGGAGACGCGCCGCGCGCGCACGCGCCACCTCTCCGAAACTCGGCGACGCCCGAGTGGCGCAGACCCGCCCCGCGACGAGCCGCAGCGCGAGGCGCGCGGGGCGATCGGGGCCGCACCCGCGCCCGTGTCGGAGGCGGCGGGCACCCGCCTACCGGGCAACAGGTCCGGCAAGCGACGCGCTGAAGGCGGACCGAGGTACGCCAGCTGCTGGACGTGCCACGAACCCTTCGAGCCTCGTACGCTGGGGCCCAATCGATTCTCTCGTTGCTGCGTCAGCTGTCGCCCGCCGAGCCCACCGCGCGACCGCACGGGCCCGGGCGAGGCCTCCTCAAGCAACGCCGATGGAGGCGCGGGAGGGCGACACCTCGCAGACGAGCGCGCAGGGATGCGTGGCTTACAGTCTGGGGCAACGGCCAGGCCGGCCGATGCAACGCCGCCGTCCCTGCCACCGTCGCCGGTGGACGAGCCGCTGCTCCCGCGCCGCCGGGTGGCCACTTTACCTCCGGCCCCGAGCGGGGCGCAGGGACCCTCGCGACCCCGCCCGCTCTCGCCGGTCGAGAGGCACACGGATTTGGCCTGCGCCGGCTCCAGGAGCGACTCGGCCTCCGAGCCCCCGTCGGCGCGACTGCAGTGGCTTGCGCAGGTCAACGAAGTCCTTCGGGGCGGCCAGAGCCGGGCGCCTCGCCAAGCGCCTTCGGCCATGACCGCGGCGCCCATCTTTGCATCCGGGCCTCCCCCAGCAACAGCAACTCTGGATCCTCGACCGACGCACGGCGCGACAGACCGCAGCCCAGGGCGCGACTGGAGCGCCTCCGTCGTCGAAATCCTCAGTGGACAGCGCGAGCCTCCACTCCAGACGACCAAGCCGGTCGAGGTCACCGCCGTCCCCGGCGCCACCATCACGACCCGAAGAATTGTTGGCGTTGGAGGCCACGCGCACTTCGACATGGTCGAGCCGCTGGCCGGGGCCAAGCGGAGGAGCGAGTCCGCGCTACGGCGCGCCAGTCAAGAGATGGCGCGCCTCGCCAGCCGACGCCTCTTGGAAGACGACTCCGCCGGGCGCATCGGGTGTGCCCCCAGCTTCCTGCAAGATATCCTCCTAGCCGAAGAGGACCTGATGGACTATGGCATCAATTACAACACCAACACCAAGGATGCCTGTGCGTGGGACGCGTGGGAAGAGTTCTGCGGCGTGATAAACACCACGCCGCTGCGGCAAGCGTCGTTCGTGCGAGAGTACCCCGCGCGAGAGAGCAAGCTGCTCGGTCTCTTCGTCCTTTGGATCTACCCCCGGCTGCGACCCCGGAGTCGCGCAGATCGCTGGGCCAAGCCGAAATCCGCCCTCGCCTACCCGCTGGCTATCATCCGCATCTTTCAGCGGTGGCAAGTCGTCCTCCCGAGCATCAAAAATGTGCGCGCGCAAGTGCGCGGACTCCTACGCGTGGCGGTCAATGTCTTCGGGCCGGGGTTCCTCGCGCCGCGACGCAAAGAGCCCTTCACCATGGACATGCTGCGCGCGGTCTGCGCCATCCCGGATGGCACGCGCATCGGCGCACACACGTGGCACGCAGAGTCGCCCGTCACGATCCTCGTCACAGACCTGATGTGCTTTCTGCTGCGAACGGGGTTCCGCCTTGCGGAAGTTGCAGCCCACTCGTCTGGCGAGATCAAGTACCTGACACGGGCCAACCTCACGGCCGTCGTAAAGGGGGTGCCTTACGTCGACCCATCGCCGGAGATCCTGCGATCGATGAGCGTGGGAGACTACTTCCTCGTCACGCCGCCGCGATCGAAGACCGACGAGTGGGGCGAGATACACTGTCCGTTCCCGTGTACTCTCATGTACTCCGACGACCCGCTCAACCCGGCGAGAAGGCTACGGGACGCGGAGCTGCGCGCGCCCTGCCAAGGCGAGGCGCGCGCAACGACACCACTGTTCGCGAGGCCCGGAGGCGTGCTGCTCTCGCACTCGTACATGGACCCCATCCTCTCGAGCGTCCTTACGTACACCATCGGGCGAGAGAATGCGGCCAAATACTCGTGGCACTCCTTTCGCATCGGGCTGGCATGCGCGCTAAGGGCGGCCGGATGCCCGCCGGACGTCGTACAGCTCATCTGTCGTTGGATGTGCGCCGAATCACTCCGCATATACTCGCTGAAGGGCATCTCGGAGCACGCGCATTGGATCTCGTGCGCAGAAACCGCGCCCGTGGATGCAGTGCGGGGTGCCATCTACCCAGTCGTCAGCGCGGGGGAGGGCGCACACGACATGACAATCGAGTGCGAGGCGCCTTTCGATGACCGCTCGGAGCGCGACATCGAAAACGAAACGATGCCGACGGCGTGGACGAGACCCGCTGCGACGCGGCGCCCCTCCACGCGCCCGTCGCTGCCGAAACGGAACCCCGCGCTGGGGCGTCTACTGCAAGATCACGGAGTCGAGGCTCCGGCGCGCGCGACGGTGCCCGAGCGACAGCGGCTGCTGTTGGTAGCGCACCCGCGGCTGGCACACCAATACGACGTCCCAAACGACGTTCTCGACGCGGCGGGGATCGTCGTCATCGACCCCTCGCAAGTAACGCGGGCGCCGCCCGACGCACAGCTAGCCGGCGCGGCGGCGCCGTCGACGCCGACGGACTAGTACAGCGCTTGCCCAGCCCTGCCCGCACCTAATCCAACCAAACTAAACTTATCCACCTGATGCTAACCTACATCGCCCGCCTGCAACAGACGCTCGGGCACGCCATCGCGGCCTGGCTCCGCGCCAAACCCGGGCAACCTGTACGGCATCCACCTCGCGCGCCTCGTCGACCTCTCCCCCCGCAGACCGCCCTCAGTGGGGAGCGGCGAGGGCCCCGCTGGAGCCCGTGGCGGGAGGATCTCGTCGTCGCACCAGCGGCCGCTCGGCCTGAGCTGTGACCCTTGGGACCAGCCCCCGAGTGGATCAATGGACACCTCCATGCGGTGGTCGCCGTCCTTGTCAGCCGTCCTGAGCGGAGGCAAGGTTTGTTCGATCCAGGACCTCTTCCCCCGCAGACCGCCCTCAGTGGGGAGAGGTGGGGCCCTTCCTCCCGCAGATCGCCCTCAGCGAGGAGGGGCGATCCCATCAGGAGGTCGTTCCGTGCGACTCGGCTCCCCCCGCAGACCGCCCTCAGTGGGGAGCCCTCCTTTTCCTGGGCGCACATGGTGGTGGTGGCGACGATACTCCAAACCGGCGAAGGCATGGGCAGCTCGAGGAGGCGACCGCTGGCCCTCTCCTGTCGGACTGATGGCCCGAAACAACTACCTAGACTTTGTCGAGCTCAACGTCTCTACCTGTGGCGCGGACCAACGCAACTGCGGGGGTGTTAATCGCTGTCGCCAAACAGCCAGGCGGAGGGCAACCTCGTGAGGAGGCTAGAGATCTCCCTTCCACCGAAGGGAGGATCGCCCTGCCACAGTTATGCGAGCGACGCCAGCTCGCGAGACGTTCAATT